>Ga0302186_10000307_pt1 | contig 44851 bp, 34 predicted proteins | sample II_Bog_E1_2_FD_198782 | JGI IMG/M metagenome (GOLD analysis project Ga0302186, IMG submission 198782) | Peat permafrost microbial communities from Stordalen Mire near Abisko, Sweden - II_Bog_E1_1 | ecosystem: Environmental > Terrestrial > Soil > Wetlands > Peat | place: Sweden: Abisko...
TAAAGATGGGATTAGTTTTAGTACATTGAAGGGAAGGTATTTACTATATCATTTAGTTATACTATTAAGATTATTGAAGGAGGTAGAACAGCCAAACAAGCAGGCAAAGGACTGCCCTGTCGAGGATTCATATTTATTAACTAACCTCTAATCCAAGCAAAGTAAATTATTTTCAAGATCAAAAAACTCAAAGATAGTATAGGAATAGGGATTGGATTTTATGACATCCTTTCTGCAAACTAGTATACATTTCTAAGTAAATTACATTAAATTCAGGCCATACTACTAATAATGGAGTCTTTTTAATCAATAATAATGGAGTTCAATTTAGGCATTCAGACGCAGCCAACAACAACCAACAGACACCTTTTAAGTTTGCAGAAGGTCATCAGATCAGCTTAAATTTCTAAAATGGAATCCTTCATTTTAATAGACAATCAGGTTCTAAAAAAAATCAAGAATCATTTTCAATGCCAATAAACATTTCTGCCTAAAATATGAAATTTGTTGGCTTTTGCGTATTCCTTGCCTCGAAGGAAGATTGTGTCCAAATAATTTGATTTGAAACAATAAATAAGATATATATTTATTCACAAATAGTCATTTAAAAAATAACAACAATTATTACACTGATTGTTGTGTGACGCTGCGAATACATAATTGACCGCCCGTTCATGCCCATATTTACAATTTTAAGATCAATACCAATATCCATAAATTTATGAATTTGCTCAAGACAGCCAAATAAGTCAATCTTAAGTTATTCTTAAAATATCTTCAAACTAATTCTCTGGATTTAATATAATAATAGCGCCATTAATATAAATTCAGAATTATGATTGACTCAACGAAAGCCTCAGTCCCTCCCCAAGATAATTTAATGGACCAGCAGGAAAGCATACTTAAGGAACTAATGTTGGAGCAGTATTATAACTACATCACATTATTAAGGCTCACAAATAACTTTTAAAGAAAATTGGCCAACTATGAGAAGATAGATTTTAGTAAATTTTCGGAAAAAATCGCCATTGTCGGTTCTATTGTCTAAATAATGCCAGAAAGAGTTCCCTTTTATGAGGACTACTGTTTTCCCCTTATTTAAACCCCCATAAATAAATTTCTGTTCATAAGTGAAGAGCCTCATATAAAAAAAGCCGATATCGCAATTCGTCGTAAATTAATTGTCCCAAATGTTCAATATATCAAAACCCTTTTAGTGCCTTTTAACAAAATAGTAAACCTTTGTAAAAAATAAAAAAATCAGAATTTCATATTTACACATCTAAAAATGCATCTAAAAAATGAGAATGAGATTTGTTTTGCACTCACTTAAAATTCGTTTATTAATCAGCTTGATCCAGATTATTATTAAGGCATATTCAAACCTCTTTAGGATTCACTTCAATATAACTACTCAGAATTAAATATCAACCAAGTATTCAATGATTTTAAGTCTCCCAAGGGAAGCACTTTTGTTATCAATGATTTTAAATCACAAATGAGTTAGAATATCAACAACATGACAATATTGGGAGTCTTAAAGTCTGTTAATAGATAGTTAATGAAGCGATAAGTCAATGCAAAATAAAGGGAAGCTGTGATTGATATAATTCAGGATATCTATCCAGCATCGTATAAGTCAATCGGAATTTGTAGGATTTATATTAGATTTGATATAGGCGAGGCCTAATAGATGGAAAAGCATTTATAAGAAGGATGTGTTTATATAATATGTGCTCGATAGATTATTTTGAATGATAGTCTCAACATCACTTTCAAAGTGGACCATTGGAAGAAAAACTGTATTAGAGTAACCACTAAGCCGATTAAAATGAAATCAATAGAATAAAGATATGCTGATATGTAGACCAACTTACTTACTCAATTAACCAGGCCTTTTGTATATCGGAATTTAATGAAATTCAAGGTATTTAAATTTGACCTTAAATTTTTATTTCTGAAAGTTACTTGCTAAAAGTGTAATAACAGTTGCGTTAGATTAGGAGAATATTAGTATCGATGCAATATTGGATGTTAAGAGGTAGTAGGAAAACTAAAGCTATGGGCCATCATTGCTGTAATGGATAGTTCATCAGCTGCGGAGTTAGATATCGAAGACTAATAAGTGCTGAAATTTTTCGGGATTGAATAAGAATAGTTGAAGATCAAAGATGAGGTTCTGAAGGAATTATAGTCAAAGAATGGAATTACTCTCTATTTCAAGCGAAGCAAGTAATAAGGATAAAATAACTATTTCAACCAAGGGATGATTTATGGAAATAATGAGTACTTAAAAAAGATTCTGTATAAATGTTTAATTAATATCGTTGAAAAATAAGTGATAGGAGTTGCTAGAAGCAATATGAACGAGTACTTTCAAAATTTTAGCGAAGATGTGAAGAATGAATTTCAAATAGGTTTCACTAGAACCAAAGAGTACTTAAAAAAGGCGAAGGTTTTTGCAAATGGAAATTTGAAAGATTTTGGTGACACCATAAAATTAATTCCGCATATAAAAGTGGAGAGAGTATTAAATACTGAAATGAAATGATAATGTAAAGCCTATTTTAATGATATATTGTTAATAAACTTTTCTTAATGATTAACAATATTAATTAATAATAGTAGGCTAAAGATATAATATTAGTGTTTTTTATATATATACCGCCAATTATTCTAAATATTAGAAGGGCTAATTATCATTCACCGTATCAGCAGAATCGATGAGCAATAAAATTATATACGAAAGATCACTAATTAATACTATCAAACGCACACTCAAAACTTCATAGTTTTAGAGCATCAGTGAACAGAAACTAATTACCAAAAAGATGTCTAATATTTTATTCTAAAGTTCAGAGCTTTAACATATATTTCGATATCTAATTCGCTAATAGTAAAGGAAGGTAGCTCTTAGCCACAAAAAATTAGTAAAAAAGACTGACAAACATTTAGTTGTTCAGCAGAACATTAAAAGATACATAGCGTCGATCATAAAAGCAGAGTACGCACAATCAAGAAGTCAGAAAGAGACTGAAGAGGAAAGCAAAACTGGATGTTAACGGTCAAAAAATATGTACCTCAACTCTATCAAAAAAATTGAAAGTAAACCTTCTGTAAAGAAAATAGGCAATTTAAAATCAGGGAAATAAAAATCTCGTCAAAAGGATAAATTTCATAAGAATATCTTATAAAGTACAAATTCATTGGGGCATTTTCTTTATGGAGATAAAGTTGAATCTATTACTGATACTTATCAGATAAAAAGCAATGATGTTGACGAAACAATCTGTTTGGTGGAATGGAAACCGCGTTCCAATGGTTAAATTATCAAATCTTCTCTAGTAAGCATAAAAGACATCTAATACTATGACCCGGCTGTCATTACTAATTTCCTGTATGGGAAAGGGAAGCTGTTAAAAAAGTGATGATATTTTTAAAACATAACGACAATATTTAAAATATAAGCAATTTGATCATCTTCGTTGCTGGCTATCGTCTCCAACTTAAACATCAATTTATGTTCCTTCAGGCATGGAAAATTAAATATTTTATCTTCTTTTAATGCACAGCTTATTTATCTTCGCAATTTCTTCTCCAAGTTTTTTTTGAAAAAATGCAGAATCCTTCTTAAGTGGTGGTTTTGAGTATATTTTAAATAGAGGGTAGATAAATAACGAGCAGCATAGGATGATAGGCAGCTGACTTTAAATAGAACCATCCTGCAAATGTAAAACAGATGATATTATTCCTGAAAATACTATTGCAAACAGAATTATAATTAGGATAAGTACCATAATAAAATATGGATAGTAAGTTTGTAGCATTGTTATGACTGAGTGATTTTTTTATGCATTTTGATACTTTAGAAGAATAGTATTGAGCTTGCTCATGTAGAAAAGCACATTTTGACCCAAAGAATTTCTATTCTCATTTGCGCATTCAAATTATCCGCTAAATTTGTTGTATTTAAACACATAGATTGATTGGTTTAACGGTTAGCTTTTTATCTATTCAATGACTTCTTAAGACTATTATTTTATATTATTGGCATTTTCCATTTCATAAATAAGCGCTAGATGTTGACAACATACCTCAATCAAATATCTAACTTCGGCATCGGGGTCCTATATACAAAAACAGCTGTCAGCAATAAAAATGAGGGTATCTTTTGCTGTCTTATAATCTTTCATTTCGACTGCTCGGCTGGCACTTAGAAAGTAATATGCAGCTTGCTTCTTAACCTGAATGTAATTAAAAATACTTCAGAAGTGAATGATTACTTCTCCTAACTGCTCATTTAAGCCAACTAATCGGCTCTGTTGAAGGAGATAAGATGATTAATTGTCATGGTGCTGAGCTTTTACATTTTCTATATTTCATTACAATAATCTGCAAATGTATTTCAGAGTTATTTAGCAATTAGCAATTAAATATCATATCATAAGTTTGCTTTTGAAATCATGAACATCTCTGTTGTCTTGGAATTTATGATAAGGTTTTTCTTTAGTCCTCAGCCAATGGATGATCAAAAAATTATATCAATCTAAAATAACTAAAATAAGAGAAAACTAAAAAGATAATTAGATTTAACTGCCTGAAAATTATCATCTTAAAATTGTTTATTTTTTGATGAATTTAGATGTGTTTTTGTGATCATTATCACGACAATTCATCAATTTTACATATACATTGGAAGAGTAAAATTATAAAAAATAAATATCTCAAATTATAATCGTCATCAAAATGAATGACTTGATTTTCTATCAAAAACATTGTGGTTATTCTTAACCACCAAACCAATTCATTATCCTTTATAAATTTATCCTTTCCTTTAAATATAATAACTAGTAGATGGTAAAAACTGACATGATTAAGCTGATGACCTGGAACCGAAAACATTACAGCATATTTCCTTTTGGGTAGCTCTCTGTTGATCATAGATAGATCATCGATCATACCTGTACTCGTCTCATTTATCCTTTTTTAAACACCATCAATCGCGCTCACTTACGATCTCTTTACCAGATCTCTTCTCATTATCTACGTTCCTCCCATTATCCTTCTCGCATTACAAGGCTTTACAATCATTTCTATGTTATTATGTGTGTACACTGATCCTGGAATAATTCCACAAATTGTAGACAAATATGAGTGGGACGAAAATATGGTCAAGATTCCTTAAAGGAATCATCTCAATATGGAATAGCATAAATATCTTATGCCTGTAGCTTCCTTGAGCATTCATGAGAAATATTGTATCGAATGCTGCATATATCGGCCTGTAAGGACAATTCATTGCAATATCTGCAATCACTGCGTTGAAATATATGATCATCATTGTCCTTGGCTTGGCATTTGTGTCGGAAAATTTAACTATAAGTAATATCGCCTATATTCAGATATTTTGTTATGTTCATTGGTTCATTAAATGTTATAACCTTCTATATGACGATCGTTTGCTTGATAATAATTATTCAGTCAGTCCAAAATGGGAAACCGGTTATTTTCTATGTCTTATAAATAGTTGTAGGAGGGGTTTCAGTGTGCTTCTTTCTTCCCATTGCAAAATTATTTTTTTATCATTTGGCTCTAATTTACAATCGGTCGACCACAAATGAAGATTTGAAAAAAATATATTTACTAATAGATTATAATGTGCCCTTTGATCGCTGTTACAACTACGATCGTCCCCCCATGGTGAAAAATGGTTCAAAGCTAATATTTAATGTTGAGAGAGTCACATAAAATTTCACTTAGCACAGTGAGTACGGCAATGATGAATCTTTGAATAAAGGGAAAAGATTCTCATTGCTTCTTTCAGAAAGAGGAAGCGTACTAAATAATTTGGTCGAAAATTAACTTTGATCTATATTTTTAGTTTATATGTTAGTTAAAGTTTGGTTCAAATATTGATCAAATTAAGGAAACATTTTGATAAATGTATGACTTACGAACAATTAGCAAATCATCCATCTTGTTAGAAGAAAACTAAGGTGACCGTTATCTAAGATTCTATAATTCTTACACCTCCAGTATTTTTCTGAGCCTTGTATAAGACTAATCATTGAGCCAATTTGTCAAAAGCAGTTACTGGCACATTTAAAAGTGTATAATTTGCTGTCCGAGTTTTAAGTGCTCCTTTGTAAATTTAATTCATAATTGATTGTAAATTTATCTATTTCTTTTGAGTCAGCTGCCGCGATGAGTCAAACCTAGATTAGAAAAGGTACTCGCTAAAAGAAACCGCCCAAAAACTTCGAATATGTAGAATCATTCTTATGTAGGATGGCGAGTTCCCAAGCTATGCAGTCTCCAGGACCAATGAGCCGAGAACCCCTCACCTATAAAACGGCCGTGGGCTTAATCCAGTTCAAGAAAACAACCAATTGGCCAAGCTGCTCTGCAAACTCGTTCAGAATAGCAACCAAAGTTCATCCTTCATAATCTAGAATACAGGGATTCATTGCAGTATGAGGCTGCAGATAGACAAATTAAAAATTCTTAGAACGTCTCGGATAATGAGTCCAAAAGAGAAAGAACTTCAAAGCGGGGAGATCTTCGATAAAACCTAAGTGAAGTTGATAGTCTAGCAAACATTGGTAATAGGAGTAAAGAGAACAGATAAAAAGGAGGGCAACAGGCAAAACAACCTGCTAAAAGCGCGGTCAAGAGACAAGGAAATTCCTATCGCGGTAATGTAAGTCTTAACCAAAACATTCAACCTGACTTTGACTATCACAGTTTGCTCAATTAGCATATACGAAATACCTTTCCAAATATAAACAATATATCTCCCGAAATGCTCAAAGGATTGTAAATCCCAAAGCAGCAACAAGAAGATTCTCTGAATAAGGGAAAATCAAAGATGGACAAACAGAAAGGAAAGGAAAAGGACAGCAAAGAATACATGAAGCCTTTCAAGAGGCAGTCCTACCATGTCGCTATTGCCTATCACATCCACTTAAAAAAAGTAAATGAAGGTTTGACTTCTGGTAATCAAATTGATCCAACTTACAACTCCCGTCAGCTGAGAGGAGGAAAAAGTATCAGAGATTTCGTGTGATCTATGTATTTTTATTTAACAAATTGAGATCATTTATATTCTTTTTTTTCCTCAATGATTTATCTAATTTTTAAATATTTGTAAACAACAGGATGTCATGAGGAAATTAACATAATAATTAATTATGACATATTTAAGCAAAATAATCCTATTAAGATCACTTAAGGTTAGCGAATGAAGCAAGGACATATAGAGATAAGGAAGAAGCTATTCCCATATAGAAAAGATGAATACCACATAGAGCGTAGAAGAAGTCATACAAATTAGGTTTTTTTCGGTCATACCTTTGAGTGAAAGTCATAGCGACCCATATGATGACTCCAGACAGCCAGTAGATGTTTCCGTTAAGACTTGAGTTAAATGTTAGAGATGTGGCTGAAAATGTATTTGAAGGATAAAGAGGGTTAGAATAAGTATACAGAATTGTTGATGTCTTTGCAAAGATGTAGCTCATAAAACTTTTAGCTATCACTAGTTTTCCCACTCCTATTATTGGGATGAAGCTAAGACCATAGCTTACATAATAAAGAATGCCCCAGCCTGGAAGGCATGGAGGGTTACTTACAACTTGCTCCCAGTTCCTCACGATCCAATTAACAAAAATATTCTTGAAAATAAAGTATCCAATAAGATAATAAAACTCTACTTCTGTATATCCAATAATGAGGATCATACCAACTCCATATCCAATCATCAGAAAATGGATATTGGCAAAGAAACTTTTCACTGATAATTCAACTTTTGTTCCAAGGAAGAGTGTTAAACCATAGAATAAGAGATCAAAAAAGGGATAAGCATAAACTACTAAGAAAATAGAACTCATAGAGGAGAGGTTATTAAGGTAAACGTTATAGAGAGTGGGCAAAAAGAGAGAGTAGCACACATATAGAAAGGCTATTAGCATCAAAGGTATCAAAGCATTACAGAGAGCTTCTTTGGTTCGATTAAGTCCTGCATTGTTGATAATAGCAATGATTAGCGTGAGGATGACATATATTCCATAATAGATATATTCGTTATAGACAGCTAATACGTAAACAGTTAATAATATGTCGATGGCCAGCAAGATCACAATTAATCCAATAAAAGTACCATATTTAAGAGCTTTTCCTTCCTATTTCTTTTCTATCAAGTTAAACGAGTAGATAATCAACGGAAATTTCCAAAGCACCCAAGAATAGACCAAACCTATAGCGACTGACAGAGTTGAATTTACGTTGGTTGTTGCAAACATTTGAGTTGAATCTAAGTTAGGAGTGACTGCATCTGCCACAGATGATACTGTATACGTGACTGAATAGTAATTTGATGATTGATAACCAACTGCAAAATAATCAATGGCCCAAATTGCGATATTAACTGCAACAGCTGCAAGAAACACCACCCAAGATAAAAGATAACCAACATTAGATGGTTATTCCTTGGCATGTTCGTTGTTTTAATAGTTTTGTGGGCGTTCATAGTTATTAGGATCAGTGGATTTCCTTTCTTCTAGTTGATTTCGAGGCTCAGTGTAATTTTTCATTTAAATTTCTTGAGGAATCTTTTATACTTATTTTTTAGGAACGTAGGTCATGGCAGGGTTATTCTGAGATGTCATCGTCTGATTAAATATGAATTATCAAATATAACATCATAACCATTTAATTTATATAATTTACCATTGATAGTATGAGTACGGACAGCATTGTACGAACTTGCTATAGTTTTACAAATCCATCATAAATAGCATAAATTGCAGAGATATTAATATATGATTGTCATTAATTTAATATTATAATAAGAAGATCTTGTCAACGGGCTCAACTTAGAGTAGAGAGTTAGTGATCGCAAGTCCACATATGTATTATGATCTTTCACTATGGTTCTATCATTTTGAGTAATTAAAATTAAATAACAAATCAAGAAGAGCTTGTCGATGGGCTCGATTTAGATAAGGTAAGAGTTACCAATCACGAATTAAGAAAATATATTATATTTTCATTATGTCTTCATCATTTTACAAGTAAGTTAACCAAAATAACAGTTAATTTATAGGAGACGAGCTGTCATTAAATTTAAATCACAAAATTTACTTGTAAAAAAAGATTAAAAAAACAATTTATTAACTAAAGACATAGAAGGAGATCAACCTAAACCCCTATGCTCTGTATAAATCAGCCAAAACAGAAATTATATCTTCTAATTATCATATCTTCAATTTATTTATTAATCCCTTGCCATCTTACTAATTATTTACAAGTAGTAATTGCATTTTTTACTCATTCATTATATTCAAAAGATTATTGCTATTTTTACACAATTATAGTAATTGCTATAAGTTGAATGAGTCGTTTACTCAGGAAAATTCTTGTTGCTAATAGAGGAGAAATTGCTTGCAGAATCATACGCACGGCCAAAAGGTACACTGCCTTCAAATCAGACTGGGAGTAGAGACCGTAGCTATTTACAGCGACATTGATAGAAGCTCGAAATTTGTGGATATGGCTGATAAAGCTTATCGAGTGGGCAATAACCCCTCATGTAAGTTCTTCGTTACTCAGCTGAGTCTTATCTCAACAGAAGCAAAATTTTATAGATTGCCAAAGATTCCAATTGTGAAGCTTTGCATCCTGGTTTTGGATTCTTATCCGAAAATGCAGGATTTGCAGAATAATGTGCAAAAAATAACTTAAAATTTATAGGACCCCCGGCTTCAGCTATCACTTCGATGGGTAGCAAAAGCTAGTCTAAAAAAATAATGACCAAAGCTGATGTGCCCGTTGTCCCCGGATATCATGGATAAAATCAATCTCCTCAATATCTTTACGAATAGGCAAACAAGATGGAATATCCTGTTTTGATTAAAGCCGTTTCTGGAGGAGGAGGAAAAGGAATGAGAATAGTTCGAGCCAAATAATAGTTCTATTAAGCTTTGGAATCATGTAAACGCGAGGCCTTAAAAGCTTTCAGCGATGATAGAGTTTTAATAGAGAAGTATATAATCAAGCCTCGGCATATCGAGGTTCAAGTTTTCGGAGATCAACTCGGCAACTATGTTCATCTTTACTAAAGAGATTGTTCGATCCAACGCAGACACCAGAAAGTGGTTGAAGAGGCTCCATCTCATATTAATGATGGAATTAGGAGTTTAATTTGTCAGTCTGCAGTTGATGCAGCAAAGGCAGTCGGGTATTACAATGCAGGAACTGTTGAATTTATTTTTGATCTCGATTCCAATAAACATTATTTCATGGAGATGAACACAAGATTGCAAGTGGAGCATCCAATATCAGAGATGATTACTGGTTTCGATTTTGTCGAGTGGCAGCTATTGGTGGCAAGTGGATTTCCCTTGCCTAAAAAGCAGAGTGAAATAACCAAAAAAGGCAGTGCTATTGAGGTGCGAATCTATGCATAAGATCCTTTCCATAATTTCCTTCCAGGAAGTGGTAAATTAAAATATTTTAAATAGCCTTTAGCGAATGAGGGAGTGAGAATTGAAACAGGAGTCAGATAATAAGATACTATATCCACTTTCTACGATCCTATGATTGCAAAGCTCATCACTTATGGTAAGACAAGATCTGAATCTATTGATCTCATGAAAAAAGCATTGAGGGACTATAAAATTGTAGGCTTGAATAATAACTTAAAATTTTTGAAGAGAGTGTTCGATAATCCAGTTTTTAATAAGGGAGAGTATGATACTGGTTTCATTGATCAAAACATTTAAAGTCTGTTATATAAACCCCCAACAGTCGATATATTCGATTTGAATACTGCAATTGTATCTAGGAATATTCAACAAACTTCAGCCCTTGGTCTACCAACTGATCTACTAAATTTTAGGAATGTAAATAATTTTAAATCCATTGAAAATGTGATCGTGCATGATACTTCTCTAGCCAAAGACGTTAAGTTCACCTGTGAAGTCGAACGTTTGAATGCTACTCGAGGAATAGTAATTGTTGAGGGCACGACATACAAATACGAAGTTCAATCACACAATAAAAATATTCTTACAATTGTCGTCAATGGTCAACTGAGAAAGCAAGAATATTTCGTGGAGAAAAATATTGTTCATGTGTTTAATCATGAGGGTGATCAGTTTGGATTTAGGTTTTAGTCTGATGAAATGAAAGCTTTTGAAAAAGGATAAGGAGAGGCTGAATTGGTCACTAAAGCGCCTATGCCTGGAACAGTTACAAAAGTTTATCAGAAGGTTGGAGCTGTATTGAAAAAGGGAGACTCAATCTTGGCAATGGAAGCAATGAAAATGTAGTTAGTGATCAAAGCTGAATTTGACTGCAAAATAGCAAAGATAAACGTTGGAGAAAATGATTTCGTTGAGGCAGGAAAGGCTTTGGTTGAATTATAGCTTCCATGATGAAAATCTTTCTTAATTCATATGAGACGATGCCTATTTGTCATTCTAGTTATTGTTGTTACATTTTCACCATTCAATAAATCATTGCTTTACTTTAAAGCAAATATAAATGCAAACATTTATAAATTTATAATTAAAATGAAATACTGAATGCTCTTTTATTCAGTACATTATCCTCATTCAATTGCACATAAATTTGTTATATATTTATTGTGATAATTTAAAAGCAAGCAAATGCATGTTTCATTTCGGATAAATTTTCATGGATGAATTATTTTTTAAAAATGAAAGACAAGAAGAAGGAAAAACAGAAAGGAAATGAAATCAATTATATAAGGCCATACTCTCTCTTTATTTAATTTAACTACTTCGAAAATAGCATCCCTATTTCTCCTTTTTCTCAATCCATGCTATTTACTTTCCCAATTTTTACCTTCCGCTGCAACTTATTCCAATTTTTACCACATGTTGCCGCTACTTTTTCTGAAGTTGTCTAAGCGAAATGGAAGTTCTCAGAATCCTATCCCACTACTTCGGTTGAATATTCTCCTGTTGCTCATGAATAGTTCTCTCTTATCTTTCTTCTGTCAATTGCCTAAAATTATCAACTCTCTCTAATAATGAAGTTAATTTTTTATGGACACCTTTCTGTTTATGCACTGTTGTAAATTCTTTATTTCCTATGATCTTCTACCAATTTTTCTGGTATCCCTCCAGTCGCTCCTTGATCTTGCTAACAGCAAAATGATGTTTTTGTGTTCTCTAAAGTGTAAAATTTGTCATATAAGTCACTTCATCCCTACCTATGCAATTACTGTTCATAGTTGTTTGCATTCGATCACTGTTTTTGCTGTTTAAATAAATTTATTCACCAATCTTATTGTTTGTTTGATCAGGAGCGGTATACAATCTCATCACTTATTCTTTGGTGAGCCGCTGTGGATCTTGACCCATACGGATATTGGAAAGATGAGAAAGAGAGAGAACAGAATCAGATTGTTTTACCATACTGTTTTGATGCCGTCTTTTCTTCTCCAATCTCTGTTGATAAGATTTTACTTCCTTAACTCCGACTAATTTATAGTTAACTTCTGCTAAATTTTACAGTTTGCGCATGCCTGCCTTGTCAGCATGTTAACTAAAAATATTTTTAGCTGCAGGAAAAAGCAAATTTCTTGGAGAATCTAGTTATTCGGGGATAAAAGAAGGATAGTGATCGAGTGAGCATCGGTTCTTGAATTTATTTTTGATGTAGCTGTTATAGGTATGAGCTAATTGGTAGCGGGTAGTATTATTTTCCATTGGAAATTAATGTTTCTATCGATTATAATAACATTACTCAAGCATTATCTTGATTCCAACAGTCACGGTGACTACCATTAATTTTATTAATAAATTCCTTATCTTTTAAACTTTAAGAGGCTCTATCCCGTCATTAGATGCAATATAACAGGAAAACTACAAGAAAACATGTTAACAATTCATTAATAAATTGCTATTAAATTGTTATTTATCACTGGTCAATTAAGCTTTAAAGAGGATTTTGCGCAAAGGAGCAGGTGTCTGGGCATCGGATTGGAAGAAGAATCGATCCCGTCTGAGATCTCGTCACTCGTTTGCAATGAGGCTACGTTAAAATATCTTCTGTTATGCTTTTTTGTTGGGCATGCAAATTTCGATGACTGAGAGAATAGTTATTCATGAGCAGGTCTCTGGACGCAGGGTCTTAGAAAAAGGAGCAGAGTTCTTCTTGATCAATATTCTTAGATCCTATTGTACTGATAATATCAATTGTCATAAATCGATTTTGAATGCTTTCGCTTGTCTCTGGTTGTAATAGAGGCAACTATGACACGATCGCTTCAATGCCTGAGATAATAGCCTTGGTTTTTGTAATTTTGAAGTCAAATTGATAGCTCTTGGAGTGATTTCGATGGAAGAAGATGATCGTTTTGGCAGTGGAGTAGTTGATATCGACAAGTTTAGCAGCCTGATTAAGAGAAGAGCTACTTCCTTGATGAGCATTTTTTCTTTGAGGACCAGAGTGAGCAGATGGAACTTCTGCTGTTGGGTAACTTTGTTGTATTTGCATGTGCTTCCTGTCATTCTTAGTGCCAATAATATAATAAAAGAAAACATCCAATTGTTAGCATTTCCAAGGAAGTCAAATCCTTTAAAACTATGCCTTATGTAGTGAATGAACAGGCTTCATTCAAAATTCTTTTAATAAAAAATCTCCTATTTTCCAGCTATAAATAATCAACAAATTAATATCAAATAGCTGACTTGATTGTTTCTGTAATAATTTGTTATACTTATTTTAACTTACGTTATGCAGGAGACCAATACAATCGCAAGCCAAAATTAATTATTGGCTGATCCATATTTGTTTAATTTAAGAGAACCAGGAGGGCGTAATATCAATGTGGTCATTGCATCTCCCAAGACTCCTTTTAAACACTTATTCGATCGCTGTGAAGAGCTCAACAATATCATTGTTGACTCTATAACTTGGAAAAAGAAAATATTTTATCGTCCTCAATACGCACATAAAAGTATAGGCTCACTTTTTCCAATCAAATAGTTGGAAAATAGCAGATATCACGGATACTACAGAGTCGATTTAGCAGTGGAGTTCAAATCAATTGGAGGATGACTGTTTTGCATTAACTTTATAAAAAAATATCAGTCGGTATTGAGCATGAATTGGTGTGTTTGGCGATTAACTCGTTAGAATTGGCCGATTTGCCCCTTCAGCTTTTAGACCTCTTTCATCAACTCACGAAATATGCCAGCCCATTCCTCCTTCTCTTTGGCACTTTTTTCCTTCTTCTGATTGTATTTCGACTGCAAATACTCACAATGCTATTCCAAGCTTCTCTTTTCGGCTATCATCTTATTATACTGATCTTCCCATAGATCTACTTTTTTATTGATAGCATCAAGATGAATTCTAAGTTGCCTCTCCCTTTCATGTTTTTGTTGCAGTTCCACCAACAGTCCTTCTTTTTCAGTCATGAGTTATTTGTTAGTCTTTCTTAAAACATTAATTTCATTTTATAAAGATGCTCCAAGAATACTTCGTTACTCTCTTGGCTTGCATTCTGATAATTTTGCCAGTTATTTTCTCAACTGTGAAATTTATACGTCTTACTATCTCTCAGTGGGCTAATACATTCTTAGCTGCTCATTTTCACGAAGCATCTTTTCCATTTTTCGTTCACTGTCACTTCGATATTAGTGAAACTGATGTTCAATCTGTCGATACTTTTACATCGCTTCCAAGGTTGCTTTCTGACTTGTTTAGAGCAATTTTAATTGCTGTTGATAATGGCCCATCATATTCTAAGTCGGGCGATCATTTGTTATGGGTGATTTCTGATTTTAACTTTCATTAATGAGAGTCTGAAGCTGCTGAATTCTATATTAAGACTGCTTCCACCTTGATTCACAGTCTTTAAGTTTTTGCTTAAGTTAGTTAATCCTACGACTTTTTTCTTGTAATTGATCAGACAGTTCTTCAGTGCGTCTTTTCCACTATTATACCTATAATTTTTAATATGTCTGAGGTTTTAAGGATTTATTATGTATTTTTTTTTTTGTCTTGGTAGGTCCAGGACTGATTTGCTAATGCAAAGAGTTATAGGATCGAGAAGTTTTGCTAACTTTTATCTTCGATTTTATTTTATGACCAGCGTTGAGATAATTTTCGTAGTCCTTTGTTTGACCGAAACAGTTTTATCTATTACAGTGTTTGGAGTGATTGTGACGAGGTAGAGATTTCATGCTCATCATTTTGTTATAACACGAAAATAATTTAAAATAAAATCCTTCAAATTGAAGAGTCCAAATATATTGATGTTCATTCTGAGCTAATGGAAATTATTCCTAATGAATATTATGAGCTGTGCGACTCCAATATATTCAAAATAATAAAGTCAAAAAATTAATTATTAATATGACCACGACATCATTTGATTCATGAAGTTTCGAACATCACCGAGTAGTTTAAACTTAAGACTAAAATATATTTGAGTATTAAATTGTTTTAATAGTATTTTGGTGATTATTAAAGGTTATAGTATCAATATAATTTCAAGAGACGCATCTTTTGTTTATTGTCCAGTCATAGCTGAATTTGTATCGGATGAGGTGTGGATATCTTTTGTTATAACTCTCGATGTTGTAATTCTTGCAGATGAACATTACAATTTAAAAATAGTTAAGTCAATAAACTATGTTCTTCAAAGCAATAGTGATAATCTTACTACTGAAGATCATCACCTCACCAGGACCACCGCCACCACCTGTTATTTTCTGTTCCTCTTTTTGCCAACAGTCCAGTTGCACTGGTTTTGGCTAAAGTGATTGCACCAATTGCAACACAGGCACTTGGGGATGGGCTCTTTCTGGTTCGTCATGTGCTCTTACAGTTGCTTCTAACAAAGAAATTATTGATATTTCTGACGATGTCGGTGGCAGCATCACTGTGACCTCTACTCCTGTTTCCACTGACTGCAGTGCTCTTCCAGTAACTAGCTATGGTTCATTCACAGCTTCAATGTCTGTAAATGTTATACTTGTTGGTGGTTACACTTTACCACAAGGGCATTGGGGATTCGACCTCATATACGATGTCATTCAGGTTGATGTCTATGGAAATCCCACTTGGGATACTGTATCAAAAATGTACACAAGTTTGGACCTCGCAACACCACCTCAAAAGCCATCGGCATCACTAAATATTAACAGTCCCGCAGCAACAGAAATGATCTACTGTGGGCTAGCGAGCAAACGCGATAAATTTTATCAATTAAAGTCAACTTATACACATAATTAAAGTGGAACTGACATCAGCTTTACTATCACCAGCGATAACTCAAAGGGTGGATCAAAATGGGTCTGTAAAGAGTTTATATTAGTAGCAAAGCTCTGCAATTTTATGTGTATCACCTGCTATGGCTCCTTGGCTACCCAATGCACTTCTTGTGATTCATCGGGGCCATATATGCTAAGCAACTTTACCTGTGCTGCTACTTGTATCTCAGGCTTTGGATACACTAACGATCCTTCTACTTGTGTGTGGTGTAATTTAAAATGCAGCACTTCAGCTTGCTTTGGTCCATTTGATAACTGCACTTCCTGTAAATCCTCAGGCACATGGGCATCTTTTCTTTATGTAAATAGCACAGCTGGCTATTTAACATGTGAATCGACTTGTCCCACAGGTTATTTTGGTAATTCCACTGCTCGTACATGTGACCTTTGCAATGCTAGCTGTACTCAATGCTCAATAAACTCTACGCACTGCCAAGCCTGTATAACAGGGTACGGTTGGTATAGTTATCAGTGCTTTCTCCCTTGTAATCAAGGCTTTTATTTAAGCAATAACTCAATGAATTGCACTAAATGCAATGTCACCTGTTCTGTGTGCTTAAATCAAAGTATTTGCACCAGCTGTACTCTCAATGGAACCAATGAGGCTTTTTTGTTAGGCAGTATTTGTTATAAAATATGCCCTGTTAGCTACTACAGCAGCACTAGTGGCGGAGCAGGACCTAATATCTGCTTATCCTGTGATCCTTCATGCGCCACCTGCACTGGTAATCCAAATCCCTGTCAATCATGTGTTTCCGGATATTATTTATATAATGGTAGCTGTGGAACAACCTGCCCATCTTCCTACATCGCCTATGCGCTTTTAAATCAATGCATGGACTGCTCATTCTACTGCGTGGGTCTCAGTATAAACATATATTTCCCTGCTGCAGATAATTAAAAAATTTACATTGATATGATTTTTACAGATAGCCTTGATTTCACCACATTCGATAGCCTGGCATTTCAGACAATCAGCATCGAAAGCTAGCCCCTATCTAGTTTTACTATTACAAATCAGACTCTTAGCGCCTCTTCTTACAGGATAATTGTATAACCTGCAGGTTTTATCTTTCTTTATAATAAGACAGTGACTGTAACGACTATGGCTCAACCAGCCATCTTACATACAGCCATCGATCTTTTTCCATTTAAAACTACTAACTATGGTCTATCAACAGCAATAAATTGGTTTCTTTTGAAATCACCAGGCACAACTGATCTTTAAAAAAATATTATAAACACTCTCAGCAGTATATCAGATACTTTGGCCCAAGCTACTACCCATCCCCTCGTGGCGTAGTTTAAGAAATCTGGTCTTCTCGCAATGATGGTTTCAGGGGCGCAGATGACGAGTCTTTCAGTTTTAATAAATAGTGTACCTCCTCAAAACATGTATGAAGGAGTGAGAATATGGGGTATCTTTGTATTTTACGACGTACCAAGATGGGAACAGAACTCGGGAGTCCCCAATCATGTGTTGGGACCCGATACATATGACATGGTCAAAAATTAGCGTCGATTATTTAATTTAACGACCCTTCCTTGGAGATTTCAACGAATAGGTCAGTCCAGTTTCTTCATCTACGATGTATATGTCCCCATAATATTGATTGTAACATGTTGGGCTCTTTTTCTGGCTGCTTATTTGGTTCGTAATCATATAAAATTAGCGCATCTTGAGAGTAAATTCTTTTCAATAATGCATAAAATTCACGAATTATCTACCCTCTACGTAACTATTGCAATGATACTATAGTGGATGTACTTTGATGGTAGCTCCTTAAAACGCTGGATATCTCTATTTGTATGTGCCATATTCAATATTTATTTTGTGGGATATCACCTCTATATCTACTATGATATGATTAACTATCCCTTGGCTGTTATTGGCAGTGATCAATACGAGTACTATTTGACTCGATATGGTAGCTTTCTCAAAAGTCTACGCTTTGAGTAATATAACACTAGCTCAGAGTGGTCACCTAAGCATTGGCTGCGTCCCTATAACTATCATCTCCTATCCTATTACAAAAAATTTTGTATGATAATCGCTCTACCTCTTTTCTATTAAATTGAGCATGCGCAGGCAGCTATTTTACTAATACTTCAAATATTCTAGGTGATCCGCTATATTGGTACCCGTCCCTACTACTCATGCTGGCGCCATTATTTTCGTCTATCTCTTTAAATTTGCATTCTTTTCTTCTTTTTAGTGGTCTTAATTTCTACCTTCCTAATTAATGGAATCATCCAAAACAATTCAAATACTTTGAATATTGTTAAAATATTTAATGCTATGGGATGGTTAGGATTCTGTTTGGTGTTTGCCTTCAACGGTGGTTTTTTGCTATTGATGATTGTGGATATCGTTCAAGGTTTTAGGTTCACAAACAGGGAGTTGATGGATTAAGCTCGACGTCTCTACTATTATGATAATTTATTGGACTATTAAAAATAGCATGAACAGATTCCATTAGGCTTAATGAATAAGTTTGTCAAATTTGGAAATCTCAATATGCGCAACAATGAAACTCTTCCTAATATTAATCTTAGAATATAACGCTACCGCATACTTCCAAGGTAGGGATACTACTAAGTTGATGTGCTGAAAACAATTGATCTCTTCATGAACGTAGATCTTAACTTCAACTGCTAAAACAACACTGTTGTGGGCAAGAGCATCAAGAAAATGATCAAACTTACCATAGATATGAATCTTTCGATGTTTAAGACAATCAGCGGGTTGTTTAAATAGCACGGACGGAAAAATATTTAAGCAATTACTATCAAAACGTTTGTAACAGTGAAGCAAAGAAACTTCAAAGCAGGTGATAAGATACCACTGAAAAAAGAAACCATGACTCAAAAGATCGACCTCTAAAATATAAACGGATAAAAGTCTACCATCAAGTTGAAGTCAATTTTGCCAGGTTTTCCAGTAGACGCTATCCTATTGCAAGAATTATGATTATATCCATTCTTATTCATTCTAGGCTGCTAATTGGTCCATTCCATCTCTCATCTTTTTTTACAACCTTCTAATATTTTTAAAAGCCAGATTATTAAATTAATTTATTTGTTTATAGCTTAGCTATCATTATAATTGATTACAAATATAATATACGAAAGTATAAAACTTATAAATACATCAGAGCTGCTCCTCATTAAAAATAATAGTCGTCCTCATGCTGGAATTTGCCTGGACCGCTCCCCTCCCTTTCAAAACCCTCACCAAGAAAATGTTCCATGGATTCATGATTAGATGATAGGAGAGATGATTCTTCTTCAGCTATCAATTGAGGAATTTATTGACTAGATTTTTGTGGAGCAGATTCGGTTTTGATCTAAGGCTTCTCCTATTCCTTTGCCTCTTCCAGGATCTTAAATTTGATCTTGTCTATATATTTGCGAATTGGTTGCATCTTCTTTTCAACAAGCTTCTGATCCTGAAAGCGAAGACTCAGGGCCTCTTAGCAAACTTCGAGTTCGTGATTCATTTTCTCATCGTTGAGCTTTCCATTTTAGAGAATTAATTTTCGGACATATTGTTCAGTTGTGATGACTTGCTTGCTATTTTTTTGAGTGGGTTTGAAGACCAGTTGAAATTTCCGGGTGCATTGTCTCCGGATTTTTGTTTGAATGAGTTCTGCCATTTTTGGAAAATAACCATTGGACTTTCGATGATCATGGCATTGAATTCCTTCTTTAATGACGTAGTAGTTGAAAAGACCAAGCTCCACCTCAGTCCAGCTAGGTGCACGGCCTTTTTTTTATTCAGAAAGCTTTGCCGCGTAAGTTAAACTCTATTCCTGCATTATCCTTTTAATTATAAGTATTTTTGACTACTTCAACTTATAGACCATAAAGACCTATTGAAAAAATCAAAAAGAGATATTTTAACTAACAGTAAAATCATTTTGAAGAGTAGGGTAATCATTTTCATAAGTGCAATACCGTAAATATTAATTTATTGATATTATTTGGTATTTAGCTAAATCCTGATTATTTGAGCAACATGTTGTTAAGAATTGAATTAGATTGATTATCAACAAAATACAATAAAATAAATAGTATTGCTTCATCGCAGGACATTGATTATCTTCATATTTCTCAGAACTGATGTCAACTAACTTTTTGTTGATATTTTTTTCTTCAATTTGTTTTCAATTTTTTCATAAACTTTTGTTATAGATTAGTTAAATAGATTTTAATAAGTATGATGTAGACTAAATCAAGACAGGTGCGATTGACGTTTGATTTATAGGAAATACTATGAATAGAACCGGCACCATTTTCGCTCTAAAGTCTTCAAAATTGAAAAATAGAACCCAATTTCTTGCAAAAAATCGATGGAATAAGCCTCCCTCATTGCTGGTCTTCATCTTAATTTCATAAAAATAAAAAGCTTTCTATATTTCCCTCCAAAATTGATGCTATAATTAAATCAATAAAATCAAAATAATTATGAGGGGTCTAAAGTACAATTAATAAATTAAAATATATTTTAAGTCAAATTATTCCGCTTTTCGGAATAAGGACACCGTTCATTTGCTCATGATCACATTATTTTATTTATTTATTTATGGCGATATTTTCGAAGAGCTCGATCAACACCAAAAACAAAGTCTTTTATAGGCGTAAAAGCCTCAGACTGGCGAATTATGCACTGACATTGGCTTCAGTTATTGGACTAGGATTAGGGATATCAATGGTTTTATCAAGGGGGTAGGAAACTTAAATGGAAGTAGATGAGATGACCACTGACACTCTGACCCTACATTAACCCATAAAATACTACCATCTCAAATATTTTAGTAACTTCTTTGAGTAGAAGAAAGATAGGACTCCCCTTGCAGCTTAAAAATGATTTTATATTGTTTCCGGAGACAATATGATTAAAATATATTAAAAAAGAGCATTCTTAAAGAAAATCGTATCCATTTTCATCAATACCTCTTTGATTTTAATTCTATGGATTTTTACTATAAACATCATGAATCAGAATAGTAAATAACAATCTATTAATCATAATCTCTTCTCTGTCACCTCAAAGAAAAGGAGCATAATTTTTTCTTAAAGGATTTTGACCTGCTGACTGAGGGTGTTGACATAGTGATATTGCTTTTAGCCCTCCTTATTTAAAACTTATCTTCTAGTTGGATTCCTTCATTTGTAATGGTTTAAATTTAGAAAATCCTTCACTCTTTTCTTTTTAGCTGAAGTGTCGCTCATTCTCCGAGAATTTATTTGATAAAATTATACCCAAATTAGACATGATTGATCTTTTATCATTTGCAGCTTTCTATTCGCATTCGGCTGGTAGATCCCATTCTTACTAATTCATCACTGCCACATTTGATTCATATTTTTGTATTTAATGACGTCCATTTTATCCACGATTTTATGAATAAACCTTGTTATTATTGCCTTTCTAAGACACAAGTTATTTGCTAAAATTCTGATAACTTTGATATTTAATATTTTAATTGTTTTGTTTTTTTGCCAATTCATCAGTTTGTAATCTTTCAGATTCATTGGAGTAAGTTTTCAAAGTAAAGTTGTGAAGCGAAGGTTATTTACTCTATTTACCATTCTTATTTATGGCGAAATGTGATTGATGAATTGTTTTATTGTTCTTAAAGGAGTTTTGGGAATAATACATGTTATTGGGCTTAAAATTAACGTTTTATTTGTTTTAATTGATAATCGAATCTTAGTTGTGAGCTTAGATATCCACTTGTGACCTTTATTTCTATAATTCAGTATCATCAATCGTTTTCTTCTTAGCAAAATTACCTTAAGATTTTTATGTGAACGAAGATGCATCACAGTCTTTACATGTCTTTGACTGATATAACTTAATCTATTTATTCTCAAACGCCTGGATAGCTTGGGCCTCTTATGATTTTGCACCTCTATTATTTTGCTATTGGGTCAAAACCGATTCTATTCTCTGATAGTTTTCGGGCGATGTTTTGCTTTTTTTATGATGCTTTAATTCCTATAAGGCATTGGATTTAGAAACACTTATCCCCATTGTTAATAAAAGACTCTAAAATATTCTGATAGAATAGAATAATCAGTGATTATATTATAGAAAAAATGCATTTTAAGATAAAGAATAGTCCCCATGTTTTTACGTTGGTCATTGTTTCTTACGTGTATAAATAAATTCAGTATAAAAAATATTTTAGAAAACGCTGAACAAAGAAGTAAATATATCAATGTGCTAATAAATAAAACTTAAATTATGGGGACAGTTTTTTAGCATTGAGCATATAATAAACGTAACTCATTCAAATTATCAATCCTGATTCACTTGATTTAATCTTGCGCAATATTTAAGAATCAATATTTATCTTAACTCTAATTTATTAATTAGCAAATGTGAATATGTTTCACTTGATGATGAGCTAACATGGTGTCTTTCAATGACATCTTTTGAAATTGTAAATATCAATATCCAGTTATTCATTAAATAAACAATATTTATCCGTTAACAATGTCAAAACTTGATAAGAATAGTGTTTAGGAAAGGATTAATAGAAATAGAATCAGTATTCCTTCTATAAGAAGATAGACATTGTTGCCAGCCCCTACTATAAATTTACCAACTAATAGCCGCTGCTCTAATCATGCCAACAAGTAGGCAACTTATTCTATGAATATTGCTGAAAAACAATATCTATTTTGTGAAAAGTGCGCAATATCTCTTGTCAGTCAGGGCCACTCTCTTCTTAAAATATAAGCTAAGAATGCTTCAAATTAACAACATCATATTTAAAGAGTTTTGCCTTCTATAGAGAAGACTTAAAATACTCGCTAGAAAGAGATATCGAAATTCCTCAGCAACCTCTATTAGTTGCGAGGAACCTTAAAACAAACAAAATAAGCAATCGTATAAAAATTGATTGAGTCTTAATAATTTTATGGAGAGCAGCTATAATAGGTTAATGACTACTTTAGCCTTATAATAAAATCACTCGAGCTTTAAAAACACAAGTGCTACAATCACATCCTTAACTAACGTCTTGGAGCCTAGCAACACATTAGAGGCATCAATGAAGATCTAGCGGCTATTGATGAGGATATTTGTAAAATCATTGATGATGTCGAAGATAATTTGGAAACCGCTTACAATATTTAAGAAGAAATGTATCGTCTTGTGCTTTCGCAGTATACAGAGCAGCAGGAATATTTTTATCAGAATATTAATGGGTTGCTTCTTATGCCAATTGAACTAAAAAAGATAGAGTTTGAGGGTGTTCCAGAGTCAATATATAAACTTTCTGACATTGTGATTTAGAGTAGCATCAAAAACAAATAGAATCAATTTTATCGATTAGCTGATTCCCTCAATTCAGAAGATTTTCTTCACATACAAGCAATTAGTCCAAGAATTGACTATATCCAAAGTCCACAATATAAAGCAATAAAAACTATTTAAAATTTAAAACTAAGTTTTGAGGGAGAAAAAATGAGAGGATCTGTTCTGCATTAAATTCACCAGAATCAACAGATTACATCTAATAAAACAAATAATTGATTTAGATATAGTTGATCGTTATTAATGTTCTTAATATTTTTTATGAAATTAAATTGAAATTGACAAAATAGAGCCGATGGAATCATTTTTCAATTGCACCCATTTATACATCTGCCTTTTCTTCGGTATTATGGCACTCCTATAGCTACTAGGTAAGGGGTCTTGATTTTTGTTTCTTTCCTCGACTTTTGGAAAGGTCTGCAATTTCTCCATTCTGTCCCTCAAAAGTTTAGATATATCGATAGTACTGTTACAATGTTTTGTCAACTTCGCTTTTGATTTCTGTTTTCATTCTAAAATGCATGTACATTCTATAAGCTGCTGCAATCGTAACAAATATAACTCCCAACACGAGGATAATGATGAAAGTATGCGAAGTAGAAAGACTATGTTTCGATTTGCAGGTTGAACTTTGACTATTTCCTTGCATTTTGCATATTCTATCTTAAACAGGACTCACTTCAAGATTAATCTACTTTTTATTGATAAGTCCAATTGGATGAGATTTTAATTGTTCCCTTGTATAGGCTTGCCTTTCTTATAAAAGATATGTATTTTCAGCAACTTCCTTGTTAGGCCCCATAAAGGAACTGTTATACTCTTTTTAAAAGGCTGCCTGGTCAACTCCCGCCATTATCATTGAATTCTAAGAGCAATATTGAAGTTTTGCATTGTTTAAGAAAAGATTTTCACCTTATTGCAAGCAGTTCTTGTAAAACTGTGAGGTATATGTCCACCATAACGAACTAGACATCTTCCAGATTATTATTTGACGAAGAATTTCTTCAACGATGTTCTTTCCTTAGTACTTTCCCTCAAACTATATTTCAGTTGGGCAGTAACGACCACCAGATAAGCAGCCAATATAATTTTTAGCCTCTCTCTGGGATTGTAAAACATAATGAGGGCGGAAAGATACTATATCTTGTTGATCAGCTAAGAATGTCTGAATGTCCAAAAGAAATTTATAAGTACTAATTTCCGTAGGTGAAAACCATACTTAAAAGTTGATAGGATGAGTTTGACTACGATCAGTAAAATCAAGACTGAGCAGTATACTGCTCGACGTATTGTTGTTGATGAAATCAATGAGTTGATCAAATTACTCAGGTTTAACTTCCACCACTGGGATATGGACAAGATTGACTTATTTATCGTGGAGGGTATTATTTATGTTTTGTTTTATTATTGCAGCGTAACCTCCAGAAGAGGCAATGTTATTAGCTTTCACAGACTACAGGCACTGGCTATCGTCTGATAAAATGAATATGTCCTAATTTTCATTATGCACGTCTTGTATTTGAGAGCATGCCCCGAGTGGAGAGGATAATAGAGCTCTCCCATCCAGTTTTCCAGAAAGTGGCCGAAAGCCTATAGGAGATATATGAACAGTTATTCCACTAGGAAACAGATGCTTAAGTTCTTTTGGGGATATGACTCGCAAACCAGCCGCCTCAGTCAGACTTACAAAATACATCATAATCAAGACAATCATCATAATTGATATGCCTTTGACCATTTATGCTGATTATGATAGAATTATAAATCTCTTCGAGTTGATAATAACTTAAAATACATCCATATCGGGAATGCTAAATAAAATAAACCGGATGCCTCCAGCTAAAAAACTACGGATTCTCTCCATCTCAGTAGTGGTGGTTGCCATAATATATTTTCTCTTAACATTGATCTCTCTCGCATTGACTGGAACAAATCTAATGGTAACAAGTTAACTCGCAACTGCATCTGAACTTCAAACTCTCTATAACTAGCATGCATGTACAATTTCAGCAAGTTAGTGTATATTGTTTTTCAACGGATGATTATAGCATTCAATGTACTTACAATTCTTGGAATTCCTCTACTTTTGTTCTCAGTTTTTACCTTCTATACGAAAGGTAATTTGATTATTATTGTACTAAATGGATTGATAGAAATCACTGGTTGGATTAGTTCTATTATCTTTATTAGTGGTTAACCATCACTACGAGATGGATGGTCAAAGATATGGTAGACTTCGGGATACGGAACTAGCAGTCAATGCTAAATTGAATCATGTGGAGGTAACTTAATTTGTAAAGTAGAAAGCATGTTAAATTATGTGATTTGTGGGAAACTAAGCCTGTGGAAATAGACCACAACCTATCTCTTAAGTAAATTGCTGAATATTAAGTATATATTATTGTTTCGGTGCCGCTCATGGTAAGTCTAATGCTTTTGGCTTATTGGACTAATCGAATGGACCTCAGCATTATAGAGTTTTCATAGCAATAGTCAACAAACACATCTAATGATTGATCCATTACTGTTGTCTAAACAATTTATTTAAAGATTATAACACATCGGATTAAGTTAAAATAACTAGTTGGTAATAAAATATATTAAAATCGATGTCATTTCCTTATTTCTTTGTTATTATACTAATAATAATGAATTTCATTTTTTGTTGCTTAAGCAATTTCAAGATAGTTGTTGGAGTCCTTTATAAAATTAAGCATTCCCTTTAGAGAATTAATGCTTCATCAAGTCTATTAAGTAATGTCAAATGTATCTTTACGTTGAATAAAAATTCAGATAAATTATTTCACTAGCTGTACAGAAGCTAATATTATTAATTGACAAAGATAACTAACCCAAAAAGAAACATGTATTTCCAAAACTTCCATAATGTAAATGGAAGAAGCGCTACGAACAAAGGATCAAAAGAGAGTTATAAGAAAGTAAACACAATCTTTCAGCAAGGTTAGTACCCATGAAAATATCAGAATAAGAAAATAGATAAATAGAAAATGTTTTAAAATAAATGAGAATGGATGTTCCTCTCGAATAATGCAATAATCTTTAAAATAATGTTTTAACAACATAACAGTAATTCAAATAGTCGATAGCCCTGAAGATAAACAAATTCTGCTCTAATTTTTAATATTGCTCCTTTCTTTTTTCGAATGCTGTTAAAATAACCAAACCGAAATACTTAAAAAGTAGAATATTTACAACCATCCACAATATAATAATCAACAACTATCAACCTTCACTACTTAAATAGAATAATTTCTAATAATCAATTAGTATCTTGAATAACTCTATTGAATTTATAACGAGTCCATCCTGTAACTTTGGTTTTCATTCTCAAAACGAAAAATAACTCTTTATAAAAGACATGTAAGCTGCAGTTATGAAAGCCTAAAGGTAGTCATAATAAAATGAAACAGCGATAAAAATGATGCGCTAAGTAGAAAATAAAATTACTAAATTAAAGTTGGAATATATCCAATAAATTTTGCATGACCTTCAAATTGCTAAAATATATCGATATAAATACTCACTCAAAATTGAATAATTACTGGGGCAATATGTGATGAATAAAGTTTTTGTGCAAAGATAATTTGTGGTTGAGCCAGCAGGAGATTTTCCACATATAATTGGAACAACCTTATAACTCAGTGACATGGGGTTAATCTCTCGACTTGAAAATATTGATTCATAATAATAAAACGAAATATATACATACTGGAATTAAAAAAGAAAAACTTTGAAGGTTTAACATAATCTCCACTAAGTTTCATATTACACTGATAGTCTAATAAAATTTGACCATATTTTCAAAGAAGACTTAATTAACGAATATGAGACAACTTAATCAAACCGCAAAATGATAGTCAAATAGTATCTGTAGTTTTTGGATAAGCTACAACAAAGATTGTTGCAGGAAGATCTTAATTTTCAACAGTATTACAAGAATACTTTCGAAGATCTTGTAAATACATAAAAATAAAGATAAAATAAATTTAGTGCGTGCTCCCCATCGATACAAGAGACTCTGACAATAAAAATACCAGCAAAGACATCATATCATTATTACAACAACAATTTATTACGCATGTGCTGCAAATGGATAAAATTTTAAAATTGTGATGGTCTTGAGGCTGCACAAATGATAGCGAAGCTATAACTACAATAAATTACATATGTTGAAATTTTATCAAGATTAAAATAAGACTATATAGAAGAAGTCGTAATTCCAAATTTTTTGTTAATTAAACAATTAATACAATTGAAGGAGTTAAATTTGGACTTTATAGCTATGATTGATAAATAATTGGAAAATTAATAAGAGGAGAAGAAAAGAATTAATAATCCATCCTAAAAGATTTTAACTCCGCCAACCAGACCAATTGCAAGAAATACTCCTCCTGTAAAGAAAAAGAATAAGAATAAGTTGTAAGATAATATTGAACTTATATCAATATCTTCCTCGTAAACGAGTAGCTGCTAAAATAGGTCAATAGCATCTTCAAATGTTAAATTGAGTGATTTTTAGATTGGAAAATAAGGCTGTGGTGAAAATAATAAAGAAAAAGATGAAAGCATCTCATTATCCAATTTATCATGCGATTTAGAAGAATCTGTTGATTCCTTGTATTAAGTCTCTTGTAGTAGCTCCTCCTCAAAATAGGTTCCTCGGAAGCCAATTAAAAGAGTGAAAATTACTAAATAATCAATTGATATAGATTGAATTCTTCCTATGATTTAAAAATATTTGATTGCTAAGATAAAATTTTCATTTATAATTAAATTATAATGAATACGAATATTAATGAAGAGAAAACATTTGATATAAATAATCAATTAATAATAGTTAAACTTAACACATCTTTTTAACAATGTTCTTTTGACTCCATGATGTGAACTAATTGTTCCGCCAGAGTGATAAACTCTTTTCTTGAAACTGGTATTTCAGTTTAATCGTTTTTACTTGCAATGGTTGAGGCCGATTTGAAAGGCTCATCATCACTGAGTTCTAAACTTACGTTACGAGTCTCATCATCATAAAAGTCCTGACAAAACGCTTTATTCACATCCTTATTTTTGTAACTAACATTTTGTTTAAATATTTTCTTAGAGTTTGCTTTGCGTTTGGCAAAAAGAGTCTCAGTACTGATCCAAATAGGAGCCAGATAAGACACAGATTTGTTGAAATAGCAATTGTAAAAAACTATATACAATTTTTAATTGATGTCTTCCAGCACATCAGCGTTTTATATTGCTATTTCCTCCGTTAATTTTCTTTTCAAACAATAGTAAAGATTAGCAGCATCCTTAGCCATCATAATATTGAAATCGATTAAAAACGGATGTTGCTTGGAAAGATATCTACCAATTGTATAAAGAATATCAATGAAAGAAACCCCCTTGCGAATAATGTTTAGTAAATGATATGCTTATGGCTCACCAGTATGTTCCTTGAGTTGGAGAACATTTCTTTTGTAAAGATAACTTTTGTAGGGAGAGATGAATTTTTCAATTAATATCTGATCCATTGGAGTGAAAGGTCCATTCTCTAATGAGATCTAGTCTAGCAATTCATGAATCTCCTCAGTCCGATAGGATGTTTGGAGGATCAGATTATGAGCTAGTATCAGCCATTTTATGACATTCATCACAGTTTTGTTAGAAGCAATAAAGGAGTGTAGAGAAACTAAAGGCATGGATCTAACTAAAAAGGTTATATCTGCCAGTCTGTCAGATAAAGCCCCATTTTCAGAAATAAACTGATTAACTTTGACTTTGAAGGATAGTTCCTGATGTTTTCTGTTTGTCATTTCTTTTTCTATATTAATTTTTAAATTATTGTGATTTGATAAGCGAACTTTCTAGGCTACTCAACAGATAATAGAACTTCTCTATAAAAAGGGAGATGTCGTCAGTTTATCATCTCCTAATACCAACATGGTTAAAGTTATTTTTATTTAACTCGAAAATCCATTGAAATTATTAACCGTTAATCAAAGTTTAAGATCCAAACTAGTAATAAGAATTCAGTCAAGACAATGTTATTTGAGAATATGCTTGTTAAATAGATGTTATGTAAATTAGTTTTGATATTCTTAATATATTTTAAGTAAAATTCCAGAACAAATAATTATTCATGCTAAACCGACATAATGAATACTAACAAATATCAATATAAATAAATGTAGTTGCAATTATCAGAATTTGTTGAAATTACTATTTTATTAATTTATTAATTTATTTATCTTATTGATTTCATTTGTGAGGAGGGAGTGGACAGGCAACTTAAATTTTCGTGATTTGTTGCTTTTAAAAATGTAATTGTATTTATTGGCATGCTACTCAGCATGCACTCCATATAATCTTTACAGTCGAGCCAATCGTTATTTTTACTTTTTTTATATTATCTTCGATGATTTTGAAGAAAAATTAATATCTATATTCCATTGAGCCAACGAAGATTTACTTTATCTTTGTGGGGTATTTAATTGAATATCTATCTATTTAATTTCAATGGATTTTATAGGACTTTTTGTTTTCGATTGATGTACTCTAAGAATGGATAGATTTTGGCAATTATTCTCAGTATTTAAACTATATTTCTTTTTAATTTAAGTACTATTCCTCTTGTGTCGGCATGTAAAATTCATATTTTTACTTAAAATTAAATCTTTTGCTTGAGGTGATATTTCAAACTCTTTACTCAAGCTGAACCGCTTTTATCTTTCAGGAATATTTACGAACTGCTTTTTGGAGGAGATGTGACGATGATTCCACTCTGCAAGCGTAGAATCGACTGATATCAATTTATGATAATTGCGAAAGGATGAATCATCTCCCAGTTATTTGTTAATATCAATTAAATATTTTTTTGCATTATCTATAATTGATTCTTCTTCAGAATTCGATAGTAATTCATTGGTAGCAGTGGGTTCAGTTTTGTTCATTCTCTTTGTTTTTCTGTATTCCTTTTTTTGCCGTTCTTTTCTAACATTCATAATCATTATCAATAAGGAATAATAATCATTAACTATAAAACCTGCATTCATTTATCTTCACTCATTAGATAATCATTTAAGATGATTTTTAATATTATTTGTTAATTAAATAACTACTATCAAGACAGTTGTTTAAAATAATTAAATGTAAAAGATAATCAGTTAAATTCCTGAACTCTAAAAGGTTCTTTCAGGTGTCTCCAAGAAGGATCAAATTTCAACTGTCAAGCACATTCTTCGCCTTGGACTTCAAGCCCTGAAGCCATCTTTAGGTAAATAAAACCAAAATAACCCTTCCAATATTGTTGCTGAAATTGATCTCATCAAATAAAATTTACAAGAACTAAATCAAAAGATAAAATCTCAATGCAATCATCATTGCAATTGCTTTTACTAATAAAAATATTAAGCTTCTGTTCCTGGAAAGAGGCAATCACCATTGAAGGATAGTGGGAAAGGCTATATAGATAGTAGTAATAAAACTTTTTCATTTAACCAACCAAGAGATACAATTAGAAAACAAGAGTCTCCTGTAAGATCTACTGCTTCAAAATTTAAAAAAGTAGATGCCCAAAACCAAACAAATTATAACCCTTTTTCAAAAAATAAAGAACCCTTTTAAAAACGTAATCTTGACGATGCACAAGTTCGTTAAGCTTTAAGATTTCCTCCTTCAATAATGACTTAAAAACACCCTCCACTTAAACGTAATTCCCAAGATTATAAAAAGTATATCTACCAAGAAGAGATTAACAAAGAATAAATATCAAAATTAAAAGAGGAAAGAGCCGATAGCGAAGATCATTACAAACGTGATCGTTTTGTATCGGATTACACTCACACTTCAAGCAAAATTAAAAAGCTTTTAGATCAAGATCGTATTCGCTACTACCAAAGACAGAAATAGGAATAGTATAGAGAAGGATTCAATAAATACTAATACAGTGATGAAAATTAGATGGAGGAAGAAAGTAGCATTCATGAATAAGTTCCAGTAGCGAATAAAAATAAAAGCAAAGAAATTTAAAAGGAAACTACATACAATCAACAATTTCAATCTAGTTTAAAAGAAAGTAGTCACAGCAGTCAAAAAAGTAAACATAAAACTTCAGAAAAGAAAGAGTATTAACTATCCAAAAATTTGAAAAAATAAGCGACTAAATTGGAGGCAAGTCTTGGAGATCAAACTTCCAAATATAAAACTCATAGCAAATAGAGCAGTCATGGAGGTAGTAATATGGTAAATCCGACAAGTGAAAAGGTCAGTGATAAATACTAACAAGCTGCCCCTGAATAAGATGAGGATGATGAAGTGATCAGTAACAGTTCTAGTTTCTCTCAATTCTCGATCAGTTAGAGTCGTAAAAGAAATGTTGGCAAAATATCGAGAAGAAGTAATAACGATTGATATGGATTAATTTATCATTAAATTTATCATAAATATACTTTTTGCAATTCTTTTACAGTTATAGTCTTCAATAATTAATTATTTTTAGATTATTATATAAAAATTATCATAAAGTGGATATTTAACTTGAGTTTAGAAATTCAGAGGCGCTTATTATTTCAGAAGTGATGGACTGACATCTTTTGAATAGATCTAAGATTGTTATCTTTTCATTCTGACTTCGCCAGTTTACTTTTAAAATTTTAGATTTCAGTTTTTGCAGTTCTTTAGATAGAATCATAACATTTTAATGTAAATTTTGATCATTGGAATTGGTTTGGTGGGTTGTTATCCTTTGATCGATTAAATTCTTTAATGACTATTCAAATTTTTTTGATAAATCTCTGTTTTTAAAACATTTTCTGAGTGAAGTAACAGCATCAGCTATTGATTATGATTCTTTCTGATTTTGTTTATTCAAACATAAAACAAGGTCCTGATTCTTTGTTGACAGTTCCTATATTTGAACATCTTTTTCATGAACTAATTATTATAAAATAAATTTTTATTAGGAAAGGTCCTAGAAACGTTTTTTAAGTTTTATCATTTCTTTTTGTAAATTAGTCAATTCAATTTATTTTTATTTTTTTACAGACTTCCACGTTCCCGTTTAATTGTCTCTATTCGTTGTGAATTTTTAAACTGATTAGCATTTAGGACTAAAAAGAGGATTATGCTCATCTGTATTTAATTCTTGATCAAAGATATGTTCAGTAAATTCAGAGGTTTGAGTTTCAAATTTGTTTTTATTTTAATGTTGAGGATTATTCAATGAATTTAAACACTAATCCAATTAACTGTTTATTTAAAATCGGAAATCATTTCTCAGGCTTAATTCTCCACTATTCATTTTGATTTTTTCTTTGATTTTAATTAATTCCCGACTACTGAGTAGTTTAATCCATTCTCCTGGAGCATTAGGCTCAAAATTTCCATCTGGATAGATGACTGAGCGTGATGATTAATTTTCGGCATTAAAGATAGCTCGTAATTAGCATATTTGCACTTCAAGCTATTATATAGTTTTGATGTAGATCTCTTCATTTTGCTATTTTTCCTGTGCCATTGTTAAAATTTATTTGGATTATTATTCTAAGTGGATTAAAGTATCTTTGAGCTTCGACACTTTTTATATTTATCGGATATATTACTACTGCAGTTTATTGTTTTGATTGATCTGTTATTACAGATGACTATTCAGTTTGTCAATCATCAATTCATTTTAATGGCATCTTTCTTCCCAATTTTAGCATTGTATTTTTAGTGCATCGCGCTTTTCCAAGGATTAGCTAATGGATAATTAATTGCTTTACTAATGTATCTTTTAGGTTGGATCAACACTAAAGTTGATATTTTCCTGCTAAAATGAAAATTGTTGACTTGTGTCAAGTTCGGCTAATTATTTTAAATGATTAGCGAGTTAGTTAACTTTTTGTTTTTCTTGTTGATGCACGCTTGATAACTATGACCACTTGGATTGTAAATCTTAAAGTTAATGCACATTTTTCACATATAAACTCCTTATTTCAGACTATCCCTGTTTGAGGTCATCAATTAATTAATCTTTTCTCTTCATTTATGTTCTAAGTTGATGCATCTTTTAATAATTTTATAATTTAATCACATGTATCTCCTATTCCATCTTTTTCTATATCTTTACCAGTTGTTCATTGAGTTAATTAGCTAACTTCTATGACAATTCCAGCTAAAACTTTAATTTGCTCGTAATAGTTTTTTAGCCATCGACTATTTAATGATATTTTCGCAATTCATTCTCCAGATTATTGTTGATTACTTCTAGTTTCAAAAAATCCTTTCTTCTGATCTCAGCTATTTTGGCTTCTGTCATTATTTTATTTCTCAATTCTCTGTTTTAATTTTATAAATTCGCATTTTGATTATTAAGCCAGTTTTCTTAATTATTTTTATTATTTTTATTATCCTGTAGTTTCTTAAGTTAGTAGATTTAATTTTGCAGTTTATTGATCATTCCTATTTTTTGATCTATGCCTTCGTATAGTTGAGTTATAACCTTATCTTTGCTTCCCAGAAATTCATATAATTTTGCTTTTTATTCGTTTCCAGCTCGCTATTTTTCAGTCAACAGGGATATTTGTTGCTACAAATTGGCTTTTTATGCTTTCAAAATTAGCTGATCTTAAGAGTATTTTTTTATTACAGATTAATATGCCTCTAACTATTTGCTGTAACTTTATACCTTATCTTCTACCAATTTATTTCTTTGCTCGACATTAGGAGTTTTATCATTCTTGATTTAAATGGACTAACTACTTTTCTGAGATGATTTGACATATACATGTCCTTTAATACTACTATTTTCATAAATAATTGAAGTTCGTAAATTCAAGTGATCTTTGGTTGTTTTAACGAGTTCATTTTAAGTTTTATACAGCTAACTTCGAGAATTGGCTGTTTTCTATCTTTGCTATTTTTCAAAAAATAATGAAGTGCCCTTTTTCTCTTCTGCTGGATTTATTGATGAAGTTTTTTATTCCCGACTTTAATTTTTTCCCTCTTTGGACATAATGCTAGATTTTAGATTATTCAAATTGTTCAGGTTCTTTAATTTCTTACCATTTTCAAGTTTTTATTCATTATCACTGTCTAATAATACACTACCATTTATCATTCTATTTTTCGCTATTTCATTTAAGTTAGCAAATACTCCCAGCTTATATTTATGGGATGGTGAAACATTTTTTAAATCAAGACTCTCATGAATTTTTGATTTGTTTTCGTTAGTAACATACCTGTTATCAAAAAGAAAAGATTTGACATTCTAGTTTTTAGATGGAACATTCAAGAATGATCGAGAAATGCAGTTAATGAAGGCGGATCTCTCGATATTTGAAATGCAGTTTTCTGTTATTTTTTTATCAGTCAGTTTGAACTGCATTGCTAAACTGCCTTCAGCGGAATTAAAGTCCAAATGAAACTCAGTTAATTCTGAATACATGTCAAAATTTGCTATCTTTGCCACATCTATGTTAATCTTTCCTACTAATTTCTTTTTATCAGGTCTACTTTTACTGATTAATAGCAGATCAATTGATGTTTATTTTTTAAGGTACTCCTGATTTTTACGATTGAACAACATCTAAGTGGACATGGTTATTTTGGTATTAAATAATACTTTGTTATTTTCAGGTATAAAATTATCTGTTGAAACCATTTCTTTTTTATTTGATGTACACCATTCCACCAAGTAACTGCATGGAAATTTCATTGATATACCAGCTTATCTGATAAAGCATTAGAAAGTGCAGAAATGGATGAAATTTTCTGTCTAAGGCTATTGAAAAATACTCATAATTATATATTTATTGCATAGATCATATTTAGTAATAATCTGAAACATTGTTTATATCTTCTTATAAAACCCAATGAAAAATAGTTCGGTAATTTTCGATAAATGTTAATTCAGATAGAAATGCACTCATTCTGCAGAAGCAAATTGATTTTTCCTATTTTATTGTGTTTCCTGTTTAATAATATAGAAAAATTAATATTTTAATAATAAATCAACTTGAATGACTGTTTTAGAAAGTTTTAATAAGTTCGATCGATACATAAGTCAAGAGATACATAGAAGGGATCACTTTCTATCAACAGTTATCCTCTATCCCTTTGCAGCATTCTTTCATCCAGGACTCATTTGGCTTTCCTATCTCGCTGTATTTTCACTTTCGCATGGAAATGTCAGATTTACTGCAGTGTACGCTCTTGGGACGTTACTATGCCTTTTGACTACAACTTTCATTAAAAAAATAGCAAAGAGGTATCGATTTATTAAAGTAGACCTCGACCTGATCTAATAGAAAACGTTAAAAAACCTCATCACTTTCGAAAAAAATAGAAAAACCATGCCATGCCGAGTGGAGATGCTATACAATCAGCATTATTTACAGTTTTTCTTTATCATCTAGGCCTTGATCTTCGACTTCTAATTCTCTTTCATTTGGCAGTCTGTCTTGGTCGAGTATATTATATGTGTCACTGGATAGCAGATACAATGGTTGCATCATTATTAGGAAGCATAATCGGAACGATTCTATTGACTTCTCGTGAGGCCAAAGTTTTTTAATTTGTGCCATAGAATCTATTTTGATTAAAATAATCTTTAATTATAGTATTATTCACAAAATATCACTAAGGGACGAAGAGGTCGGGAAAATGGGCTGAATAAAACGATGTGGATTGGTAAAGAAAAGGAAGGTTAGTTTAGATCACCATTTATCCGTTAACCGCTTCTTTGGTCATATCATAGTGTCATCATTATAATGAGCATAAAGCATCCTTTTTAAAATTATCTTAGCTCCATATAAATTAATATAAGCTCGCTAATAAAATATTTTAATTGAAGTCACTTAAAAATAAGAGAGCGATACATGAATATTTGGTTATAAATTTATATTATTCCTTGCATTACCCCATTTATTCAACATTTTATTTAAAGAATATTTTTCTAATTATATTTTAATCAAGCAATTATCTCATTAATTAATTACTGACTTGATACAGTTAAATACAATATAGCCTGTCTTCCATGAATACCTTAAAGAATAAATCCCACTTCAACATATTTTAGCTTATCAGTAATTTTAAATATTTTTAAATTGTCAATAAAGTAGTTTAATCCAATCATAACGTTCCAAATAACCAACTTCTGCGAAGAAATACAAATCGATAGTTTTTTATAGTAAAACTTAAAGCAGTAATAATTGAACAAAAAACTCCAAGAAAAAGGCGTTTTAGGGGTTTATATAATAATGGCTGCCTTAAATGGAAAGTTATAGATCTAATTAATTCATAATTAATTATTATCATTAAAGAAAACATGAGCTCTGAACGATAGCTGTTACTTATACCATCAACCCCTGTTAGCAGACCTCTCAAATTCACTCAAAGTCACCTTGAGAGCAGCATCAGATTTTAAAAGGAGATGGGAGCTAATGCCTCTCTCTTCAAAACCAGAGCCAGTAGCCCCCAGTCATTCCAACCTTCAGTCGAAGAAATCAAAAAACATTTCCCTAAAGTGTCAGTGATGAATTTTCTGTGCCGAAAAGAAAAGAATCACTCCAAACTCATCTCTGTAAAAGGGTGAGTTTCAGATTTCTTCTACGAGATTATCATCTATGATCTTTTTCAATACATTTAAACAAATAAGTTCTTTTATCATGGAATGCAATCGATATTTTTATTGAATTTCTTTTTTCAGAAATTATATCTAAAGTCTATTTGCTCCTTCGCTGGTAATAAATGTTAGTTGATCTGGAATACTGAAGTTTTAGTCAGACCAATAAGTAATCTTTATCGTTATTTAATATTTTAATTTTTATCGTTATGGAAAATAGTTAGTTACTGAACATTCTTTGAGCTATTTAATCCAAAACTAAATATTCTGATAGAAATAATAGGAAATATTCGGAGAGTACAACTTAGAGAACAAGCTCGTCCAATCAATGCACAAATGGCCAGATGAAATCTTCAGGAAGATAAAATCTGTTTGCTAAGCTCTTGATTATTAGATTTAAGTTTACCAGTAAAATCCGTTATTTCATAATAGAATGAAGGCATTAATGTTTTGAATTTATAATCAAGATAAATTTGAATAATAACGATAAAATCAAACATTATTAAATGTTGTAAAAAAAGAATCAATATAAGATATTTTTATATTAGTAATTGGTACAAGAATCAATAATAAATGTTAACAATCTTTTCATTCCTAAAAAATTTAAGGAATGCAAGCGTTAGCCAAAAGCTCAATAAACTGCAAATCGTTTAACAGTTTTATATGTGCACTTCTACCTAAAAGTTTATCTATGTTGCTGTATTATTTCAAATGTACTTATTTTCAAGTTTGAAATCGGTCTACAACCTATCAATTCTCTCAATTTTAGATAACTTAGGAAGAATACTATCTATCATTTACTTTTCAATAAAATTGTACTGCTGAAGCTGGTCTTTATTGAACACTTCAAGTCGAGCAGAATGCCAGGAGACATATTTATCATGAACACTAGAAACTAATATAACTCGCTTAAAATTAGATAAATGACCAATCTGAGAAAGTTTATACATGAAGCAATTATGTAATTCTGAACTATCCTTGCCTGATAATTCATCTAAGCAAGGAGTATTGTATAAATTAGAAAAGATACTTATTCCAGCACGAATTAGGAGTTTAATACCTTGAAGATATCCTAAATGAGGAGTCCCGAGAGAAATATAACAAAAAAGATTATTTACATATGGGATTTGATTGGCAGCTGCTCGAATTATAAGACCTCCCATTGAATGGCCCACCATCACCAATTTATATTATCTTTGCTCAAAGTCTAATGTATTTAAGTAATGAGTGATCTCTTAAACAGCAGATTTGATCATTGAATTCATTCCTTAATTCATCTTTGTTTGGTAAGATTGTAAAATTAGATACTTACTTCTTCGAAATCTTCGTTTAAACCCGTTTGCTAAGGACCTAAGGTCATCAGGGCAGCCCTGATAGCCATGAGCAAAAATGAAGATATATCTTATTTTCAAGGGAGGTTCTTATTCATCTCCTTAAGTTATTTTATCCAAACATTTTCTTCTTTAAGTCTCATGAAGAAGGATTGGAAAGACAGGGAGTTAAATTAACTTGCTTTATTGATATATGTTTTGCATTTTCAACTGCAAGTTATTTAGAATTTCGTCGTTATTTCCTAATTAAAGCTATCTTTTTAACATCTTTAATTTTTAAGTAACCACTACTTGATTTTATTTGCAAAACTTTTATTTGTAAACTTCTTTAATGATAAACTGTTTGTGCATTCTTATCTTTTTATCTTAGAATTCCATTCTCAATTTGTTTGTAAAAATATTCATTTTTAAGCTTTTTTCTTTAAAAATAGTAAAAAGAATTTCATTCTTTTGAGCAATTGACAATAACTCATAATTCATTTTTTCTGGCGTGAGTGATGCGCTTTCATACAATATGAGATAGTTCAAGAACTTTTACTAATCTGTATTAACTTCAACCATCTATTCGTCCCCATTAACAAAAAGTTTCGGGAGAGTAAAATCATATTTGATTTGATTGTACATTATTTTTTTGTATTTGTTATACAGCAAGTAGTTATTATATCTGAATTTTTTAACTTATTTTTTTAGAGCCAATAATTCTTCCTCACTTGCATGCTTATAATTTTTTATTTATATTGTTATTTTTACTGGCTGGCATAAAAACAAGAGGGATAAGCATGAGAGAAATGGCTATTGGAAATGGCATTAGTAATATTAGCATAAACTGTTCTGAACAAATCTTACAATTATTACCGATTCGGTTAAATGAGTGAATTGAATTTTTTAAGAATCGGGTCCTTGATTTTCTTCTTTCAAGAGGCTTAGTCTTACATACATCTTTGTTTATTTGCTAAATTTCAGAATAGACGTTTCAATGATGGCGAGTTGATTAAGTTATACTTTCTCATCTTTTTTAATGGATTGTTACTTTGATAATGAATCTTGAAATCTTTGGTAAACAGTTATGTTTTGGTTGATTTGATAAGTTGAGGCTATTATTTTTCCTATGTTGCTAGTTGGACATTACAGTACTGATCACCAGCGAAGCTTTCAATCTTAATTTTGTATGTGCCCTTTGAAAACATGTTGATATTCTAAAAAGTCAAGAGTTGTAGTGCGGCTTTTACCTTCATTTAGAGATGAATTTTCTTCATCATCTTATTTATAATATAATTAATAAATGTGAAAGAAAAATCTTATAAAAGTCATCAAAGATAGTTATTTTTATCCAAAGATTTTCTCTTTTTTATACGGATTACAAAATCTTTCTGAAAATAATTAAATATTATTAAACAATTTCAGCCTATTATAATTAAAAGTAAAAAAAATAGCCTGGCTTATCTCTGTTTGAGTTATATATATATTTTTATTAAATATTCTATTCTAAATGAAGCCAAGATGAATATCTAAGTGCTATTTTCAGATTAAACTGTAAAGATATTGACCCAAATATTAATCATCATCACATATAAGACGACTAATTGCTTTCTAGTTGATCATATTGAAAAACCTTCTACATCCTTCCAGATATTGATTCTAAGAATCGCCCATTTCTGATATCATCCAATCTCATTTCAATCTATTTTTGTTTAAAGGGACTTTTTACTGATTCATTTACACTCATATATGATTCATTATTTGTAAATAATCTTTAATTGGGGTCTCTTGACGAAGCGATTGGTACATTCCATTTGCTGATATATTTCTTTTATGATTAGGAAGGCAAAAGACCAACCTTTTTACGCGGTGAGTATTCTATCACTGGTTTTTCAAAAGTAGTCCCATTACGCGGCAGTGTAGGAATTTGAGTTGTTAATTGTAGTCTATTGACCTCTAATATTTATTTTTTAACCTTTTCACGTTAAGCTTTGTTTCGCAGTTCGTAAGTTTTTTTAACCTTTATCAATTTTTATTTTGATTACTTTTGGGGTGCTTGTGAAGAGAATAGGAATTGATTTATATTGATTTTTTGCTATGGTTATTAGATTATTTTCTATATTTACTGCAGCTTTGATTTATTGGCTGAATTAATGGCTTTCTTCACTATCGGCTGTCCTATCTTTTTATTGTTTGTATAAGGGATATTTTAGTGGTCTCCATCATCAACCTATGGTTTAAATCTAACTTATTTTCCATTTTCTTTTTGTTTGTTTTACTATTCTTAATTGTTAGTGTCCTTTGAATCAGAAGAACCCATTCTTATTATTTGTTTATAATATCGATTCTATAAACTTATCGAAAAGGAATAAAAACAAAAAGTATTCGTATTCTAAGGTATGAACTATTTTAAATAGTTGAAGAACAAATAAAGATAGGATACTAATAAATACAAATAAATTGATAGTTTAATTGAGAAAATAATATTATTTGCTGCTTTTCTTCATTTAAAATACAGTTGAATTCCAGCATCAAATATATTCTATTAAATTCTGTCAAAATATTGCTTCAATTTTTAATTTAATATATAATTGTTATATAATTTCCTCTTGCTTTGATCATTCAATGGAGGTTAGCAAAGTGCAATAATCAAGAAACTTCCGATAATTCTCAGAAGACTAGAAGCGAAAAATGATTGAAAACGCGAAAAAGAAATCCAAGTATCTCTATATTAAAATAGTCGACCTGAGGGAGTTTTCGTCGTAGTATCATGTCATCCCAAATGCAAAACTTATAATGATGTACGTGAATTCCGCTTTATTGCTAATGCCGCGGACAAAATTCAAAAGATAGATTCGACAATTCGGGGTAAAGTAATAGGTTCAGATAAAAAGTTTGCCAATCAAAGTGTCTTTTTATTTTCATAAAGTAAACTTTTGAACATCGGTACTTATTGGATCTATTCAGATACATCTATTTAAGAGATTTATAATCAACATAAAAATTTCAAGGACGGCATTTTATATCTTTACTATGCGGATGTATAAAGCTTTTGATTTATTTATCAGTCTATAAATTTATACGATAGAGGATATAAACTTAGCAGATGAGCTAGTAAATATAAAAGAATCTTTTATTTAAATATAAAACTTAAGGATTAATTTTAGTTGTGCTTGGAAAGCAATTAAAAAATAACAAGCTTGTTTATATTTTAAGGGATTGATGACTTCCCTTTATCTATGTTTTGAGTTGAATTGAAATATAATTTTGTTATCAATATAAATAATGAATTAAAGGGAGTTAGTGAAATATTAAATCAATATAATCTATTTTTAAATATTCATCCCTAATAAATAATCAATAAAGAATTATCTCATTGGATTTAATATTGATTATAGCTCTTTTATAAAAATAATTGATAATATCTATTTATAATTATCTAAAATAAAAAATGGGAGTTTTGACAGAAATTGCTTCTTCAACACTTGACTTCATTAGTCGAAAACTTCTCGGACCAGCATCTCGGGGATTAGGAACTATAATGACAAATATGTTATATCGTGGAATTGTTGCAACTGGTTCACTCTTCACAAATCTAAGAATATGTCCAAAGAGATCAAAATCACGTACATATTGATTGTATCCTCTTTATTTCAAAATACTTTTATGAATTATTTGAGTTATTTTTTTCACCAATGCTTTTTTAATAGGAAAAGATAGTAATAAATTGAGTTGTCTTTAACATTTTATTGAAAGGAAGTAGACATATATTTAACAAATTAAACTATTTATTACCATAAATTAGATCAATATTACAACTTTATCAGATAGATACAAAGGACCAAAATGCTTCTCCTGGACATTGAGGAATGAAAATTATAAATTATTTATGTAGAATCAAATTTCATATCTGATATCAGGCAATAGACAATCGATTCCTTCAGAATTATTGCCAGCCACACCCAAAGCCAAAAATTTCCTTAATTTAGGAATCTCTTTCTTGGTGAGGGATTCAATTGCCTCAGGAATTTTCATTGATAGTCTTTTCTTTGATTTTGGATCGTAAGAGGTGAAAACAGTGCCTGAACCATACGTAATCATGCTCACTTCAATTTTGTAAGTATCTTCGAAATGTTTCTTGAGAGCTTCGACTGTCATTGGACCTTTCACATTGATCTTCTACCATTTGGTAAATTCTAAATAATGTTAAATATACTTCCAGGAACGACCTTAATCGGCCCGCACATGATGGGATCAAATTATTTATTTTCGTTAACAATTACCTCAAGAGGGTCGTTGAACACCCAAAGAGGCAAGGCCAGATTACCAATAGTATTCTTGTAAAATTATATTTTTTTATCCAGTAGATATTTGATAATTTCAATGCCAACTGCTCCCACAATCATGGCAGTTGTGGTTGCTATAGCAGGGATAATCTTTCCAGAGATCAGTTTTACCTTAAAATTGTCGACTTATTCAATTTGGTAGTTGCGAGCCTAGTTTAATATAAAATTACTCTTAAGTTAGAGGCTCCACCTATGAACTCAATGTGGTAGTTAGTTGGATCGTCCTTTTAGAATGATATTACAGTCGGCTTGGCTGAGGCTAGTTTGCACTGCATTAATTCTTTTAGAAGAATTTATATCTTCTCTTATTCAATATCATAATCAACTTAAGTTTTAACAAATTCGGCTAATTTCACCTTTTTGACAATTTCAATGACTTTGCTTTGATCCTTCTCTTTGGGGATGCCAAACATTGTTGCGTAAATATTGGCTCCTGCTTGTATAAACTCAGCATGAATGGGATCTTTCACATTAAGTTCAAGAGGGGTAGGTACTCTCTTATGTCCACTCCAAAACAGCTTATTTGTTTGTTTACAGATATAATTGGCAGGATATTCATATAGAAGCTGCTTAATTTGATGATTAAACACATCTTGGAAAAAAGCGACTACCAATTCAACGCAAACCTCATAAGATTCTAGACTATGAGCATGATAAAGTTTTTTTATAGACTCAAGTTTATTTCGCAAAATAAAGAGATTATATCGGTAATTTTTTTTCAATTATGAGAGCAAAGACTATTTATTGTCGAAGAAATTGACCAAATTGCGAGAAGATTAAGCAAAGATTTACTCGAAGTAATTCTTAGCCCATTCAATAGTATGCTCGATTTTATAGGGGGTAGTTTTTAGAACGTCAAGAGAAATGCTTTATTCTGGAGGATCAATAATATCAGTATAGCTGATAGTGGCATGAGGAATAATTATTTGAGAATGACATTTGGTGCCAAGAGTTCCACTTTCGAACAAAGGTTTTTCAAACCAGACGCACTGTCCATCTATGTACAATCTGGCTTTAATATTATCAACTGCAGTGACTATAAATTCAAGATTTGTCCAGAAATCTTAATTAAAAACAATTTAATTCTCTTGACTGACTCGTAATTTAATTGACTAGAAACAGACGTCTCTGTTGATGTTTCTTCCAGCTTCACAGGCAATTTCGCTTTTATTCTTGCCTATATGATTCTTTCTGAATAAAAATTGCCTGTTTAAGTTGCTGATTTTAATATTGTCGTCATCAGCTACAGTTATCTTGCCTGCCTGAGTACTCAAACCCATCAGAGCAAACATTTTGATAAACTCACATCCTAAGGCGCCAGCTCCAACCACAAATGAACTACAGTGGCTGGCTTTTTTGACAAACTCATCTCCAAAAATCACATGATAGTCATGATACCTGTTATTGACTATGCTTCTGGCCACTGGACCATCAGGAAGCACTTAAAAGAATTAGTGGTGCAGCCATTGACGAAGAGGGGTATACTTTCCTGTTAATTTCACGATTTATTGGGTGATGATGCCTCCCCAAAACGAGTTACATGGTGAAATTTGAGTATCCGCGTATAAAGCAACATTTTAAACTAATTTTTAATCAACTAATTCCACCTTAAAATCTTCTCCTTCAATCTACATCTTTCCACTCTAATACTATTTTACAATTTTTTGAAGTTCAGCAGCATCGTCAATATTGAGAGGTCTGGGAATACGGTGATGCTTAGAATAGAAGAGATAGAGCGAATTAAGCACAATATGCAGTTGTTCAGGAACTCCAAATTTATCCCAATTAGCAATAGGCATTTCTTTGGATTCAGGAGGGTAGGGATATCTCAAACTTTTTTATAGATCATGAGATTTCAGTTCAATAGGAACTTTGACTTGAGTAGCAATTCCACCACCAATGTAGGGACTAAATGATCGGGTATCTCCAATGACAAAACT
>Ga0302186_10000308_pt1 | contig 44706 bp, 23 predicted proteins | sample II_Bog_E1_2_FD_198782 | JGI IMG/M metagenome (GOLD analysis project Ga0302186, IMG submission 198782) | Peat permafrost microbial communities from Stordalen Mire near Abisko, Sweden - II_Bog_E1_1 | ecosystem: Environmental > Terrestrial > Soil > Wetlands > Peat | place: Sweden: Abisko...
AACACAAAAAGTTTAATGGATTACCGCTCATACTCGACATCATAGTACTGCTTGCATTCATTGAACTTATCAATATTACTGTTGTAACGATCGTTGGAAAGGTTGTCTTTTACAAATTTGAATGACAGAAACTTGCCAAAATATTGGGCAAGAGCAGTCCCTGCGTCATTACCGGAGGGCAACAGTAGACCATAGAGCAGATCTATAATCAGAATATCTTCTCCACAACGCAGATTTGCACTAGTTCCCTCCATATACGATGCCCGATTTAGAATTGGAATAAAGAGTTCGCGTATTTTGATATTGTATTCGTGACAGATGCTTAGTACGGTGTAGGCTGTCATTATCTTGGTGAGACTGGCAATTTGTCTCTTTTCATCATGATTATGGCTCGCTAATATCTAGTTGGAATCGGTAAAGATTACGCAATAACTCGAAGCTGTAATTTCAGGTGGAGGCTAATTAGTAAAGTTAGGGATAGAGTTGTGAATCGTTGAGTTGTTGAGATTTCCACGGACAACTCTTGATCGAAAGACTCCTCTTTATGGGCTGCATTAAATTTTTTATATCTTAAAACCAGAAAATTATCCCTTGGGTGTGGTGTTCCTTTCTTACTAATGCGAAGGCATGAATTGAGGGTAGTGAGTTTCTCTGTGCTTCGCAGGTGATTTACTTTGTGTTATCAAATGCGTCTTGGTTACAGATGCCCACTGCTGATGTGAGGGCGAATGGCTGAATATGAAAGAACGATGAGTTTGGTAATGAGTTGATTCCATTATGCTCCATTTTGATTTTGTGTTAACTAATTCTTCATCCTGGTCTGGTTCATCCTCATTGGGCAAGCCCACTGTTAGATTGGTTAACTCCATATCTAGTTCTTCCCTTTCCTCAAGATCTTCAGGGTACTATAGCATTCTTATTGAATTTAATAAATATTTCATCATATTCATATGCCTATTTTCTACATTGCTGCTAAGGGTAAAAACAATAATTTTGAAATTCTACAAAAGATATCATAATTTTTATTATTTAATCTCAAAACTAAGATATTTTCTTTCAAAAGAACTTATAAGTTGATGTTAATGCTACTTTAAGAAACTAGTCTCATCTTGCAACATTCCTTGGGTTTCCTTTAAAGTTTAAACCAATATAATTTCTATAAATAATGTCTATTTAATTTAATCAGAAGCACATTTACTAAAAGATTACAAATAATGCCATAGAATCATTTGGAAAATTTTATTTTTGGATCTGTTTTGGTCGAGGCTTTAGCCCACGGATCTGTTTTTCAGGTCAATGTGCCCATTAAATATAATAGCAATGAATTACATAACATAGTAATTCAAATCAGGCAAGATTTCACTCAATATTCTTTCTATTTCGATCTGGCTACTCTTAGAATTTCTGATTTGGTATCCTGCATCAAATTTATGGTTGAATCTGATCCGTTTACCAAATCCAATACTGATTTGACATGGCCATAAAGCATATAATCTTACAAAATATATAACATCACCAAAAAGACGCTCACATATAAGCAGTAAATTAGTCATTAGAGTCAATTAACAACCCATTTCGAACCCAAAATGACAGTTCTTTCAAAATTAAAGTTCTACCTATAATGGCCAGTGGATATCATCAATCTTTCTTTTATGGATTGCTGTTTTATGAAATATTAAGTTAGAAATAGAAATCTTCCCCTCAGTTACATGATTAATTAATTTGCAGAGAAGCTAGAAGTTGAGCTATTGTTTAAAAGAAAGATTAAACTCATAATTAAATGCATTTCAAATCGAAAGGAGATAGATCAAGGATGTAAATTTAGTTAATATCGAAGGAACTTTCCCTCAAACCCTGATGAACATAAATGCTAGTTATCCCTATAACTAGTCAATGAAGTCGATCCCCCCTTATAAGAAATTAAACAATTATTCAAGGATCTATCCATTTCTACCAGCAATTACTTATGTCCCATTTCTTATGAACTGATGGTCAATCCTTGCTACCTTCGCAGTTGTATGCACTACTTTGATGAAAATTCAATCCGAGTATCTGTAAATAAATATAAATATTGTCCTTTCTGTAAGGCGAAAGCGGAATTGTAAGATATTAGGTCTGACCCTTTATTAAGGAAAGCTATTCATCATATTATCGAATAGGTGAGCTTCAAGCAGAAGATTAAGGATATAATGGAGAGATATTAATAATACCCGAGTTATGTTGAGGAAAATTGTAAATGAGAGAGATGATTATTTTTTTATTTTATCATCTCAATACTTTTATTATAAAATATGCCTTATTAAAGATTTAAGTTGATTCATCAACTTGATCTGAATATCATGAAAGCATAAAATAATCATATGGTATACCTCAAAAGAAAGCGTATTTAGAGTAGTCCTTAGAATTATTTAATGGCCCACAATCTTCTGTTCGAAACTTTTAATTCACAAATGGCTTTTACTAAATATCAATTGACTTCAAAGGGTTTGTGGCTGAAAAATAGATGAAGGATTACGATAGTAGTCCATCCAAATGCTCTTTAAATTGATAAAGATAATAAAATCATTAAATTTAATCATTTTTATACGCTGAATTGCTATAGTCTTTACTCCAAGTGAGCGAAGAGCTAATTGTAGTCTTTACTTGAAGAATTTATCGATATTGCTTTTGTGATGTTCATTCTTGCATTGAAGTAGCTTTACTGTAGATAAAGAAGAACGGCAAGATTATAATAAGCTTCATCAAATTTGGGATTTAATCGAATCGCTTTTTCGTAATGATAAACGGCTTTGTCAGTCATTCCAATGTTATGATATGCATCGGCAATATTTTTATGCGCTTGATCATTTTATAAGAAATTCGTTTCCAAAAGAAGAGTGATTGTCTCAGAGTATCGTCCTAATAAATTAAGGGCAGCCGATTTGTTAATGATTAGGTTCATCTTCTCCTTCTCCGCAACACACAAGGAACTAAGTTTGTCAAGATAACCATTAATAAGATTTAAACTTTCCTTAAGTTTGCCTTCCTGAAGATAGATATAGGAGAGGCATTAAACTGCTGAAATGTTATTTATATGTTTGGCCACATATTTTTATAGAAAGTACATTTTATCTTTACTCTTATGTTCATTCAAACCCGCATAAAAAATAGCAGCTAACTCAATTTATTGTTCTTATGTTGTCGACTCATTGCTGATTTCACTATTTTCAAATGATTTGTTCGGTAACACTTTAAGATTTGCAATAGGAATTTCTTTGGTGATTGCCCCATTAATCATGCGTGGACTTATATCATCCTTAAATCTCTCGCGAACAAATAGGTGTTTACTTAAACTATCACTAGACTAATTTTATCGACGAATGTTGTTTCGAGTTAAAGGAGATTAGCAATGAGTATTATGAATCTCAGACATATTGCTATTAAAAACGGAAGTATCTTAAAGATAGCTTTTCAATATTTGCCTTTATTGTACTTGGGAATTTTGATTCATGGAAGTGGCTAGCTGCTTTTTAGGTGATTTTTTATTATCTTATACTTACTTCTGCTGATTATTTTTATTAATATTGATGTGTTAAGATTGCTCCTTGAGTTTGACCATCTCATCTAATCTATTTTTTATGTTTGACTCTCGATTTTTAATAATTTATATGATTTGCTGTTTCATTTCTTTTCCGTTATTCTATTCTTTCTTCTGTGCTCCCTTTTCAATTTATTTTTTGACGGATTTGTATCCCTAAGCATTTTCCTTCTTATCCACACATTTTTTAATAATTTACACAGCTTTTATTTCGCAGATATTACCACCGCTACTGAGCAAATGACTTGTCTTTACGTCCTGTTTCGTATTTTAAAAAAGTGGCTTTTATTTTATTCTATATATTTTATTCTATTCATAACATTCTTTTGCGATTGCTACTGATTTTGATCTTTCAGTATGGCACTTTCTCTATTATTTCGCCTCCTCTAGTTTGGGAGATCCTAAGAACTGCTTTTGCTCTTCGGTTTTCCTTGTTTAACTGCATTCATTTTATAGTGTTTCTGCTGATTTTCTGGGAGTATTTTATGCGCTGATATCAACAATATGGGCAAATTTATTGGGAGTGAGAGAGAGAGTGTTGATACTTCTTAGATCAGCCAACTCTTTTTCAATTCCTATTACTTGAGAGTCGCTTAATTCTTTCCAAACACTGATCTGCTCATCCTTGCTATTTAAACAATTCATTTATTTTATCCACTCCTTTTAGAGTTGGTTCAGCCCCGTTGATAATTTAAAATTGAGAAGCTGCTATATATCTCTCATTTTCTGAAGATAGATATTTGCATCTTTTTTGATTGAGTATAAATATTACTGATAATATTGCGCATCACTTGTAACAAACTAATCTTGCCTGATATTGACTGATACTCTATAAAACTGCTGCAATTAATGTGGAGTGATCTTGTGATAACTCTTGTCTCGAAGAAAACGATACACCTCGAGTAGATTGCAATGATAAAGGAAGGGATATTTTAGTTTGCTCATCATATTGCTTATAATCTCCTATAATTTTATGTTTACTTCATTCTTAAAACCCATTAGAAGTTTCTGTAATTTTAGGCAAACTTCCTTTCGTTCGATCTTGATGCTTTATGGAAGATTTAGTCTTTTCAGCAATGTTGCAATGTCTTCCTCCTTTAAAATTTATTAATAATTGGTGTGATTGTGGTACAATCTGAAGCATTGAGGACAACCAGCAGCTTATGGATGTTGGCAGTTGGAAAACAAGCAGAATTGTTTTATCTTTCGATTATGTTCGCACATTTATCATTATAAACTGCATTTAGGTTATAGAGATTAAAAAATATCACCTCATCGAAAAAGCAAAAATGAATTATAAGATTTAATAAAATAAAGTATTGACTATGTTTCCTATACTACGAGAATTCATCAATAAAACCACATAACTTAATTTAAGGCATTGAGTTGTATTTGATTCTAACTATTAAAATAACTCATAATCCTCAATTACTTGACATAAATGCAAGACTAAGTAATTGATAATATTTTTTATAACCTTAACAGTCAAAGCTCAAATAGTTTAATATTATACGAATTCTACAATATTATATATATATTTAATCGTACTTCATGATCAAATTAGTAATTGGCAAGACTGTCAAAGCAACCAAGCTAAAAGAACCCACTTTGCAACAAATTAGGTAGATCGTCAAGTCGTTTCCTAATGCTCCCATTGATTACACTCTAACTTATGTGGATGCTGACGGAGATTAAATTTGCATAAACTCGGACCAGGAGCTGTCCTTGATGTTAACAATGGGCTTGAAGAAAATATTTGTCAAAGAAAGCTTATCTGAGAGTATCGATATGGCTACGTTGATGACTGAAAAAATCAATCTTGTTTTTGATGAACCTCAAAAGGAAGTTAAAAAAGAATAAGAAAAAGCGATTAAACCACAACTTCCATCAATTTCTAATGCAGAGGAAATACCTAAACCTCCCATCAAATGGTATTTAAATCAAGAGGAGCCAATGAACATAAAGCCCATCAATTCAGATTAAGTAAGCTTCAAGAAACCAACCGAAATTATAGAAGCTCCCAAAGAAAATATAGACTAACATTCCGATATTCATCTCTAAAGTCTCAAAAAAAGCGAAATTGTGAACCCTCCAAATATGACTTTTGGAAGAATAAATCCCAGCCCATCACAGGAATCTAACTATCTCATATACAAAAAGAAATAGCCTAAGCATAAATAGCTCATTCATTAGCCATCCTTTGAACCGATCAACTCTAAATAAGAAAAGCAAAATTAAGAAAAGTTTGTGTTGCATCAAGCTATTTGTTCCAACTGTGAGCAAGATTATGGAATCTTAGGAGTGAGATATCTTTGCCTTGTTTGTGATAACTTTAATCTCTGCGAAGAATGCTAAAAGACAGTGTAGCATATGCATGCTCTCCTAAAAATTAAAACGGTATAACAAATAGCAACTAAAGATCAGATTGCTTAAAAGATTAAGAAGGATATTCTTTGTGGACCAAAGCCATTCATTCCAAACAGTAATCCTGCCCAATCCATGTCAAGGGATGAGTCCAACCACTATTACCTTGAAATAGTTCAAAACTATATGAAAGAGGGATATGAAAAGAGCAAGAGAGTTTTCGAGGAAATGATTACCAAACTATCAGGCATGAAGAAAAACCCTAACTAATTTAATAACCCTAACATCCAACGTCCACCATACACCAAGACTTGCGAGGAAAAAGCTGCTAACATACAATCTGTGATCAATAGAGATTACTATGAAATTTTAGATATGTGCAAAAAGAATCCCTCCTTAAGCGAGTAGGAGCTTATCAATGTTTATCTAACTCAACGCAACTGATTATCGACTGATTGTCATTTATCTCATGATTGAATATATTTATGGATCATTTTGTAAAGGCAGAAAGACCAGTCAATTCACGACCAGCCACCAATGTGTTTATTTAGTATGTGCCCTCGTAGGTATAAATTGCTTCAATATCTGCCAAAGCTCTCATCACATAATTTTAATGGAGCAGACCGTTGCCTCCGCATATTTCTCGACCCCATCGAGCAATCTCTCGAGCTCTTTAAGTAACCCAAGCCTTAGTCATGGCAATCTGCGGTAGAGTAGCAATGCCTTCATCGACCATATTGGATATTCTGATGCAGAGTAACAGGACTGCCTGCACATTGGCCATGATCTTAACTAGTTTCTCTTGCACCAACTGAAATCCTATATAGAATGGATTTTACCTGAAATAGATCTTCCAAATTGTTTTCTCTAGGTAGCATATCGGATAGCATTATCGTAGACGCCCATGCACACACCTGCAGCGATCCAGAAGACGTATATTCTAGAGTGACGGAGAATGGTGTTAGTTCCCTCTTGAAAGCTGAGAGCTTTTGGCAATTTTTGCGATTATCCAACCACAACATCTTTCAGAGTAATGTGACAATTTTGAACAATTCTGAGAGCTAATTTGTTTTTGATTACTTCGTACGACCACCCCTTCAAATTTTTGGTTTACAAGATATAGGCTTATACATTTTTAGATTCAGTGTTTTTAGCCCAAGCGATCAGCAGATCTTTATTACCATTTCCAATCCATCTCTTTACTCCATTGATTTTGTAGCCCTAGTGAGTTTTAGTTACAGTTGTGCTGAGGTTAGCTGCATCAGAACCGATTTTATCTTCAGTTAAACCCCACCCTCCGATCATTTATAAATTGATAATTTTAGGCAAGTATTTTTCCTTCTGCTCCTCACTTCCAAGTATTTCGATTGTATTCCCCAAAAGTCCAAACTGAACAATGCACATAGTAGCCACTCCTGCGTCACCTCTGGCAAGTTAAGCATAGATGAGGCCTTGAAGAAGTGCTCTCGCCCCATGACCATAAGGCTTCTTGAAGAAATACTTAGAAAGCTGCAATTTCTGCAATTTGGGGATCAAATAATCAGGAAATTTAGCCTGTTCAACATAAGGAATAATACTTTCTCTGACTTCTGTTTCCACAAACTTCCTCACTGATTTCCTAACTTCCTTTATATCTTATCAAGTACATTTTCCTCTGCAGAGAGGAAAGAAGATAAGCCTAGAAAATCAAAGCTGGAGTCAACTATTTTATTTTCCTTTTTTATGCTTTCACTGACTAAGTCTAATCTTCTCATTTTGTAAATAAGGATATGATTATAATGAATACGTCATAGTTTATATCAGTAATTTTCTTCATTAAGACCAGATTATTTCATTCAAAAGACGACATTTAATTTAAAAAATAGTCTTTAAATCTTTCAGTCTTCAAGATCTCTTATTACTTATGCTATAATTTCGGATTATTAAGGAGTGATTTAGGACATAACTCAATTGGATACTGTGGAAAAAGAGAATCAAATAATAAGAAACATTCAATAAATTAAAATTGATGATATTATCCAGCAGTAGTTTTTTATATAAATAATAAGATCAGTGCAACTAGAGGATGAGTATTCCTTTTGACTGCTTTTAACCGTCAAAAATCACCAACCTCGTGATATGTTGCATCTTTGCTGCCCTCTTGATTGCTGATTATTTTATTTTTTAAAGGACGCTATAGTATTGTAAATAAAACCGTTTTCCATAATTAGTAGATTATTTAGAAGAATTAATTAGATTAATTAAACTGTTTGTGAAAATTTATAATTTCTTTATCCAGGAGAAAAAATGTTTGATCTGAATCTAGAGGAACTTGTGGAAGACGGTGAGTTTGTTGTTGATGAAAAGACACTCAATGTTACCAACTATACGAAGGGACACCTCGATCTCTTCCCCACCACTCTTCCGACCTTTGATCCTTTTTCGTCATTCCAAGACGCTAGCCTAGACCAACAACTCAACAAAAACAATGCTCTTCAGTTGAGACAAGCCATATCTGCTTACATGAAGCAGTGTTTAGCTTCGCCAATCGATCAATCGAAGATGTTTGAGGATGGAAATTTAGTTCCTTTTCAAATTTATGAAGTCTACTAAAATGAGGAGGATAAAACTGAAATGGAAGCCTTGATCAGTCATAGCTAGTTACTGACAGCAAATAGTAGGAAGCAGCTAATCTCTAAATTTTAGGGACTTAAAGGCCTTTTTCATGAGGTCAGCAAACTTGTCGGAAAACAAGTGACTGAGGAAATCATTTTTATAATATCCGCCCTGGTTGACTAGAAAATGGATGGTCTTCAGCAAATGATGAACAGAAGATCATAAGATTTTATCCCAAAAATGGATCGCTTCTGGGGTGATGATGGTAGGGAAAATATTTTGCCGGGAGGATGGTAGGTGTACGAAGACATGAGCTATGATGAGGTAAAAGCATTGGCAGGGAGAAACGTCGAGTAATTTTCCAGCCAACTATACTTTTCTAAGCAGTTAAAACTTCTAAATTTTAATGGAGTCTGCTAAGAGATTAAACCCAACGTGAATGTAATGGACAAATTTACAAGTCTGCTCGTATTCATTTACAATAACGTTTTTCTATCAATGTGCGGGATGAGCCAGCTCGAATAAGACTTATAAGAATTCTACCAAGAACTTAAACTTATTAATGATGAGAGAGGGGAGGCCATCAAGGACAGTCTCTGCAAAAGAGTCAAAGTTGAATGATTCTTCATCTTTACTATCTTAGCTTGTAGTTTAGTAGCATATGCATCAGTTTAGAAAATAATATATAAGTCAACTGATGAACTTTATTCCATTGACAAGGGAGTAAAAGAGAAGGATGGAACAGAAGAGAAGGGAGAAATAATAGCAATCTAAATTAGGCGGCATTGCTATCCAGAAAAATCTTTCTCCAATTTTATAGAGTGATGGCGCCACAACCGATAGAGAAAAACTTACTCATTTAAATGAAGATAAGAAAGAAGAAATTCTCACTTAGCCACTGATAATTTAAGAAAAATCGATTCAATCACATCCCATGGTCGCATAACATAACTCTCCTCAACATACCGATAATAAGTAAGTTCAAATTGAATAGTTTAATCATTAAAAAGTGAATACTGCTATTTAGCCTTCTCGTGATTCGAAATTATAGCAAGAGCATAGGAATAGGCCTTAAATTCCCTTCGAAAATCAAGAGCAAAAAATGTCCCCAAAAAAATCAGTAAGGCTAAAACGTGATCTTAATGAAGTGCTAGACTACGCAAAACCCGTCTAAGGTTTTGCTTTCATTCAATTTATTCAATCAAAATACTCTCCGGAATAAAATAAATAAAATCATCGCGATGGCTAAATTTCCTAATCTCACCAATAATCTGCAAATACCAATGAAAGAAAATCTTCCAAAAGAGCTTTGAACAATGGCTCGAAATCTGTTAATCCAGAAATAAAATAAGTAGTATTAATTGAGCCTATTGAAGAGAATGGCCCTGACTATAGGAGGAGTTTTAAAAGAAATCTCTCCCGTACTAGCATTATTCATTAAAATAGTTAGAGTGATAATAAAAAGCTTAATATAGACGTCTTGAAGGTTAGAGAATAAGAATAACTTTTTAATCGCATTTCCGCAATCAAATAGGTTGTTACTTAACCCACAGAAGAGAGAATTAACCATCAACAATCTCAGAGATTAACTAGATCTCTAAATTCTGGTGCTGTTCTTTCTCATCATGAAGCTGAAGAGAAAGTTTCTCCATTACCAGATTCATCAATAGTACCCTTATAGGAGAATAAATAATCAATATCAATTCATTTGAAGGAGTTCACTCAAGACTAATTTATCTAAGAAAAGAGTCGAAAATCATTTCTTAAGAGAAACCTACAAAATAGCACTGAAACAGTATCTGTAAATCACCAAATATGTATTGATGATGTTTCTAACTAAGTCATTTTAGAGAGCAGTCGGAAATCATTTCTTAAGAGAAGCCTGCAAAATTTTAAACCTGAAGCTTCAATATGCGAACCAGTATTTATTGACTGTGTTTAAAACTAAATTATCTAGGGCAGCAGTCGTAAATCATTTCTTCAGAGAAATCTGCAAAATAACAGCAATTATAAGCCTGAATCAGTTTGTATAAGTCAACAAGTATGTATTGATCATGATATTTCTCACTAAATTATCTAGGGCAGCAATTAGAAATCATATCTTAAGAGAAATCTTCAAAACAGCAGTAAGATGAAACCTAAAGCAATCTGCTAGCCAGTATCTATTGACTAGGTTTTAAACTAAATCATTGAAGGAAGAAATCAAACATCTTTTCTTAAAAGAAATCTGCAAAATAGCAGGAATTATAAAGATGAAACCGCATCGATAAGTGTGCCAGTATTTATTGGCCATACTTCGGAATAAATAATAGAAATAAGCGATCCCAGCAAAAAATACACTCGAAATTTATCAAGAAATATCGATTCCTATCCAATGTGTATTCAACCAAAAGAGATACAAACATCCCATAAAATTCATGACCAAGATGCTCTTTCAGAAAAGTCAAATTCAAGTGAAATTACACAAGGATGGAATGATTAAAAACAAATCTTCAAAATATTTAGACTGCAGTCGACTGATAGGAAACAATCAAGTGACATCATGAATGCCAGCTAGATGAAAAAACTTTTGAACTCTCTTCATCTTAAGTGATTCAATTAAAATATAGCTGGAAATTATAGTTTATTTGATGCTATAAAAGTTGCTCTTTATTTATATATTTATCGATAGCTCGACCTTAAAACTTTCGAGGACAGTCAGAACATCATCAGTATTTAATGGAAATGAGGAAAGAGGATCGCTATAAATTAAAAATAGAAACAACGCGTCTCGAGCAAGTCTATCTAAAGAGGAAGGAACTTTGCTCCCTCCACAGTCTGCGCTATCGGTATAAGTGTATGTTTTCGGATTGCGCTGAGCCCTTCACCTGTGGCAAATAAGAATGCATGGAGAATCATTTCCATAAAGGAATGCTATCTATGATAAAATTCAACAGCGACTCCTTTCGATTTAAATGCTAAAAAGCACAAAAAATGATAAACAGTTCCTAGAAGATGCATTCCGAAGCCATGATACTAAAATTTACCATAGAGGGCATGATCAATTCCCTGACTAAAATATTTAAAGACTTATCCGCACTTAATGATCATAGCTAGGTTTTAAAAACAGAGCTAGATCAAAATTTAACGCCAAAGTATGTGAAATCAGTTGATGAGCTAATCGAAATTGAGTCGAAAATTAATGACGGAATGAACAATCTGAAGGAAAAGATCATTTGTGAAACTAGGCTCAAAGATTCTAGCTTTTTGCTGAAGGAGTCACTTATTGCCTTTTTAAAGAATCAGATTGATCACTTTAATTGGAATAATTGTGAATAAGTATGGAGCAATAAAGAAGGCTTAACAAATTGTTAAAAATTTCATTAGAAACTACAAAATAAAGATCATCTCCTCTATCTTTTTATGGACTAAAAGAAACTAATAGGTTCCTACTATCCTGATACCTATCCTACCATGACAGAAAAAACGAAAAAGTCATTACAAAGCTTTATATTTATCGGAGAAGGTGAAGCAGCATCCTTTATTAAGTTCGTTGCTAATCAAGAGTCGGAGTACCATATGCAAATATCTGAGAAATTGCTGATTTGTCAAGGGAATTCTTCTAATGGAGATGGGTTGAGGACTTTTGCTCATAATTTTGATGTAATGGACTTTTTTTTTCCAAGTTTATCTTACTTGCCTGTAGAGACGAACAGCATCAAATAAAATGATGAAATGCTGACATATTTTGGACAAATAAAGCCGAAAGTAATATTAATTCTGCAAGTCAAGGCCCAAATATAATGATTCAAATAATTGATTGATAATATAGTACATCATATAATAAGATATGAATAATTGTTAAATATCATTAGATTTTGATGAGATACATTAAAACTTGAATAATAACCTTGGCTAAATTGCATGAGTTATTCGAAAACTATTCGAATTCGGTAGTGATTACCACTTCCCGATTACTTTCTTTAATCTATAATATCAATTTGGCATCCGAGAGACAACTAAACTCAACAAGGCCACGGTAGACTAAATCTCTCTCTTCATAACTGAAATCTATAAACGCAAGACATTCTCTAATGTTTGTATAGTTTGTATTCAGCAGAAAATAATTTGTTGTATACTTTAATGTCTTCGATTAAAAACGCCGAAATGGTTCTGATATCTTTGAAAAATGGCAATAATTTAAGAGAGTAATGGGAAGAGGAATTTGATATATTTTATTGGAAGGAGTCGAAGTAGCCAAATTTAAACGCGAATGACCCACAATAACATTCACCATAGGAAATCTTAGGTTTAAATTCACATTGCTGGTGATTATTTAAAATTAGCCGGTCGTACAGCTGGCAATCTTTTTAATATTTTCTCCTTCCAAAATAATGCTTTCATGAGCTGACATCAATTTAATCTTTTGCTATGTCTTGATTTGGTTGTTTATGAGAATGATATATTTTTGAAAATTCACCATTTTAATGGATACTTTTATTGATTCATTCTCGTAAAACGTTTTAATAGACGGATCTGATACAAGCAAGCAATAGTATTTGAATCTGGAGCATTCTTCAGACAGTTTTGGAAAATAATCATCCAAATACGGAAAAGTTGTGATAAATTTGGGAACACTCTACTGAGTCGGACGAGAGAAATGTTGTGCAGTCTTTTGTAATTTTGCTGCTGTATGCGAATTTCCATTTTTATTGTAAAATTACATTGCAGTGTTTGGCATATTAGCTTGATAGTTGCCAATTTTGTTTAGTTTGCGTTGTGATTAGGTCTTTTTTAAGCTTTTAGGTCTCTAATGAGTAGTCGGCTTCTTTTCACTCATGTCTTTACGATCGTGCTTGGCTTATAAATTAATTTTAATTTGTTCCTATCTTTTGATGTCTACCCGTTAATCTATCATGTTCTGAGGCTGCTTGACGAGTTTCTAAATTTTAATTTAGTCAGCAATGATAAGAGAGTCTTCGTGAATAAGATGCTGTATCATCTATTTCTCAATGCTGCTGTGCTGATAGTTTTTAAGCAATGTAATTTGCTGCTATTTCTATTTGAGCAGGTTCATTAATTTTTGATTTTAGTCTTTCAGCAGTTGTTAGCTGTGACGGTTTGATTTTTCACATTGCTCCAGCGCTTATTTGAGTAAATCATTTTCTTCCTCAAGCACGTCAATATTTATCGGGGGAGATATTAGAATATTATAGCATTCCGCCTCGATCACGTTTTTATCACGTTTACTCTTTTGAGCTTGACCATCAGGCGGTAGCTCATTTTTGAGTTTAATTTGTTTTTATAGTTGGTTTTATCTGTCTTTCCGCTACCCTTGGAGTTTCAATACTGTTTATTCGGATGCAGTTAGTTTTTTCCTTAAAGTTTATACCAAGACAGTATTCTATTCATTTTTCTTGCTTATAGATTTGATTTCATCTCCATGTCTTTGCTCGATCTCCCTCTTTTATTTTTGCAAAACCTACACATCCTTCTTATACATATTTACCTCTTTTTATAATACCATTTTTTATTCATCCCAAGCTTGCTTTGTTTTGAGAGAATTGGTTACTAAATTCATTTAGTTAGTCGCACTAAAATTCAAATTTGGAAAAGGCCCAATTAGGCTTTGGTTAATAATTTAGGCTTGATTTAAGTTAAGAGCGTTGGCTGGCAAAGTCGATTTTTAGGAAGGTTTTGAATTTAATAATGCGATGTTTTTCAAATTTATCATTTCCTATTTTTACTATGGCTTATGAGCGCTGGTCGATTAGTTCGGCTTATTACTCTAATCTTTAAGGTTTTATTCCTTTTCTCCTTCTTCTTAGTAGTTAGCCTCGCACCATTCGAGCCATTTCTTATAATTTTTGTTGAAGGCCTAAACGTCTTCTTTCTTAAAGTAATTGCATTTATTGAAATCTAAAGAAACTCCTAATTTGGTTAGCTTTTTATAATATTTCACAAATCTTGTCTATTCTCCGTTTTCATCCACCGGATACATTTTGGCCACTACTCCAATAATCTCAGTCGCAAGCACTACGTAGCTTATTCCTAGCCTTTCAAGTTATTAATCTTGCTTTAAATGATAAATATCCATGAAGTAGTTGGCTCCTCGAGATTCTTTACCTTTACTATTATATTGGGCAATTTCGATAACATAGTCCTCTATCCTTTAGTCAAGAGAATCAATCATCGTAAAGTTGCCTGTCAGTAATAATTCTTTGAAAAACCTTAGAGCAAGTAATCGGGTCATGCAATTGGACTGTTTTCCTAATAGAGTATGTACCAATGCTCCATTGATGACAGTATACATCTGCTCATTGAATTTGCAAGCCTATTGTATATAGGCATTGACTCCTTTGTATTTTTATTTTGCCTCGAGGCATGCTATTAATTTGTCTTCTGTAAAATTTGATGGCATGTTCTAATCACTTTAAATAATTAATAAAAGCAATAGAATCTTTTACAACCAAAGCATTAATGAATTATCAATAAAAAAGTTAATTCTTTAATATTTTGGATTTATCAATTACTGTTATCTTATTTTGAGATATTTAAATAGGGAAGTTATACTATGGAACAATCCACATCCCAAACCAATCTCAATCTTATTAACCATCACATTTCCTTAATTATTACGGATATCGTCAACAAACTCAACGTATCTCCTAATAAAAAAGAAGCTCTTGACTTAGCTTTAAAACATTTGGCAGATATCAAAACAAACTATCAGTTATCAAATGACGAACTCTATCAGTAAACTTTAAAATCTCTCTCGTCAGTCAACGATATCTATCAATTTGAAGCTTAAATACTGATTCAATAACTTATTAGTTGTTATTTCAATCAAAGAGATCTGTTTAATTAGGCCTACGAAATATCAGTACTCAAATTAATAAAACCAGAATACCAGCACCTGATTTTAGAAGAACCATTTATCAAATTGACAGTTCCTACTCCCTACTAATCGCAGCCTCTCTCTGAAGCCAAATATATCGGAGATTCGCTGTGCCTTTATCTTTAAGATGAAGATGAAATTGAAAAACCCTCCATCTTAACTGAATGATAAGTTTGCTATTGTTTTTGATTGATATGATTTGTACTCAGATGATCCATTATTGATGACGTCATGCACATATCTTTTTTATTTAATTTTAATTCCTAACTAGATATAATAATTCCTACTTTCTTAATGGGCAAAATAGTAGTCCTTTTGCTAACTGTTCTGGCTTTTCAAAGTGTGATGGCCTTCAATCTTATTGATGAAAATCAACCCAATGACGACCGAGTCAAAGTAGACTACTTTTTCGAATCTCTCTGTCCCTACTGTCAGCAATTCATTGTCGGTGCTCTTAAAACCGCAGCCAATACAAAGGTCAGTCTAATGTGATTTAGGATTTCTGGAAGATATGCAACTTCAATCTCTATCCCTACGGAAACGCCAAACGTGTTGCTAATGGTTCAAGTTGGAGTTTCACATGCCAGCATGGAATTCGCGAATGCCAAGGAAATCTTATTGAGACCTGCGCTATTCGTCTTTATGACTTATACACTCAAGCTCTCCCATTTATTATTTGCCTATAAACTAGCTCCAATGATTGGATTGCTCAAGGCAAAAAATGCTCTACACAGTATGGGTTGAGCTGGGAAAGCATCAATAGCTGTGCAACTTCAGAGCAAGGCATTGGCTATGAGGTGGAAATGGCCAAAGCTACTGAAGTTTTACAGCCTCCCCATACCTACGTTCCTTGGGTTGTGATTAATGGAAAACATTCTTAAAGCTCAGAGAGTGCCCTGGAATCCAACATGGTCCGTTATGTATGTTCTATTTACACTGGAAGTGAAAAGATAGATGCCTGCAAGAAGTGACAATGATTTAACAGCATTTGTTTAATTTATTGTTTAGTTTTTCTATCCATTATATATCAATTTAAAAATAATAAGATCGTTCATATCAAAGCTGATCATTCGATTCTAGTTCTCAAAAGCCACAGGAAAAATAAGCTGAAAATTCGGTATGCAACTCCTAGGCCTATGAGAACACCCACCGAAGCCCAAAGGCCTACATCAAAGTTCATTTGGTCAATATTTGAATTACCAACATGAAGTACCTCATTATATACGAAAGCAGAAAAACTATACTTAATTGGACTGAGATATTGAATCCAGCCAATCCAAGCAGACAAATTTCCAGTGTTTTTAAAAAATCCAGAAAATAGAAAGAAGGGCAAGAGGATCATGGGAGTCAAAGTACTTACTGATTTGCTATCAGTTACCATAGTGCCTACCATTAAACCTAAAGACATTCCGTTAAAGCAGGCTAGATATGAAATCAGGTAAAAAGTGAAAAATGTATCTGCCTAAGAATGCAATCCAGTGAACCAATACATTATGAGACATTGCAGCATAGGAAAGATAATCGAATACGGAATTTCAATAATATTGCGACTTATAAAATAAGAACCCACTCCATAAAGTTTAGCGCTTTATTCTTTGAGAAAAACACTTCTTTCTGTAGGGAAGACCAAGGTAACAGGAGCAAGAGCAATCATCATCATACTAATCGATAGGAAGAAGAAGAACCCAGTATATTTATACCAACTTATTTGATTTGTATAGTCTCCAGAAAATTTACAGTAAACTCCAGCAGCGTAAATTGAAATAAAGATTGTTTGGATGAATCGAGATTTAATGAGCAGCGGATTTCGCAGTACATTCTTAAAGTCACGAGACACCAATGTTCTATAAGTGGTTGACATTGGAAGTTCAACTACTCTTTTCTAGAATTAATTCATGCTCCTATCTTCAATCATTTTTGAAACTATAGGACTAATGTTCTTTTCGTACGTTTAAAAATACGATGAGTATCTATTTCGATTTTCTTCGTTTTAATAATGCATAATTGACATGAAGTAATCAGCAGGATTGCTGAATTCGGGACACTCAAGCCCGAAATGCTGAGAAAAATAATTAACAGCTTATAAACTGAGGCCTTGGTATATTAATTGTCCCTAAACCATGAGAAGTAGTCTGTCAAATAGATGGAATATTTCACTGTTTGGCTGATGAATGGTCATAAATACTGTCTTGCCCTACTACTGCGCGAGGTGCTTTAGGTAGCGTACTATAATAAAGGAAGTGAGAGAGTCCAAACCTGAGGTTGGCTCATCCAAGATAATTACTTGAGGATCGCTAATAAGTTCAAAAGCGATTGAAGTTCGTTTTTTCTATCCGCCGGAAATTCCCTTAATCATTACTCCACCAACAAGAACATCTAAACACTTCTCCAGTTTTAGATTTTGGCAAAGAAGATCTATTCTTTCTTTTTTTTCCGCTTCGCTTTTGTTCATTTTAAGATTTGCTACAAATTAAAGGGTCTCTCTAACTGTCAATGTCTGCATGAGAACATCACTCTGCATAACATAGTTAGCGAAATCTCCAAAATTTTCATAGCCATATTCTTTTCCGTTAGCATACAGCCTTCCTGATAAAGATTTTCCAGAGACTCTACAGCTCAAGACATTGAGCAGAGTTGTTTTTCCAGCTCCAGAGGCGCCCATGATAGCGGTGACTTGACCTGATTTAAATATTCCTGAAACTCCCTTTATAAGTTGTTTATCAATATAATGTTTACGACATGGCAATGATAGACCAGTATGTGATTTATCTTCTACTTCAACGGTATAGATTAAATCAGTGAAAGCTACATCAATGGGTTTGCGAGATTACGTTTGCTGGGAAATAATAACTGCTTCTGACTGCATCAAATTAAAATTAATATTGGCTCATCAATAGCATATTAATAAATATTGATTTATTAGAATTCCTCTGGGAGCCTGAGAATTGTTTTATTGGATAATGGTTCTACTCGCTATTTTCAAGGCCATAATGCCTCTTTTTTAAAAAATAGACGATTATAACATGTTATATTTCTGGTAAAAATCACTAAAATTTAATTTTTCTGGCGTAATTAACCTTTATATAATCAATATGCCTCTTTGATTATTTTTTGTCCAGTTTATAAATGCAAAACGTACATACTTGGTCGTAGGAACTTTTCAAAAATTTATAAATTTGACATTTGTTTAAATAGTAATCAACAATTTATTGTTTTTTATCAATTCCATGAAATATTAAATTTCGACTTAATATTCTACTTTACCCATCCTGAATATTCTAAACTGTTCATGTTTAGGTAGGAAAATTAAGTTTTAATATCATAAATTTTAATTTAGGCTATCATGAGTTTTATAATCACTATTATATTAAATAATTATGGATTAATTTTTGTTATCGTAGCTACACATAATAAAAAACTTTGGCGCTGCTCAAAGATAGCAGCCATTAAATTCATTTTTATAAATAACATCACTTAAATGAGACAATAGTTCAAATTTATACATAAACTTTTCATTGATGCCGACACTCGATCGTCATTCAATCGGAGAACGCTTCATGCAACTTGGACCTTGCGATCTACTCCATGTGGTCACTTTCAAACTAACTAAAAGACGGGACATTTACGATATCCTTGATTTTATTGATAAGAAACCATAAATCAAAAAAGAAAAGTATCAACCTTTCCAAAAGGACTTGGATTTGTATTTCATCATCCAAAAGATTGACCTCCAATTAAATGAGAAAGAGCCTATCTTTGTTGCTATTTTTTAATTTGCATTCGACTCCACCGTGATCGAAAATTTGCTCCAAAAGATATGCTTAGGCAAAATAATGAGTAATCGTGTGTGTATGGTGCAGATGTTGTTCTATGAGATGAGCGAGATGAGTTTTAGGGAGTATAGAATGTTTGAAAGGCTTCATCTAAGTTGTTTCTATGCAAAAAGGTGCATTTCTAACCCCTTTGCTCGCGCTCTCTTATAGAAAAACGTCCTTCATATTAATAATTTAGTCTAAAAAACCAAGTTTATGGATAATCAATACCAAACTTATATCAAGGAAGGACGACAGAAAGGCATCAAAAGGCCAAACATACAAAATTAACTGCAAATGGCCATCTTTGGAGAAACTCATAGCCATTTTCAAATTTATGTTTGCCAGAAGGATCAAGATTTGCTGAGGAAGTTAAAAGGACAGAAAAATAATGAAGATTGTAAGATGGAAGACTGTATGACTTTGGAATAGGAAATTGATGCAGATTTTTAAGGCAGATAAGAAATGAAACCTGAGATGAGCAATCATGAGACTGAGTTAATTGAATAACTCTCAGAAATGAATACCAACCTAATGGATGATTGAGATATATTGAGAAAGAAGTTGGCTTGACAATTATTGCATACTTATATAATAGTTATCACGAATCAATGCGGTGAATCAGATTTCCTCTCTAATATTTTCCCAAGATGATTATTTGAGTATATTGATGTCCTTCATATCTAAAGCAATATTACCTTTAAATATTTGTATTGAAATGAAGCTAAGAATCATATCAGTATTCCTTCTTTTGATAATAATCTCTGCAGTCCATGAGGAGGATGAAGGTACGAGGAGACTAAACTAACTCAGACAGCGTTCTTAAAATTCCTCAAACCGCATTATTAACTTTGACTTGTCTGATTATGAGTACATCTTTAATGATTCAGCAACTATATTATGAAATACCCTCGTCCCTACGATGTTGTTATCTTTTTCGATGCCAGTAACCATTCCTATTCTGAGTACATTCGACTTAATCTAGGCTTATTTTTGTTGAGTATGAGTATCTAGTCGTCCTGTATAAAGATGCAGGGGCGATTGACAGTCTAACTTTTCCAACTTTCTTTGTCAGAATGACCTTTACACGGGATATGCGTCCTCTTTTCTTGTAATTCTAATTTGAAACTGCCCCAAATCTTATTGTTTCCAAACCACACATGGCAGTGATAAGTGAAGTTTAAAAAAAATCGTATCTTAAAGGATACAAGTGGAAGATCAGCCGTACAGATGGGTAAGTAACAACTCATAAATTGCTAGAATTTGTCAATAAAAGGACTATGAAATAAGTTGAATACAAACAAACTACTGAAACTGTTAAAAATATAATCTTAGCATTTCTCGGAGTTTCGCTTGGAGGAGTCATTATTTATTTTTGCTTGAAAGTTATATGGAATCATTGGATTTTCTGGTTGTTGGTTTCTTTGGTAAAATTTTAGATATGATAGGTGGTCTATATTACTTGTTGTTCTGGTATAGTTTACTGTACTCTGCATTAAACGCCTTTTAAGGGGAGGGATGATTCTATTATTTCAGGTGGAGAGCGCTAGCAATATGGTATGTAAGGATGGGTGATATCAGCTTCTATAACTGCAGTTGGTCTATTATTAGTGATTATTGCACTAGTTGGTTAAAAATTTCGTGAGAGGTACTCGACTATTGTAAGTATAATTGCGCTGGTTCTCATCTATTTTTTAATTACTCATATTGAGCTTATCTATAGCAAAAAAGGATGGTATAGGCCTAGTTTCTCCCCTCCTCCTGGTTATCTGAAGGGTCCCTTAAGCATGGATCAAGGGAACAATATCTGAAAATATAAAATGATTATATCAAGAAATACCATTATTACATTACTTTTATAATCCCTGAATATTTTTATTTTTAAAAAGAACAATAAAACAATCCTCACTACAGTAAAAATCAAAAAAATAACTAAATTCATACCTCTGGAAGCTTTTTTGTTTATTTTGAGTATTTAACAACTGAGCTTCAATTTAATTTGATTGTGTTCAAAAGCAAAAGAAAAATTCTAAAGCAATTTATTTTAAAATTTAATGATTTTTCAATTTTTATAACTCTTGTACTGAAATTATAGCTTAGTGATGTGCTTTTACGTATTTTTGGTGTTCACCTTCGAAATTTCTGGTAAAAATCTATTTTTCATTTTTTTTATTAGAACAGAACTAAAAACATATTAAGGCATGTCTAAAATTTGATTAAACAGCAATTCAGATAGCGTGAGGAATAAAGTAAAGAAATTGATATTTTTATAAAATTGAATTTTAAAGATAAATTTGTAAAAATCAAGCACGTTAATCGAGTATAGGTTGAAAGTATCGAATCGAAACTTGCCTTGGTGTAGTGGAAAGAACAAAAAGAACTCATTCTCAATATTTTAGCCTGCCTTCTATGCTACTTAAAATCATAGTACTTATCATTTGAATATATAATATTTACATATTCTTCATTAAATTAAGCTTATGGTGGCCAGAAAATAGAAAAAATAACACTAGAAATCTTTTCTTCCTCGTTCTTTTAAGAAATATGCTAAGGCTGTTACAAAACTGATCAAAAAATAAGATCTGAGGATGACTGCTAAACAAAAAACTTAAAGAAGAATTATCTTCAGAAAGAAACATTTAAGTAAATCCTAACCTATATAGACAAAGACCACTCGATCAGCAATGAAAATTTAGCTCAAATAATTAATTCAAATCCTTGCGAGTGCCCTATATGCTTGGAACTGCCAATTCGACCAGTTATGCTGGACTGTGGGCATGTTTGCTGTCTGCAGTGCTTCTAAGAGAACAGTGTTTACTCTCAGAAATGCTGTTTGTGCAGACAATAACAACTATCGATGGAAGTGACCCCAAATGCTTTTGTTTCTAATCTTGTTAATAAGTAAATTTTAAATAATTTAGCGTTATACTACCAAATTATTCTGAATAAATCAATTATTGGTGCAGGCAAAATAACTTTTAATTCTGGTAAAGAAAACGAAGAATCGACATCAATCAGCTCAGTATTGGTGATTTCGTTGATGTTAAGGATGAAAACTATACCTGGCGAGTTGGCCTAATTAAGCTCTTCTTTTATAATAAAAAGAATTAATTTTGTATGGAAATTAAAACAAAAATAAACTCTTAGCTTAAAATCATCAATTTACCTGTTAATTCCAGAAGATTAGCAAGTATAGGATTTTTCACAAGATGCATATATTTAAAGGATAGAAACGAAGACATCACCAAAAATTTTATGGAAAGCATTGCAGTACCTTAGATATGCAGCAATTTCACTTATCATGAATAAGAATTCATAGATGAATATGAAGTCCATCAGGAATTTGAAAGGGCAACTTAATTTACAACTGACTTGCCTTTGCAGCTGTTTGAGTACGAGATGGGCAAAAATTCGTAATAATATTTATTCTTATGATGTATATACTCTCTATTTCTATGATTCGATAATGATAAGCAACAAGTTGTTTCATGAAAACTTTTGTTTTATAAATTAAACTCTATCTTTGTTGACTGATGATTACGAATGCAGCATTAAAAATTATCAATATCACAATTATCTGAATAATTCAAGAACATTGACCTAAAAATCTAATTGATCTCAAGTAAATCTATTCTTTGAAAAAAATGTGAAGGAAATTTTATTATTAAAGAAAAGAAACATGAATTAGTGAAACTTAAATCAAACTTGAATGTATTTGGTCACTGCTTTAGTTCCCTCAGACACGGCGTGTCTTGCCAATTCTCCTGGAAGAATAAGCTTGACAGCGGATTGAACTTCCCGAGAGGATAGAGTTCTTCTCTTGTTAAATCTCACAAGCTTGGATCCCTCAGTGGCAATTCTGTCGAAAGTATCATGGATGAAGGAGTTCATGATGTTCATTGCCTTTTTGGAGATGCCGATGTCGGGGTGCACTTGCTTGAGAACTTTATAGATATAAATGGAGAAGGTTTCAACTCTTCTTCTTCTGGCTTTTCTATCAGCAGGCTTTTTGGCTTCAGTCTTTCCCATTTTTCAAATTTATATATATCCTTTGAGAGATGTGATTTTTTCAAGAGATTTTATATAATATTTTTATATCTTAAATTTGATTGGCTAATTATACATATATTTAATTCTAAGGTATATTTATTATAAATAGGCAAGATGTCAATAAGCATAATACGCATGAAGTTCACATATCATCGGCTAATGTCCAATCTATGAATTTAGAAATCTTCAATTTCGATGTGCATGGGTTCGGAGCGATCATTTTTTCCAAAAATGTTTAATTTGTCAAATCTTTAGAAATAGGATTGACTTTTTAATTCGTTGACCTAAATATATTTTGAAAGATTTTTAATAACTATAGTATTGTTAACAAAAATTAAGGACTGGCCAGTCTCGCATTTAATCAATGATTATCTCTCAATAGAATATGGTCTCTTATTAACAATAGTCCAATTATTCAAGCAAAACAAAAAGGCTGAATTTTTTCCTTTATTTAATGACTCTCGATAGGTGGTGATTCCGAAGGTTTTTTTTTATTTAGAGTAAAATATAAAAGAGTAGAATTTATCTGCCAGGTCATTTCCTGAAAAAACTTTAGAGAAATCATTATTATTGTTTTGCATTGAATAAACTAATTAAGTAGAAACAACCTTCTTTTTGCATAGAGCATATATTTTATTTATTAAAAACTCTTTATTCTTCTCACTCATGTCCACTAGCGAAGAGTTTGAGAAGAAAGTCATTTTTCGGGAAGAAGTTGGACTTTAAAGTGGTGAATTTTATAAGTTCGGCGAAGTGGTATTTGAATTACTTCGATATGTAACTCGAGAAGAACTAAGTCTTGTTTCTCTTATTTATCTTTAAAGATTTTCTATTATATTTGTTAATCTTTCATTTTAGGACTTTTTTTATTGAATTTATGTACCCAAATTATCTTTTTATTATTTTAAGGAATTAATTTTAAGATTTGCCTCCTCATTCAACGAAGATATCCGTAGCTGGCATTATTTTAAACTGCTTTAGAGATTCGCATTATTATTCCTCAAATCATCACTTAATAGATTTATATAATTTATTTCATTATTTAAATCTTCTTTCAACCGATTTAAATTATAATTTTCGGTCTTCAGATTATTGATTTCTGATTAATAATTGTTCATTTTGTTGATCTCCTGCTTTTGTAAGGTTACCATTGTTTATAGTTGTTCTTTCAACTATTAATTCTTTTCAATTTTATCATTGAGTGAATTGTTAAAAATATTTTATTGATCTTTTAGTTGATTTGTAAGCTTCTCATTTTCCAGAGTTAACTAACGTTTTTGCAATTAAAATTAAATTGAATTTTATTACAAATCGGACAAATTAGCATTTAACGTACTTTGCTAAAGGATTAATTTCTGTATCTGTAATTTTTGCTATGATTAAACGTCTTCAAAATTTTTAATCTATTTCAATTTATTCTATATTTAAGTTTATAAAATGGATAACTTCTCTTTTAATATTTAATTTTCATGTTTAGATTAACTACTGCTTTCCAAAAGCTAACTTTATGTATTTTTGTAAATCTATATTTTGCTTTCCAGTTGCCCAATTTTTATAAAAAGCTACTAATTGCAAGTTTGGAGTTTAGACTATTGATGCAATAATGCACTAAATAGTTATTTCAGCTTAATTATCAAAGGTGATTAATCATGAATTTATGGCAATCTCTATCGGATAATCTCACCCTTTTATGATCTCATTTCCATTAGATAGTCAATGATTTCTTGTTCTGATTAAGTAAATCGATCGATTTTTTCTTATGCAGTTTTAAGATTAGCTATTGTTTTGCCGATTTCAATCTCACTTTCTTTTAATTGGAATTTTAATTCTTCAATTTATGAATTTTTATTTGTCTTAAAGTAGCTAAATTCATCTTGAAGTCGATTCCTGTTCAACAGTAACTATGATACTTATTCTTTTAAAGAAGCTGCTTGAAGTTCGTATAAGTCAAATTGAATCATTAAGCTTTCTTCAAGTTTATCGCATTTCCCAGAATAAAAAGTAAGTTATTCATTATATTAACTTTGGATCGATTCTATAAATTCTTAACATAATCGTGATGTTTTTGCCAGATTTTATAGATTTTTATCATTTAATTCCTTTACTTGTTTTTGCCAAGTAGTCTATACTTATTCCTAATCTATGCACCTTTATTGTTGTTTTACTTATGCCTCTAATACTAACTTTTATATTTTTTCTAAACTGGATTCCAATTCTTACTTAATAATTCCTATATAATTATCTCTTTTTGTGATCTCAACAAGTAAGTTTTTCAATTAAATTTTAAGTTCATCTATTTATGACTGTTCGATTATAATTTATTAAGAATATTACTTATTTTTCATCATTTTATCTTGCAATTCAGCTGCTAGACTCTATAGTTTTGCAATGAGTTAATTTTCCCTTATTTTGCGCTCTTGTCTCAGCTTCCTTTACTCTTATTCATACTTTAAAATAATTGTACCAAGTTAGTAGTCTTTTTTCCTAATTTGTTAATAAAGTTATTTTTTTTATCTTTAACTCTTTTCAACTACATTTCCATTTTTGAACATTATATCAGAAATTTCACTGTCTTTAACATCCATTTAATTTTTATGTTTTTGTTGCAGTTATAGTTCGGTCAAACGATATTTTTGCTAATATTATTTCATAATTTAATTATATTATTGCCTTTGCTTTTGAAGTTCATCTTTTTTAGTATTTTACAATTATATTTTAAGTTTTTAAAGTTATTGTTCGCATGATTATTGCAATTATTTCTCAATTGCTTTTAACTCCTTTAATCTACTCTAAATTTTGGTCGTTTATAAGGTAAGAATGGATTTTAAGCTACTAATCTGTTAATTTGCTGCTCTTAAAGATTATTATTTTGATATACTCTTTTTTAAAAATTATTGTTATATCTGCCTTTTTGCATTTATCATTGTAGCCAACTCAATCTTTTTCTCCTAATTTAAATTTTTATAAAACAATTATTTTTATGTTTGATTTATCTACTTCATTTACTCCAATTTTGTTTGATACAAAAGATGTACCTCCTCTTTAATGTTTAATAAATTGTCTTGATATTCAGAAGCTTGTTTTTAAATTGTTACTTTATTTTAACATAATACAATTTGTAACATTTGTATTGCCTATTACTTCAATACTATTTTGTCTTTTAATTCAGAATTAATTTAATCTTCTTTTTATATTGATTATTTGTAAGATTTTGTGAGTATTTCAATTTATTTATTATAATTGAGGCTAAGGTTATTCAACTCCAATTAATGAAGACTATTCAACTCTGATTTAGATATCCTTATTTATTATTATTTCCTTTCATTAGCTTTGTGTAATGTATTCTCATGTTATTTACGCAAGGCTTTAATTTCTGATAATTTCATTGATCGTTATTGTTGTATTACTTTCTCTTTGTCCTAACAAGATTTGACTAGAATATCAATATGCTGTTGAAATGATACAATTTCGTTTTGTAGTTGCCGATTGGCTGATTGTAGAATTTGTTATTCCCCTTCCCATTTTTCTGTTATCTGTGTTTTTTCTTTTTAATAATTATTTTTTATTGTTTTGATTTAATTTTAGTAAAAGTTATTTTGATTTACATTTTTTTAATTGATTTTTTAGATTTAATCCTTTTTCCGATTGATTTCTTAAGTTAATTATGAATAATTATATTTTAATGTTTCAATTTAATTTTAGTAAGATGTATGCTGATTGTTCTTTTCCTCATTAATATTTATTATTTAATCCTTTTTGAGATTGATTTCATTGATTAATTATTCAGAACAGGCTTTTAATCTTTGTATCTAATCTTTGTACAATTTTTACTGAATCATTTTTTCCTCATTAATTGATTGTATTTAGTTGGTTTTAGCATTAATTTAATTGGCTAATTATTAAGCATGAGTTTGTCTGTTTTTAACTTAAACTTAATAAATATTTTACAGATTTGCCTTTTCCTCATTAAGGTTTTATATTTACTTATTTTTAACTTTAATTTCATTGATTAATTTTTAACTATTATCTTTCAATATTTGTATTTAACCTTAATAATATTTCAATAAATTCATCTTTTCCTCTTCATTTTATCGGAGTTGGTTAGTTTTAGCGTTAATTTCATAGTTTAATTATTACACTTTGATTTTTAAATCTTCCTATTGTTTGATCTTTTAGTTTTAGCACGATTCAATAAATTGCTTCATCATTAATGGAATAAAATTTATCATTTTTTAATATTCCGAGCATATATCTGATTGAAATATTTCTAAACTTTAGTTCAATAGGTTTATTGTTGATTATATTTAATTTTGATGGTCCTTATCTGCCTCCTCTATTGATATTGTATGTTTCTAATGTATTTATGTGATTTTTTATTCCAAATATTTGATCTTTTAACTCTTTAATTTTTCAGACTTGATAAATTGTTACATTTTTAACTCAACCTATTTATTTATTTTTTCCATTTAAATTTTATTATTCAGACTTTCATCTTTTAAAGTTTTTAAGAAAGTATCGATCTTAGATATAATTTGGATAATTGATTTGATCTGTTAAATCTAAATTAAATCCTCTTATTGGTTGAGTTTATCAAATGATTGAAAAGGTATTTGGGATTATTACCCCATACTTTCAATTATACTTTTCATAAATGGATAAATATCCTTAAAATGATTGCAGAATTGTAGAATTTAAGCCTTTTGTTTATTAATATAAATATTTTACTTTTACTTATCAATTATCCATTCATTCTGTTGTTTTGTAATATCTTATCTGCTTTGCCGCATTTAACCTTTACGAATCTCAATTAGATTTATTTGATCAGAGCATTGCTTCTTTAAATTTTACAATTTTAATTTTTATTAGTGCCTTTACATCTTTAATAATCCATTCTCCTTATAAATCGCTTAGTTTTCATTTTACAATTTAATATTAGCTGATTGTAAATTCTCTATCTCACTATTAGATTGTTTTAATTTTTAAAGTAGTTGGCGCTAATGGAGAGATGATGTGTTTAATTGTGTTGTATTTTAAATTTATTTCAATTAATTGACTTGGCAATTATTGAAGTCAAGATGTTCAGAAGAATGTTTATCCTATTCTTTGGGAATAATTTCTTGATTGATATTGATAATTGAAATGATAGTTTAATTGTTCACATTGCCTGTATATTATTATCTTTTAAATTTTTACTGCAAATTATTGTCTTTCCCTTTCTTTTTTTTTCCTTTAATTTGTTGAGGCTATTAATGTTTTGATATTCCGTTTGGAGATGATCGATCTGTTTTATTCTATAAGTGTTTATCGGAATTAGTTGTATAAAAAGAAGGTGAATCATTCAAAACTGTTTAAGAATGTGTATTTTTGTGAGAAGGATTAAATTTCTTAGGTTTACGATCTTATTACTTGAGCATCCTTGATAACTAATATAATTAATACTTATTATAATCACAAAAATTGTATTTCAACAAATCATCTTTATTATTATATTAAAGTCTTACTCCAGTATATGCAGGGATATTGTTACAAAATTTACAAATAAATAATTTTCAAAAAATCATCTTGGATTTTTTGCATTTTTATGAAAAATAAAATTATTGAGAATTGATAATTAATTTGTTTAAATAATGATTAATAATCATGATTTTTATCTCTCTCTACCAGTGAAGTTGTAGCTATCCAGATCTGAACCTCTGTATTTAGATGCAGAAGCCATATGAATCTCACTTTCATCAGCTTGCCCGTCGAAACCGCTGAGGTAGTCCTCAGATACATCAGACAAACTTCTATTAAAGATTTTATTCATCCTCTCATTGTGTAAACGATAAACCTCATCCTTCTTATTCAGAGCGGCTTCGAATTCCCTTTATATTTAACTTAACTCCCTAAAAAATCCTTCCACTTCATTATAAAAATCGTTTTAGGTTTTGGCAATGAGAATACTGATAAGGTGACTATACATGCCTTCACTTAGCCTCGTTGGCTTCTCATAGTATTTCATCATACGTTCTTAAATTGCACGCATTATAATCGTCGGATTCTGTCCATGTAAATATGAATCTTCAAGGCAAAGCGCTTCATTAAGTTTTTTCAGAATCTAATCGCTATCATCAGAACTGAAGATATGACTGATTTCATCGCGAGAGAGGTTGTGAGCAAGCGTAAGCATGATATTTTCTATTTAGTGAGGAGTACTCTGGATATTATTCTCCATAATAATGTGGTATAGTTTTTACTCTTGTCCTTGGAGTATTCTCATATTATCGTCAACATCCTTGGCCTTCATGGATGATATCTTTTTCTTGAGCAATAGAATATCCTCTTTGTCAAGGTCACGGACATTGAGAAGGTAATTTAAGAATGGTTTCGTGTCTTCATCAGTTTGGATACTAACTTCCTCTACATTGAATCGCCCAACATGTATTCCTTCCTGCCCAATGAAATTCTCTCTCTTTTCATTTTCCTTATTCAGAATCGATGCATAATTGTTTGTACTCGTAAACTCCTCTTATTCGCCCTCATGCTGAGCCACTTCTAGACGATCAAGTTCCTCATTCTCCTCATTGTCTAATGTGACTTTCATCTTTAGGCCTAGTTCATTAATCCGTTCATTGATTTCATCGTTTTCTTTTTGCTCGTTCAACTCATCATATCGATACTTTAATTCACATAAATCTTTCAGCATATTTTAAATTGACAGTTGATATTCCTTTCGCCTCCTCGTCGATTCTTGATGATAAATTTCAACAGCATTGTTCAGAGTATTGATCTCTTTCAGCAAATCATCTCTTGACCCCATAGAAGGACTTTCCTCTAAGCCATGCTAAACCTCTTGGTTTATTTATTCAACAAAGACTATTCTTTCTATTTCTCTTCCAATTTTCTCGACTTAATCTTACAATGTCGTAATTCTGTCAAGACAAGTATATAAAAATTAAAGGTAAAGCCTGTCATTGATACTGCTAGAATCTGCGTTTTTTTCTCTATTTTCAGCTAGTTTTCTTTGATAAAATTATATTTTTTCTTTGTATACATCTAATTATTCAGTAATATAACTGACTTGATTTGAAAGCTCATGATTTGCTTCTGAATACTTCTACAATTGGTTTGTAAGGTCCCGATTATTGTGTTGTAGCTCATCATTTTCCCTACCTATTTCATCAATTTGCCATCTCATGTTCTCAGTCTATTTAGCCTTATTGTGAGCTATCTCGAGCGCTTGTGCCAATTTATTTATTTTGACTGATTTTTCCACGTCAATGGCTGACGATAGTCTCAATCTGTAAAGAATGGAGTTAATAAGCTCGCTAAGATAGGGGAAAGAGTCGAGTTCACTGAATGTCTCTAGAGGTTATATGTCTTCTGTATAATTGTTGGTCATTTCAATTATTTTACGCACGGTTTGACTTAGTTCCTCCTCTCTTAAAGAGCTGACCTGACTCTCTTCGGTGTTAACACGAACTTCTGGAGAGCTCAAATTCGATGTTAACAGTAGTTAATTTCGCAGAGCTTGCTCACTTTCAACTTTTGCCAATTAATGTATTCTTCTCTCAGCATCTCTCAGCTGATTGAACAATTACTATTTCTCTGCCTCACTCTAATAAATCTTCTCTTTAAGTTTATTTTCAGACACTCTCAAGTAATCAATCTCACCCTCTAACTCACTTATCTACTGTTCACGATTTCCATCCTTTTGCCCAAGCGATAGATGAGGTGGTGAAGATAGTTTGATATCATCCACTTGTGAGATTGATGATTTTAGAGTTGTCAGCTCTTTGGTCAAAGTTTGTATCTGCTGGCACTGTATTTAATATTTTTATTAAAATACTTCTTTTAGCTTTTCTTCAGTTTATTGGCATTGGTTTTGACTGCCTTTAATGATGTTTTCAATAGTAATATCAGAACCCCTCAGCTGTAATTACAATTAATTAATTTTATGGCCTTGCTCTTATACTTTCTGCTCATATTTTTGATTGTTGCTCATTAGATTGACTTTCTCCTTCTCTAAGGACTCAATTTGATTGATTAGGAGACGTTTATCTTCTTCAAGTTATAGATTTATCCTTTCAGTCTCAGCCAAACTATTTTCCAACTGAGTATTGATATTTTATTATTGAAGTTATTAAATTCTGCTCATCAGGTCTCTCAATTCCATCTCATTGTTAAATTTGTCAACTTGCAGCTATCGGATTTCCTCATCTTTTCTTTACAATTAAATTGTCAAGGATTATATTTGTCTAGTCAGCTCCTTTGTGAGGTCAGCTTCCTTTTCAAAACTATCTTCGAGTTGCCCTTGAATATTTAAGATTAGCTGAGGTGAAACCGTCAGTTTATTTTCTGACTTCTGCTTTTCCTCCTATTTGTATAGTCTATTCACTACCAACTATTGATTGGCTGCATTCAGTTATTTTAAATATAAAATATCCTTTTCCTTAGCCTCCAATAAGTAGTGCAACCCACCTAATTGATCGCTTAATTGAGCTTGTTCGACTTGACATATTTATGCCTATCTCTTCAAGTCTGCGTTTTCATCAGTTAAGGCTTTAACTTATCCTTAAAGTTTTTGCTACTTCTCCTTCAAAACAGCCACCTCTATCCGTTGATTATCGACTTATCTGTTTAAATTGCTTGTCCAATTTTAGCAGTCTTGAACTCTCTTCTGTAATTTTTATTTATCAACTTCTAACTGTCTTATGATTGCTTATTCATTTTATAAAGAGCTAGTAAGTAACTATATATCATTTCGATGCATTTCCTTCTACTTCTAAAGGATTTCTGATGACTTAGCATAGGCTTCAACTTATTCTTCCTAGTATTGTTTGGTTCGATACTCTAATTCGTTTTACAATATATTTATCTTTGACCAAAGCTAGGATATTTTGGCAGATTAAGCAATCAAAGATTAACTCAATTTATACGATTTTTCTTCGAAAAAGCCCTTTTCATGATCAGAGGTCAGCAATTTTTAGTTTAGGTTATTAACATCTGTTTTCAGCACTTTGACCTGATTCTCAAGAGTTAAAATCGCGCTATTAATATTTTCATTCTTTTCTTGAAGTTCAGAGATATACATTTCAGCCTCATGCAGTTTCTCTTTGAAAAATTATGTGCTATCCTAATCTTCAGGGGTCTCTTAGATTGGAGAATGTATATCTTTATCTTTAACTTGTTGCCCGAATAGTTCATTTTAAGTATAATTATTGGCAGTTTAATTATTCTTTTGTCTTATTTTTTCATGAAGATCGCTAACTTCTGCCCTTAGCTTATCGACGATGAGCATAGATTCCCTAAACCTTTCCCCTCCATTCCTCCTCTCTATATACAGTTCACTAATTTAATTATCTTTTGATTTAACCATATTCCTAAGTTCCTCTAATTATTTCGTGTAAGTTTCGATTTCAATAATGATCTCCTTGTTTTGTGCTTGGACTTATTACAGCTTATACTAACGCTGGGTGACAATGTTATTTAAAATGGTGTTGTCTCTGTTTATCTATTAATTTTCGTTTTGCAGGATAGTTTGGTTGGTTTATAATTGAATCAAAGCATCTCTAAGATGTGATACTTCTTCATTTACACCTAAAAGTTCTCCTTTTAAACTTTTGTTTTAGTTTTATAACTCTGAAATCATTCCTTAAAGCTTCATAATTTCATCCTTGACTTTTTGCTCTTGATATTCATGTTATTTTAGCAATTAACCTTTACTGATGGCTTAATGAGCGTTTCTAGCACTCACTTCCTTCTCATCCAATAATCTTTTCTCAAGTAATTAAACTTTTTCTTTCAGAGGGGAAAGTCTTTACCCTGAACGGGACTGATTTAATTTCAAAGAATTGATATGCTAGTCCCAATGAGTTAATTCTTTCATTTAGAGTATCAGGGATTCTCTCTATTGATTATTTTTAATTAAGTTACTATTGGCTTCTTTCGCTGCTGATAACTCTTTTCTTAACTTCTAAAGTTAATGATTTAGCACATATATAGCGTTATTATTATTTTAACTTTCTTATTGCAAATAGGCAATGTAAGTCTCTGCTTCACTGAGTTTGACTTTAAAGAATTCTGATGTTTCTTTGTCAATTGAGGATTCAACAATAGTTTATTTTTACATTTGTTGAAGTGCTTTTGATTTCTAAAAAGAAAGTTAATTGTTAAGCTAAGTTATCAACAATTTCAATTAATTCTTCTCAGTGTCTTAAAGAGATATAGTAATTAAGCTTTATAATTCAGTTTTGAGTTTGTCATTTTCTTCAGTCAGCTGCTTATTCATACTCAAAATTGTTTATTTTTCAGTATACTCGCTCATCAATTTATTACTAATATTAGCAACATCATCTTCTAATATCCTTACTTTAAACTCAACCTTTTCAGCTTTGTCGCTCGCCTCATTTCTTTCCTGTTACACTTCACCAATATATCTTTTGAGCTCTTCAGCCCGATCCTTCATATTATTGCTTGCCTGTTACAGTTCAGCTATATAACTTTCAAGTTTTTTAGCTTTTTGATTCACTTCAATGTTTCCTTGTTACAATTCAGCTATTTAACTTTCAACCTTTTCAACTTTAACGTTTGACTCATTGTTTTTCTTTTATAATTCAGTTATATAAATTTAAAGCCCCTCTCCTCTTTCACTAGCCTCATTGATTTCCTTTTACAGTTGAGCTATATAATTTTCTGCCTCAAGAAACTTTTGCTTAAAAAGTTTGGCTTCTTCAAGAGAAGAATTATTAATTTTTTAATCTTTTGGTACTTGTTCATGCGAAGAAGATACATTTTTAATGGTATTTAATTTGTATTCCAAATTGTTGATAACTTGTTTATGGTGCTAATCTCTTATATTTGCGTTAGCTTGCTCAATTTATAATTGCTTTCTTGCTTCCTTCAGCTAACCCAGTATTTTATTTACAAACTCTACTGAATTTTGTTAATTCTTTTCATTTTGCCCCTCATTAACACTTATCAAAACACTTTGCTGCTCAATATCCCTTGTTTGTTCAAGATGGGTAATATATTGCTCTGCTTAAAGCAATTTCTTTTTGAAAAAAATTGATTAGCTTTCCAACTACTCCAGTCTTTTTTCAAAAATTATTTTACCTTATAATTTCTTTCTATCTCTTTCCAGACTCATGATTTGAGACTTAAGCTTTTTGACTGTTTATTGAAGGTGAATATTTTATGTGGGATCTTCCTAATTATTAGCCTCCAGCTAGGTTATATAGCTTTCCGCCTCGATGAGCTTATCTTTAAAATATGATAGCTCACTTTGAGTTTTTTTTAGCTAAGCCTCACTATCTTTCTTCTAGTTTTATAGAGTTAGGATTCGGATATCATTCTTGCTTATTCGAGATAGCAAGGAATTTTTTTATGACTCCTATTGACTGATATCATAAATCTTCTTTTCAAGCCTGGCAATCTTCTCCAAGAGTTACTTCTCTTCCGATTCAAATTCAATTTATAAATTTTTACTATTATCCAGGTCATTCGTTAATTTTGTAATTTGAACTTTTAATGAATCGATTTCAATGACTGCCTCATTGAATTTTGTCTCAAACGGAAGAGAATTTCTAGCTCTTTCTTCTGCAATTTGTTTTTGTTCGTTGAACTTAGTAACTCGTCCTTCAGCCTCTATTACCCTTGAATTAAGTTCAGAGACACTTTTTTGTAAATTTTTCAACAAATCCTACCGATTTTTGGATTAAATAGCTGAATTTTTCCTTAATTATTAAAGCAATTATTTCTCTTCTTCTAAGGCCTTTACCTGACTGATAAGTTATGTCTTTTGCTCGACTTAAGACTGATTTTGGTCTATTGAATTATTAACATTGTTGAAGGAGTTGATATAATCTTCGGCCTGCTGTAATTTATCTTTAAAGAATGCTGCCTCATTATTGGCCTAGTTTAATAATCTTTGGAACTCTCTCAACTTATTTTCAGCTTCTTACCTTTAATTTGAAAGAAAAGTGATATGGTCTTCAGCTTCTTTTAATTTTATTCTTTATGAGTCAAGATTTTATTGAAGATTTTTAATTATATCTCGATTATTTTATAGCCTTTCCTCAGCACTTATCTTTTATAAATTCAACACTCTGCTTTTTTACTGAAGTCGACTCAACTCTTCTATTAATCTCTAAAGTTCTGCAGATTGATCATTGTTTGATATTTGTGGCTGATTGTTTCTCAGATTTTCAATGTAATTAATATATCCTTCGGCTTAAATAAGTTTTGCTCGTAAAGATTCAGTTTCTTTGATTATATCATTTAACTCTTGATTTGATTCTTCAGCCTTTCTTATGGCATCAATATTCTAGTTTTCTAGTTGAGCTATTTGCGCTTCTGCATCATGGACCTTGGTTTTGAATTGGTTCAAACTATTTTCTATAACTTTCATACTGTCTCTTGCCTATTTGACTTTAGTCTCCGCTTCCTTTTTATCTGCCTAAAGCGCCTTCACTTTTATTTAAGAATCCTAAACTTGCTTGGCAATTAAATAATTTCCTTGTTATCTTTCCAAATTGAGCCTTTAAACTTCTTTTTCCAAAAGTATAATTCTCTCTTTCGTATTTTAACTATCTTCTTCCTCAACTTTGGTTGATTGCTAACTTAATAGTCTTGAAATAAATTACTCTGCTTGAATTAATTGATTTTTGAAGAGGGCCGCCTCATTCGTCAATTCAGCAATAATTCTTTAGAGTTCTACCACTTTTTCTGATAGAGATTGAGGGGATTCATCATAGATAGGTGAGGTTATATTTTTTTATGCTTCACTGAGTTTTGCATTGAGTAAATATATCTTCAATTGAAGTTCTTAAATTAGGATATTGTTTTTCTTAGTGTTCAAATCACTATTCTCCTTTTCATTGGTCAAAGATTAAATCTTTTATTGATATTCTTTTGATTTGACTTCTAAGCCATTCACTTAAATTTACATGAGTTTGATTAGCATTTAATTGTCTTTGCATCTAAAATCATCAATAGTCCTCTCTTATTTTAAATTGTAAAGTTCAACAGTGAGACACTTAATTTATTATTTTAACTGAACATTTTCAGCCTGAATTTATGATTCATCTTTTGCAATGGGCTTGTCTGTATCTTTGCGATATTTTTAGTGTTATAATTATTAAATCTAACCAATAAGCCTATTTTTTTATATCAGCACTTCTGCAATGTAATTATCAGCTTCTTCCAATTTATTTTTATAAGCCAGCGATTCCGACAAAGAATGTTAATGTCTAATTTCCAATTATCGAATCCAATTTTAAATGGTCTCTTTTTCCTTAGAGATGGAAGCAATTCTATCTTCCAATTAAGTCAATTGTTGTGTAAGCTAACCAATATAAAACAGTCTATCTTCATTTTATTTCATAATTGACTGGATCTACTCCTATTATTTTTTTGTTCTGGCTGTTGATTAAAGATCAGCAATAAGCTACTAAATGCGAATATTTTTGTAATTGATTTCTCCTTATAATTTGCTGTTTTCCGATTGGAGGTGATTTAAATCCTCCTCCATCTTCTGGATAGTGTCGATGAGCTGCTGATTAAACTATTTTAGAAGATTATTATCATTTGTTATGATCTCAAGAGCTTTCCGTTATTATTCCATGGATTATTAGACTTGAATTTATTTTTCAGACAATTTATTTTGAAGTTTAATTGGAGATGTGGCTTTTGTATCAACATTCTTAGCTTTTTTCTCGCTTAACTAAATTTGTTGAGTCAATTGATCAACCTGATTGCTAATGGCTTCTAAGTCCTTAGACTTGTTTGTCAAAGTTTAATTCAAAGCCAAAATAGTTTGATTTGAATTATCCTCTTTTGCAATAAGCTCCTCATGTTGTCTGGTGAGCTCTCCAATATAGTTTTCTGCATTTTTCAGCTGTTAATAAAGTGAATTGATTTATTGATTACGTGCTGATAGCTCCTCACCATTACGATTTGTCTGGATAGTCTACAATGTAATTTTGCTAATTTCGTTCAAAAGATTCTTTTCCTTTTACGAAAGCTGCTCAATAGACTGCTGAGCTTGAGCTAATGCTTTAGATAATTATGATTTTTCACTATTTGCAGTTAGTATCTTGCAAGTTAACTCACTTATTTCTTCTACAAGCCTTTAGTTTTGGATCTGCTCATCACTTTGCTTGAGTTCAGCAATTTTGTATTTGTTAAATTCTTCTATCTATGCCTTTTTTCGATATATTTCTTATTTCATTGATTAATTTGTCTCCTTTTCCCTTGTTAGACTGTTGGCTAGTTGCTAGTTTTGCCTCACCAATTAATCCCTTTCGGTGTAAATAAAATTATAATTCAATTAAAGCTGTTGGATATTTTTTTACAATTACGAGATCTGCAGCTTATTGATGGTCTCTATTGATTAAATTTGTGAAGACTTATCTGCGTTTTAGTCATTGAGCTGCTTGATACTATTGTTGAGACGTGCCAATTGTTCTGAATTCTTATTGAATTCTTCAGCCAACAAATTATACTCTTGTTGATTGGTTATTTATTTTTCTTGCAACTTAGATATTTTCTCTCTTAACTGTAAGTTTTCATTTTAAGTATCTGATATTTTCTTAGTCATCTTGGTTATTTTTTTTAAAGTAATCTTCAATTAATCAGTCAAATTTGTTGCTAATTCCTTGGACATCATGTTTTTTTATTTTTCTCGTTGGTATTTTTAGTTTAGTTAATTTAGCTGCTATTCCAGCTCTCGAATTCTGTCTTGCAAATTAATACATCTCTGACACTCCATGGGTTGAGAATTCTTATCATTAACTATTTTTAAAGTCTGTTCTTGGGAGACACGTAGTTGTTCATTCTCTTCTTGCATTTTTTTAAGAGTAGCCTCAAGATTAGCCAAAGCCACTCGAGATGATTCATCCTTTTTGGAGATTATTTTTTTAAGGTCGTGAATCTACTTATTGGATTCGCTCAGCTGCAAAGAAAGACGATTCACGATGTCCTCATGTTTTTCGGTTGTAGTAATTAAGACGCGAGGTTGTGTGGTTGGTTGTACTTGGGGCCCCTTGCTAAAGGACATAGCGTTTGTTTTGACTGTTTGTTGTCCATTACCCCAGTTTTGGTTGTTTTCGATTGGAGTGACAACTTCTCTTGATTTTAAACTATTGCTGTTTTGTTTGAAATTATTGCTGTTGCTGCTGGACATATGTAATTTTCTCTGGTACTATTCTGCGTCTTCCTTCATCTTTTTGTTGATTGGTCCGACATAATTCAAATTGTTGCCTTGAATAAATAGAGAATTACGGATGGTCGTTGCTCCATTTTGATAATTTTGGTTCTGCATTTCCAAATAAATAAAATATCAATAAATTTATAAATGATTCATTTAACCATGTAATGGATCAGCCAAGGTCGTTGCATCTTTATTGATGGTTTAAGTATCAGTATAAATAACAGTATAATTTAAATCAAATATCTTCTTCATGTGCAAACAACTAAATGAGTTTCAAATCTTTCCCATCCCACATCTTCACCACAATCGTATAACTACTAAGTTTACCAATTACTATGTCCATTTAATTATTGACATCGCCATTTTTTTGCCAAAATATTTTATTAATTGGAAGCAATTGGACACAAGACGGAATTCCGGCAATATTTCGATGAATTGTTACTTCCTCCTTCGGTTTGAAGTTGTTTATGTTTTAGATTATTAAGCCAGTTCGAGGGCACACATAGTTGTAGGAACAAAGTAAACTAGATAATTGATTCCTTTTACCTTTCCTCTGGGCTAAATCCCTGCTGGCTTGTTAAATGATTTCTTGACCATTTTTATGTTGATACTTTTATATTTCTATTGTATGATTCCCCCAAACGAGAAGGGTGAGCTGAAAAATATAGTTGTGCTTCCACTCAGGCATAATGATCAAATAATATTCACCCTAACTGAGAGTTTGCTGCAAATTGATACTTTTTTAATTGGAATAATTTCCTTCAATCCATCTCCATCCATCAGATGACATCTGCACCAAGATAATCCTAACCCACATATAACTGTAAGTCAAAGAGCTTTTCCAGAAAAGCCTTCTATCTTTCTGCTGAAAGGAAATTATGGAATCAGTCCTCTTTGAAACTATTAATTTTCTTAAACAATATTAAATTCCTTCCCCGACATGAGTATGGTGATATTTTTCTATGACGGCCGAAGATAGTGTATGATAAACCTTTGGAGAATAGATAAAGACACTTTTTATCTTTTACTATAATTTGGCATTAGCAAGATATTATATGAAATTAGATTAGTGGCAGAACATTAATTATTTGTTATTACTTTCATGGGCAACTCGAATGATAAAATAGCCTTAACTCGTTTCAGCTATACCTACTGAATCTTTTATCAAAAGTTTTTATCTCATACTTTGGAGCTTGTTCTTTGATCTTTTTATAAAGTTCAATTGATATGGTGCTAAACCTGTAATTTCATTCATAAAATCAATGACATTACCAAAGCGAAGCTTCTCATAAGCTGAGTAATAATTGGCATAAGCCTTTTCAATTAAAAAAGGCCACACTTGAAATGATGTTGCAAAATGGCATTAAACACTGATGAAAGCTGGAATGCATATACTTTCTTGCCCTTCCAAAATGTATTTAATGGGTATGAATTCATCGAGTATGACATTTTTCCAGCTGCTCTATTGAAATATCTTCAGTAAATATAGTCCATAGACACTAAATGACTGTTGCTAGAAAATTAGATTTATAATACAAGAACAGTGCTTTACTGCATTTAAAGTGACAGCCATAAATTGGTTTGCATAAGATCTTTTATCAGCAAAAATGGTTATCTTTTTAATATGATTTGCATCGTAGAGGATAGGCTTGCCTCCTTCTAAATATTAGCTGAGTCTCTTCCATTTTATTTCTCCTCCCAAGAGATAGTCAGCTGTGGTGGTAATTAAAAAAAGAGAAGAATAAAGTGGTGGAAAAGCTGCATCCGTATACTTTTCGTCTTTAGATTTGTTGAGCTGGTGACTTCTGAGCTGCTTAATATTTTAGTAACGACTCAGCAGTCCAATGTACTTTTATTTATTGTTATCAGGTCTATATTGATCCCTACTTCGCTAATTTTCAAAAGAAATCTGAACATTCTAAAGCGAAGGAATCTAATTAGCATACTTATTACGACTCTAGAAGATAAAACTTTCTATAGCTTAGGAAGCGATTAGTTCGAATTTTTAATTATTAGATTTGTAAGACTGTTTTTTCGATATATCATATTTTCTTTCTTCTTTAATTAATCAATAAAAGTCACTCTACGCTGAAGAATTCCCGAACATTATCTTTCTCTATTTTTTATAAATGCATTGTGAGCTGGGTGGCGGTTGTTAAAAGATCGTGGGCTTGTGATGCTTGGATTTTTTCTGCAATAGATATTTTCTTCAATAGTAAAAAGCTTCAAGGTTGGTATTTTTTGATTGAGTAATTGATAAATTCCCTTGTTTTCTAGTGGTTTAGTTAGTGCTTCATCATCTGCCATTTAATGGGTAAATTAATTCAGCTTGATAATATATGAATCTTATCATTAAAACCGCTGAATGAACTAAAATGGGCTCATAGCATGAAAATAAGAAGTTCTCAAATTTTAGAATAAAAGCTGAAAAAATATTGAATTGATCCAGTGAATGTTGCTTTCGACAAATTATTATTATCTTATTATCCGTAAATAAAATATTTTCTTGGATCAACCTGTTGTATATTTAAATAGAATAATCCTTAAAAAATTCAATATTTTTGTTTGATAGAAGTAGTATTGTCAATAGAAAAAAAAAAAAATTAAGAGCATTTGTTTTTTCAATTTTCAGTTGAAACAGTTTCAAAGGAATCATGATTAATTTGGAATATAGAACTATCTGAGACAATGAAACTGAGGGAAAGAATGATAAATTAACTTTTAATTTTATAAATTAAAGCGCAAATGTCTACAAATTCTCACTCTAAAACTCAATCATTATTATTCATTATTTATAAAATGGAGGACACTGTTGAAAATAAGATACTAGTCTAGTTTAACTAAGGTAAAGATAATTCTGCTGAATATAATGGTTTATATAATGTAGGTGGTTTTGGGCTCATCGAAATAACATTTTCCCTCCTAGAAAGATTGCAGAGTGAGTTAGCAGATTTAACCAACACTTAAGAATTCCTCATTGAATTTATTCAGTCCTTCATCAAATGTATCACCAAAATAGGAGATGGAGAAAGCAACGAAGACAAAGCCAGTGTGCAAAAACTATTTTCCCCTTAGATAACTTTAAAAATCAAATCAAATACAATATTCTATGGGGACTGTCTCAAACAGTTTCAATAAATTAAAAGAGGGTAGATAAACTAAGCCAACAAATCCCGTATTTATCATGAAATTGCAAATATCAAAAAGACAATACAGAAGTAGAGAAAAATTTAATTAAATGCATTTGGATTAAGAGAGTAGAAAACCTATGAATACAACTGTCCTTCAGAGGATTAGATGAATGAAGCCGTCAAATTGTAATATGTGGCAGCTTAGATATCAACATTTGGAGAGACTGTCAAATTTAAACTTGACGCTGCCAGAAAATAGACAGAATCAATCACTCTCCTTCTCGGAAAAACCTTTGCAAGACATGCTGACTCCATCTCCAATCTTCAATATGATCTCAGTATGGAGGAAGTGATGCTGATGGCAGAGATTGCGAAATAAGCATGTGAATATTATGGAAAGGGGGTGTATTTTCTTGTTGTTTACTTAATTAGATCCTGCAACTGGCTTTAAAAAAATGATAAAAAAGTATGGTAAATTGAAAATACACTTGATGCTGCTATTTTCTAAATATATAAAAAGTATCCTCTTGGGTAAAGCCTTTTATAACAAAATTTAAGCTACAAAGAGCAGCTATAAAAAGTATAATTAAAAAAATAACCATTCAACTTTAATAAGTATCATCTCAACTTCAATTCATAAAAACAACAGCAGTTATAATCGATTATCAAGTAATACGCCTACATTGCAAAATAATGCAAACCTCTTTTAGAAAATCTGATCAAATGCACTTGTTTACAGAATTGCCAATCGTTTAAATTAGATCTAAAATATAACATGGACAGCCCTAATCCCAAAATCATCACTCAAATAATCGAAAATCTATTAAATGAAAAAGAAATGTTAAAGTCAACGATTGTGAGGAGCAGCATAGACTAACAGTTAAATCAGGAAGAAATATATTATAAAAATAACATACAATAAAAGTTGCAGAATCAATAATCAGTGTTATTTACTATTAGTGATATGGTGAGAGGCTAGTGCATCTTCATCTCTATTGAGGATATCATCCAAACTATAAATAAAATCAAAAGGTATGTAGCTGATAACTTTGGTACTTACAGACTGATTGAAGTGGAGAACAGATTTAATGAGGAAACCCCTATTTCAGATGTTACCATTAAGATTGCTCTCGAATAGAAGATAGTTGCCGAACTGCAGCTCACTTTACAGACAAATAAAGCAATTTACATATTTGCTCATAAAATAAATTAATTTCATCAAACTAAGATTTTTTCAAAAATAAAAGTGGTCCATAATTACCACAAAGAGTTTGAATCATAATTTACTACATTGGTGGGGTAAATGGTTAATTTATCTGAAGTTAATAAAGCAAGTTCTCCCATCAATGAGTTAAGTCAAAACATCAAAAAATAAGCTTAACAAATTCGAAAGTATTTTGATTTGAAATAAGACAATATAAGCAAGTCTTTTAGATATCTTTTAGAAAGGGAGATGCTTAAACACTAAATTGGTGGATTATGGATTGATAAGCAGATTTATGATCTCATCCTCTCTATTTTCTGCATGAAAATTGGAGAATGGGGATTGCCATTGGGGGACAAAATTAATGCTATAATTCTCAAGTAAAATCATTCACCTATTTTCAAATCCACTCTCATCTATTTTTTGTATCACTAGATCGATAACGAAAAGCATTTCTAATCGATTAGGCAATTCTAAAATAAAAGAAGAAGATAAATCATGCAATAGCAATAAAATTGGCCTTAATGGAAAGAATACAAAATACCATTTTCGCAGTACATCAAAGATAGTTTTGCAATTACAGGGATTAGCTAATATCATCATAATAATGCAAGACTGTTTTATCAATTCAATAACCTATCAGCAATGATTGATACCAATTTCATCGAAGGCAACATCTTCCATGAATATCTGTATCAGATTAATAGAATTTTTGGTGAGGATAGTGAGTAGACTATTCTTTCTTTGGTTAACTTTGCAAAGATATGTATTTTTAGGAAATAGTATTCCCCATTTTAATCTTTATGCAAATGGTCAATAGATTTAATCTAAAAATTAAATACAAAGGAAAGCAAAAACAAGGCTTAAAATATTGCTCCTATCCAACTTCTTATGGCTGAAAATTATTTGTAGCAAAATAAAACAAATGAAGCATTTCATTTGTTGAGTAAAATAGTAAAATATTTTCAGGAGAAATAAGATTATAAACGGGAGATTGAATGTGAACTCATGCTGGTTGAATGCAAAATAAACCAATTCTACAATTAGGGATATATCTAAAACTATAAAGAATCGTACAAAAAGTTGCTTTAAAAAATTAAGGTGAAAGGAATATCATTCAATAGCAGAACTGTTGCAGATACTGAATGGCGCATAGCCCAAATATGTTGGAAAATCGCAAAATCAACCAATAATCAAGACATGCAAAAAGAAACTCTCGATAACCACTATCGACGAGCAATGGTTTTATTTTCGTCCTTTGATGCAGAAAAGTGCGTGAATGCATCAAAGACAATTGCTTGGAGTGAATTTAAAAAGAATAATTTGGTAAATCCATAACTCAGGGAGAATAAACTTACTTTTATCTTGAACTTAACAAGTATTACATTGAATATTTAGAGGAAGACATAAGAGCAGGAGGATGTGAAATTTTAAAGGAAGTTAAGATTTCCAAGCTTAATCAATTATTTCTAAATTATAATTAAATAGGAAACCAAGGCTGTTATCATCTGAAGATGGCGAATTGGCCCAATCTTAGTCAATTAGATCTAAGTAATAAATCAATAAGTTAGGATATAATTCAATAGGAAGTGAAGGTTGCAAGTATTTAAGTAGTGCGGATTGGCCTAATCTTATCTAATTAAATCTTGGTAATAAATCAATAACTTAGGGTTCAATTAAATAGAAAGATAAGGATGTAAGTATTTGAAAACATCGAATTGGTCCAATCTTTTTGCATTAAATTTAAGTATAAATAAATAAATTAGATTCTAATTAAATAGGAAGCTAAGGCTGCTAGCATTTGAGTACAGCAAATTGGCCCAATCTTAGTCAATTAGATCTCAGTAATAAATTAATAACTTAGGGTTTAATTCAATAGGAAGCGAAGGTTGCAAGTATTTGAGGA
>Ga0302186_10000309_pt1 | contig 44674 bp, 35 predicted proteins | sample II_Bog_E1_2_FD_198782 | JGI IMG/M metagenome (GOLD analysis project Ga0302186, IMG submission 198782) | Peat permafrost microbial communities from Stordalen Mire near Abisko, Sweden - II_Bog_E1_1 | ecosystem: Environmental > Terrestrial > Soil > Wetlands > Peat | place: Sweden: Abisko...
ATAAATTTCTCATAACTTTATAGTACCCAAAATTTTTTCAGTTGATGAAAAAAAAGAAACAAAAAAAACAAGACGAAAAACAAGAAATATCTCCAAAAAAAAGTGTCAAAATTGATAAAAAACTCTTTCAAAAAACAGAAGTATGAAGTTGGATTTGTTTTGGTCATTTTAATTATGTTTTTTAGATATTGCATACCATCTCTCATTTAAAGTTAAATGAATTATCTTCAAAAAAGATTGGGAAGGAAAGGGAAAACGAAGATCAAGAAACAAAGCTTGAATCCACCTCACCAAAGAAACATGAAACAGGTCCAAGTTCTAGCCCTTCAAGCTGTCATAAAACAAAAAAGCTCTCCATTAAAATTCCAAAAAATAAGGATCTTGAATATAAAATGAATGTAAAACAAACAATAATTTTTTAAATAAATATTTAATTACAGATGATAAAAATCATGCAAAACTTAACGAAAAAAAATCTTGACAAACAGCAAATGAATACTTTATTTGTGAGAAAACCCATTCATGACGATTTTCATTTGAACGGCACAGTGAAAAACAACAATAATTTTTTAAAGGAAGGAAACAGCAATGATTTCAAACAATTGTCCTTAGACTCGACAAATTCTGTTTCCAAACTCCAACTTTCTGATTTGTTACCTAGTTTTTCTTGTGGCAAAAAATCAGAAAAAATATTCTTGGATTATGACAAATACGAGGAAGGGAACATTAATAGCAAAAGAAAATTTTTCGACTTTATGGATGAAAGCAAACAAAAAAACTCTTCACTTTCTTATTTTAATAATATACGAGTGCCACATTTCGCATTGAGTCAAAATAATGAAAATGTTAATCGTGGAAATGAACTGTTAATGACAAAAAAACATAAAAGCGTGAACCAAGATAATCCTGAATACGAAAGTGTTCCTATAAATTCGCTCGAAAACATTAAAATTTCAAAACAAAGTTATATTTCTGAGTTGTCCAGAAATAAAAAATTCAAGCAAGAGTTTTGTGAGAAATTTTATATAGAGGAAGATGCAGAAGACTCCTTAGATTATTTAAAATAAATTCTTGCCATAAGAATCAGAAGTTGTTTGCATTTTTTGACAATGATAATTAAGTTAGAAATTTATCATGCATGTGTTATTTATTTTTTTCCTTATTTGTTAGTAATAAAAAATAATAATTTTGTATCAAAAAAATATTCCACATTCGGAAATGCCGGAATGCTTTAAAAAATTTTTTTTTATTTTAAAAAAATTTTGTTTTTATTTATTAAAAATACCTGAGCAAAAAAATTTGCCAGGATGTAAAAAAATTTTCAATTTTTTTTTTTTTTTTTAATTAAGAAAAAATCTGTCAGAATTTATCGGATTTCCAGATTTTTTTTACCTGCCGGGATTTCCGAACGTGGAATAGCAAAAATTAACTTTTATTCTTATCTGACGATATTTTTTTTATATATTGTAAATCATTTCTGTATTTTTATTTTCATTTTTCAAAAAAATCATGATTATTAATTACATATTTTTTTAAAAATAATTCGACTATTTTTGAATGAAAAAAAAAATAACATTTTTTAAAAAACAAAAAATTTGAAATGAAATCAATCCCCAAAAGTCTTTCCAATTCTCTAAAGTTCAATGGAATTTTGCTCATTCAAACCACCCTCACTGAAATGCAAAAGACACTTCCGATTTTTGCAATAAGTTCCACAGAAGATTCCAAAAATACAAAGTTAAAAGAAGAAGTGGTCAATTTTTCTATCTCCTGCCAAATTTTAAAATTGGGTGGTGATATGATCAGCATTGTTTCAACAGGCAACTACATTTATGATTTCCTAACTGAAACAGAGAAAACATCATTCCACAAAAAAACGATTCTAAATCTGAAAAAGAAATTCCAAAAATATCGTTTAAACAAAGTCAAATTTCATGTTTTAATGGAGGAAGAAGAAAATGAGAACACGGAATGTAATTTGGAATTGGAACCCACTCATTTATTTTTTGACATTGACTTCTTCAATTACTTTGAAGATTTTTTCAAACACAACCAGCATATTCGCTTTCATTCGCAAAAATTCCAAAGTCCCGAGCAAACCTTCGAATCAGAAATAATCAAAAATATTTCCTTCGTTTTGTTCGATGTCAAAAAAACAAAAGAAAACCTTTTGTTTTTGGAAAATCGCATCGGAAACATACCCCAAATCTTTTCAGAACATACCCCTCTTCAAGGTCAAACCATTTATACTGTTGGTTCCCCATATGGTGTTCTTTCAAGTGAGCTTTATAAAAATATGTTGCACAAAGGCATAATTTCCAACGTTTTTAAAATAAAAAGTATCGATAATTTCAGACAAAAAACACAACAAAAATATTTGTTCACTCTTGATTTGTTGGTTATTTCAGGAAATGAAGGAGGAGCTATTTTAGATGAAGAATTTAATTTCTTTGGAATGTTGTTGCCTCCATTATTAATTTCTAACTCGGATGCTAAATACATTTCATTTGGAGTAAATTATAACTTCATCCTCAAACTAATCGTGGATTCCAATAATAGAATGATCTCTGACACTTCACAAGAATCAACAGAAATTATGGAACAGAATCAAAAATTTCTATATATCAATGAATATCTAAAGAGATTTGAAAATACATTGAGAGACCCTTTTGATCTTTATTTAGGATTCCTGAATCAATTCAAAAATAAAATCTTATTGTTTAGATCATTGTTCAACATTTGTTTGATAATGTATCAAGGAAGTTGGGCATCCGGAATCATTCTTAACAGAAAAAAAGGGATAATTTTGACGGTATCACATTTGGCAGAAGGAGAAATCGAAAAACATCCAAATGCCACAATAAAATTTGCCGAAAATACAAATTTATTTCAAGCTCATTTTATTAAGAAATCGAAAGGAAGCTACGATATTGGGCTTTTGCAGATAAAGGGCGAAAGGTATTTTGAGCAACATAAATCCTTAGTCCCAAATACCCTCAAATTTAGAAACTCTTTATTAAAAAAAGACGATCTTGTAATATCTAAGACTATTTATGCTGTTGGATATGGAATATTTAGCCCCAATTCATTTAATTATCCGATGGTGTCGAAGGGAATTATAAGCAAAATTATTTGTGATCCTAATAATAACCCTAAATTAATTGAAAGTGACTGCAAAATATTCAATGGGTATAGTGGGGGAGGGTTATTTACAGCAAATGGACGCTTCATTGGCATGATTGTTTATAATGTTAAGGAAATTACGCACGGGATCAGGGAAAATATCAATTTTTCTTATCATTACAAAATGTTCGAAGGATTGTATAATTCTTTGAAGAAAGAAGAAGATTCGATCAAAGTTATTGAGGAAAATTCACTGTGGATGAAAAAGGATGATTTCATTGATAAAGCAGGTGAGCTACAAACCAGACAAAACGTCCCGATTTACAAGTCTGACCCAAAACTATAAACTATAAAAAAAACAATGAAAATTAAAAAATTAATTAATAAAGAAATCAAAAAGTTTGAAAACTCAAAAATTACAAAACTATCTTGAGATGAAAACCGAAAGTTATGCACAACGAGGACAGGAATCTCAAACTACCACCCAATCAATTGAGAAAATGAAAGAAACGAAATTAAACCATGTGTGCAGTTTAGAAAAACCTCCTGATGGACTTGCATCTGGTTTGCTTCAAGAAAGTCGAAAAATATCCTTTTTATACACTAAATGGCCAGGAAAAAATTACTTCGTATTGAAGGGAAGATTAGTTCTCGGACCAAATCCCAAATATTTTTTAGTTACCCTTTTCTTTCTTATTGTGATAAGTGTGCCGTATTTTGTTTTCATATTTCCAGAAGATATAAGCCTAATTAGCATTTGTGCTATAATATTTTTTCTTTTCACATTTTCATCATTACTTTTTGCGGCTTTGGATGATCCTGGAATTATTCCGAGGAAAGAAATTTTGGTTAAGATGGAAAGTTATGAGAAATATTTGAATTTTTTGGATTTGGTTGAAAAGAAATTCGAAGAAACAGGAGGTGTTGGGATTGCCAAGAGTTATTTTTTAAATGGGAAAATGATAATGATGAAGGATAATAACACACCTCATTTTTTCAATTTTTGTGAAATTTGCAAAATTTACAAACCACCTTTGACCAAACATTGCAAGTAAAAATTTGTTTCGATTATTCTCAAAACAATGATTTAGAATATGTGATAATTGTGTGGAAACCCATGATTTTCATTCCTATATGTTCAATAATTGCTTTGGAAAGAGAAATTATAGGTTACAACATAAATATAAATTAAAATTTAAATTTATGATTAATTTTTAGGTTTTATATTTCCTTTTGGATAAATTTGGTCTGTTTTCTTCTGATCTATGTTTATGAGGTTTTCCATTATTTCTTTATTAGTCAAAATCCTAGAGCAAAAGTAATGAGTAACAGATTTTTAAAAATATTAAATATATTTAAATTCATTATTTATAAGTTTTAGATCAAAATTTAATGAATTACACAATTTTTGGAATCGTTGCCCTACCTTTAATTTTTATGACCTTGATATTTTCAACAATATTTTATAGTTATATGAGCAATAAAATGAAAATGTGGATTTTTTAAATTTTATTTTGATAAAGATTAATAATGATATTCATAGCTCTAAGAAAAATGAGGGAAGTTTGAATTTTAAAAAAATTGGAAAACATCAATGGTTCTTTTTCAAAACATCTCAACTGAACCCAAGAGCAAAAATAATTTATCCAAATAGAATCTCTCCAGTATAATAAGAAGACTATTATATTAATCGTTTTTATATATAAAACTTAAAGTTTCCAAAGTGTATATTTCTATAGTGAATTAATGCGAAACTAAATGATGTATTCTAATTTTTTTAAAAAAAGTATTAAGAAAAAAGAAAAAATTTTATCAGATGAATAATTATATTTTTTTGTAAAAACCATGTTTTTCAAAAATTTATTTTTTTAAAATAGCTTTTAGCAGTATTTATTTATACTAATAAAATAAAAATAAATAAAAATTTGCTCATGAAAGAAAATTTTTACGGTTTGACAGAAAAAATTGCATTTATCTCATTTGTTTTTTAGATATTTTCGAGCAACATTCCCAAAGAGGCAAAAAAATGATGGACATCTGTAAATATATGACTGATGTTGGTTCTTGGATCTTGTATATGAACGCCATATATTTTGTTGTTCAAAATATGTCTTTTGGAGGACAGATATAAGTTTGAATTTGATAGGCTCAAATAGCTAAAAAAAATTCATCGAATTATATATATAATTATTTTTTTATTGATTTTTTCATTGAGAGAACAAAAATTTTTAAAAATGGAAAAGCTTAAAAAAGTAGGCATAATTTTGATGTCTTTATGCGGACCACGGCGATTAATTTCCATCTATAAAAAGTTTCTATCTGGAGATCCTGTTTTTTCATTCCCCACAAAAGACAAAATTTGTTGTCTTACCATTGATGATGGTCCAGGCGATAGCATAGAAAATAATTACAAAATGTTGAATTTGCTTAAAAAACATGATGTGAAATCAACATTTTTCATAATATCATCCAACATCTTTAAAATACCGGAAAATGATAATTTCATGCATGATTTAGTAAAGAATGGTCATCAAATTGCTAATCATATGATAATTGACGAAAAAGCAAATGGGTATTCAGAATCCATTTTTGAAAAGAAACTCCTAGAATGTGAAGAAATTTTGAGTGTTTATGATAAATATTTTAAAGAAAAACAGATTAAATGTTTCAGACCACCAAGCGGACGATATAATACAATGATGTCTCGCATCTTACAAAAACATAACTATAAAAATATTTTAGGAGACGTTTATTCTGATGATCCGAACATCAATGACAAAAATTTTCATTTGAATTATGTGAGGAAAAATTTACAATGTGGATCAATAATCATTTTTCATTTTCCTGAAAAAGAAAGAAGAGGTCAAACTCTGGAAATTCTAGAAATAATTATTCCGGAAATTTTGGAAAAAGGGTTCCATTTTTTAACCTTGGAAGAAGCATTCCTTAAATACAATTTTAATTAAAGTTTAATATAAATATAAAATATTTCCGCTTATTTATAAAAATAATTTATTCGTTAATTTTATGAGCTCGCCCCACAAAATAACCTATAAAACTCCCAGCAAAAAAACCATTCGCAGTCAACTAATAAAACAAGAAAATAGCAAGAGAAAAAGTGATGAAAAATGCTTTAAAAATAGCGATTTGAGGAGCAGGTCAAAACCAAAGATAAACATTCCATGCGAAAATGATAACAAATGGAGTACTTTAATTGGAAGGTCATTGACTCCTCAACCACAAAAATCCAAAATTACAAATAATTACTATAACGAGGAAAAACCCATGGCTAATTCTAATATTTCTAAAAGAAGTTTAACTCCAAATGCCAGGCAAAATAAAAACATGGCTAATTCTAATATTTCCATTCGAAGTTTAACACCAAATGCCAGGTTTTTTCTTGCAAAATTTTTTCCTATTTATAATATTTTAAAGAATAATTAAAATAGATGCAGGAGAAGATCAGTATTCACATAAAGTAAGAAATTATTTCATTCTTCAAAATAGTTACAACGTTGGATAGTCCTATCGTTCAAAGATTCTGGAATCGAAAAAGAACCATAATCAAAATATAAATGAAGTTTGCACACCTACAAGAGAAATCATTCAAGAACACGACAATGCTATCATGGAAAGGGAAAAAAACAAATTGAGGAACAATTATATTAGAAATATGTATTATATCGAGCACAAATACAGTAATCTTTCAATACTATAATAAATTTATTGGCTTTTAGAAAATTGCCCTTGCTATAAATGTATTTGTGGCAAATGTTTTTGCCCTATGAAAATGCTACGATCAAACAGTCCTTTTATGAATTCGGTTTATCAACAAAATTTCATCCCAAAGGCGGCAATAAATGAAGAATGTCCTTTCAAGAAGCTTCAAGAATTTCAATATAAGCCTAAGAATTCAGACATAGAAAAAATGATGTCAACTTATAAAGTTTTTTTTTTTGGGAGTAAAAAAACATTAATTTTTATTAATCATTATATTAGGATTGCTTTAAAGAACATCCAGTGCAAACTCAAAAACATTTGGAAAAAAAAGAATATGAAAAAAATAATATTCCTTTGTTTTCAAGCACCAACTATAACGTAAATTAATTTTTTTTGTGGGATGAAGCGTTTACTTTTATAAGCAAAACTTTAAAGATTGGACAAAATTGAAAGGTTTGGATAAACCTGAAAAGATGAACCCTTTGAATAATTTACACAGTAATGCATGTCCAATTATGAACAAAACTTCTTATAACGATTGCTTTGGGGCTAAATCAAATGACCCTCTTGACAAAGAGCTTGAAGATTTGTTGAAGTCAAAAAGAGACAAAAACCAAAAGTTTTCATTTGATAAAATTTTAAATATCGTTTGTTTAGGAACCCACTCTCATCAAATTTTCGAAGCCCCTTTGAAACAGAAAACCAAGCTAAATTTAAGCCATATGCAATTTCACAAATTCCTGAAAGAGTGACAAAAAAAGATAGGGTTATGAGAAATAAAGAATACCTAATTTATTTTCTCTCTAGATCTCACAAGAGTTATATGAGTTGCCAAAACCAAAATATGAGACTGATTATTCACGAAACTTCAGAGCTTATAGATTAAAACCATTCATTTGTCCAGCTCGGGTGGAATTGGACAAACTTTCCCAATTGGAATCTCGTTCCTTCTTAAAATGAATTGAAAATAATTCAATTTAATTAAATTCTATGATGTTCTACAGAAAATCACTTCACATTTAGATTGAATTTTAAAATCATTTTTTTATTGTTTAATTTAAATTAAAAATGCAATTTTTTTTTTAATATGGATCTATTCTATATCCAGTATTCAGAGGAGAAAAAGGGTTGCAGTTGCTCCACATTAATGCCTCTTCTAATTCTAAGAAGCTTTTTGTGTCCTCTAGGCAAAAAAACGTGCTCTAAAATTATTCAAGGAATTATTTTAAATAAAGTCAGAGAGAAAAAAATTTTAAACTTTGATATTTTCACCAGTAAACATTGATTTAATTTGATACGATCGGCTATGATTGTAAGGTAAATTTATGATATCAAGACAAATTTTATTTCTAGCGAAATTCGACTTCAATTGATTTATTTTTTCTTTGTCAAGAGAATCTAACAAAAACAATTCTCTAAAATTAATAATAAATCATAGTTACCTAAATAATTTTTTCTCTTTTCAATAATGATGGACTCTGGGTAATTGGATTGATTTTTCTTGAATTTCTCGAAAATTTTTTCGAAGGTATGTGGTTTGTTAAACATCAGATAATTCAAATATTCTAAGGTAATACTTTTAAAATTGATTGGAAATAACGATTTAATCTCTGCATTTTTCAGGAGATTTTTTAGGTGTTTATAGAATCTGACAACCATGTTCAAATACCCTTTCCAAATAGCTTGCTTTATTGCAAAATAACAAGAGAAAGCCAAAATAACTTTTTTTTTCCTAATAAAATAATATTAAAATAAAAATTGGATTAAGAGCAAAAAATCTTATGAACTTCTCATCTTTGTAAAGTAAAAGCTTGCCATATTTAAGTTTTTCTAATAAATTAAAGCTGACAACAATATTTTCCTCCTTTTTGTTGGTGAATGAGTCTAATAAGAAAAAAATTTAATAAAAAAGTTAAGAAGAAATTTGCTTGTATAAAAATCAAAAATGAGATCGTAAAAGATGTCATTTGTTGAAATCAATAGATTGAGCTCAAAATATTCCATTGAATCCTTATTGGCAGTAAACATTTTCTTCTTCTGACTTTCAAGCAAAGGAAGCCCCAACTTTTCAAATTTATTTAAATTTTAGTCTTTAAATTACTGTTTTGGATAATTCATCTAATGACTCTTTATTTGGAAGGTGATAATTTGCAAGAAGTTGAAAATCTGGATAAAATTTAATTAAATCCTTGGTGATTTGCTTGAAAATATTCAATTTTCCAGATTTTTGTATGAAATAACCATTAAGATAATTTATCAAGATGTCAATTTTCAAAATTTTGGCCAAAATGAACGCTTCATAAAAACAATTAGCCCTCATTAATTTGATCACTGCAGAATATCCATCTTTAATGGATAAATGGACAGCAGCAGCTGAAATAGGATTTCCCATATTAAGTTGCTTTTCAGCATGTTTCTGTATGATATTTTTAAGTTTCGAGTGAATGGCGGCTGACTCTGAATTTTCAACAATGTCAACTTTTTTTTCGTTAGAAATGATTTTCTTTTCAATTTTTCCGATTTCTATTAAAATTATAACTTTACTAAAGCAGAAACGCTTACTTTTATTATATAGCAGAGTAGCAAGGAGTTTTGCATCTTCTAGATTGCCACAGCCAATGAAATTTTTTATTGCCTAGAAATTTTCTTTATTAATAAAATTATTTTAATTTCAAAACTTGCAATCCATTGTTTGAAATCAAATTCAAATATGATGACTCTTCTACATCTGTTTCTTGGCATATACAGGCATATTTCTGAACCAATGTATCCCAATATTCGTAAGACACTCCTGGAGCAAACGCTAATGCCTTTTCCCATTTTCCAAGTTTGATCTGAACCTCACAAAATTTTTTGTAATTTCCAATTTTCAAATACAAATTTGCGAGGTCATTAAAACGATCTTTCTCTTTATTTTTCGAATCATAAAAAAATTTATTCGAAGATTCTTCCAATGCATCAATTTTTTCCTAAATTCTTTTAATAAAAATAAAGGAGGTGTTTGAATACTTGATAAATTTTTTCAATTTCTTGAAGTAAAACGATCTCATGCTTAGTTTTGGAAAGTTGATTCTCAACACCCAAAATAGAATATACGATATTCCAAAAATCATCTTCTCCTTTATGAAACTCAACCAAAATTTAAAACAAATCTTATTAACAATTTATACCGAAAAAAATGAAAACACTTTGTGGTAAAACATTAAATTCAGATTTGGATTAAGTTCCTTGTAAAGTTTGAGAATGTTTTTGCCTTCTTTTCCGCAAAAGAATATTTCAGATCCATTAAGATTCTCATAATCAACGATATTTTCTTTAAACTTGTTTTCCCATTTCCCAAAAATCAGACAACTCATCTGTATTATTAAAACATTTTTCCATTTTTTTTCACAAATTAAAGGGACCTGAGTTTCATCGAGAAAATTCGTAAAATCCCACAATCGAATTGAATTATCTCTGGATCCTGTGATAAAGAGATTTGGTCTTGAAGGATGACATGCAATTGCATAAATATCAGAATGATGATCGATAACAGTGTATATGCAAGCATTTGATAATGTATTCCAGACTTTCACATTGGCATCCCATCCACCGGAAAAAAGAATCCAAGGAATTTCGGAATGCCAACATAGAGGTCGAACATAACTCATGTGTCCAATCAATGAAATAGATGTATTCTCCAATTAAAAAATCAAAATAAAATCTTTGTTTAAAGTAAAAATTTGTGTCACTTTTCTTAAGTTCCAAATTCTGATGGTTTTGTCATCACTTCCGCTTGCCAATATATAAGGATAAATAGGGTGCCATGCAATATTGAAAATTTTTCCAGTGTGTCCTATGAAAATTAGTGTCAAAGTCTTAATATAATTTTACCTTTTAATGTTGCTTTTAGGATTATGTCACCACCCATCTCATATATCCTCACTAAGCCATCCTTAGAACCCACAGCTATAGTTTTCCTATTCATAGGTAAGTAAAATTCATAATATAAGACGATAAATTATTACTGATTCCATGATACTCCATATGTTTCAGATCCAACCTTAATTTTCTTATAGATTTCAAAACTGTCTTTGTTTTTTATCTGATAAACGCAACTTCAAAAATAAAATGTTTCGCTCAAAAGAAATTTTAACTAGTTTACAAAAAACCCTCCTTGGATCCTGAGGCGATATATTCTGGGAAATCGCGGTTCCATTCTATTCTATGTATCGGTTGATTGCCTCCTGGTTTGACTTCTTTTAACATTTTGCAATTTTGAGTATCCCAAAGCATTATTTTCCCAACATATGTTGCGGCAATCAAACGATATTCATCAGTTGGGGACCATGAAATCCCATAAGTTATACCTTCTTTCACACTATTAACATGACTATTGATTGTTTCTGTTGTTGATTTTTCTCGAACTGCTTCCAATGTTCTTAAACATTTCATATTCAAGATATTCCAAATTTTGATGCTTCCATCATAGGAAGACGTGGCTAAAATGTTTGGATTTTTGAAATTGAATTGAGCGTCGAAAATTGTCTCTGAGTGATTTGGCTCAGTCTGAAACAATAAAGTCTTCAAATTCATATCGTAAAGTCCTAATGATTTATCCGCAAAGGAAATCAGAAACAAAAATGCTCCATTTTGATAATCACTTAAGGGGAAAACATTAACTATTGGCTGAGTGGCAATTTTTAAAGTTGAAATTGAGGTTCTGAAAATATTTCAATCATACAAGATAAACAAAAAAATGTACCTTCCAGAAACACTCCAAATTTTAAGAGTTGAGAGCTTTTCTGTTGCTGTTAAAAACCCTCCCGGTATTCCTTTGATCCATGCTAATGCCGAAATATCTGTAAAAATTAAAAATAAAGTTTTTTTGGGCTTAAATAAAGAAAAAACCTGTTGTAATTTTCTCAAAAGTTTGCAAAAGAGTCATTTTTTCTGAGTCTATCAAGAAGATTTCACCATTTTTGTGTCCAATCAATATGTAGTCTGGAGAATGATTATCCCAATCCAAACAAATTATGGCATTTTTTTTTTCAAAGTTGTTTCTTTTATTTCGGCCTTTTATTTCGCATATAATTAAAGTTCCATCATCACAACCAATCGCAAGGATATTTTCCTTCAATAATTGTAAGGAAAGAAAAAAAATTTAAATATACTTTATTCTTGTTCCATTTCATGCATTTTGCCAAATCGAATCCTAACTCAATTGTTTTTTCAACCTTTTTTGTTTGAATGTTATATATTCTAACAGAACCTGATATTTTTTTTTATAATCTTGAAAAAAATAAAACAACTTATAACAAAGGCAATAGCTAACATATTTTCATTTTTTTGACCCCAATCAGCTGCGCAAATTTGGTTTTCAAACTCCAAAAATATTGAAAATTGTTCCAAATTCGTGTCACAAAGGTAAACTTTCTTAGCTGCGGAAATAACGATCATTTTATTGGACAAGGTTTTTGGCCAAAAAAGCATCATAATGTTTGATTCAGAAAACGACAATATCTTTTCACATCTCAAAGTCTCGATATTATAGATATAGATCGTTGTCGTGGAACAATATGTGAAATATTTATCGTTGCATCCCAATACATTTTTATGCCAGAAAGAACAACCAGCTGGTGTGAAACTCTATAAAAAACCATTATAATTAAGAGAGTGAAGGAGAAAAAAAATACGATTTGTTTCATAAACAAAAAGAAAATTTATTTAAATCCAAAATTCTTGAGTTTTTTATTTATTTATTTTGTTTAAAAATGAACAGATCAAATCAAAATCTAAGAAACGAAAATGCCCAAAGGTGAAGGATTTTGTAATTTTATCTCCTGAAAAGTAATATTTTGAAGCTATCCTTATGAACAGATAGACCCCAACAACTTCAATTACAGACCAATGGAAGAGGCACCTTTCCAAATCTCAGAAAACCAAAAGACAATTTTATTAAGTCTTGCTATTATTTGCTTCATTTTGTTTTTTATGTTTTTTTTTTCTTAACTGGATTAATAAAATAAAAAAACAAAAACTTTGAATATTTTTTTATTATTGTTTTTTTGAAAAATATACACGAAAAGAAATTCTGATAAAAAAATTCTTAATTAAAAAAAGTATGATTCTTCTTTTAAATTCAGAACGTTTTTGTTGTAATTAAGTTTCATATTTTTTTTTGATTCTATTCAAAAACTCTTTTTTTTAAGAGATTTTAATTCAAAATACTAAATTTTTTGACTGAAACTTAGAATTTACAAGCAATTTTTTACTTTTTGGAATTTCCCATTCTCAATTTTTTTAATACAAAACATTCATGCATAGAAAGAAATTTACTTTAGTAAGTTATTGTCTTTGGTGAATTCAGCTTCCATTTGTCTCACTTGATTTTCTAAAATTGTCACTTCATCAATTTGATCTTTGTAAAGAGCTCCTTTAGATTTGCAATATCTAAAAAACCTTTTCCCACAATTTTTCTTGCAGATAAATTCTTCCGTTTGAACATCCTTATCAACACTAGATCTGCATTTAGCTTCATCTGTTTCGATTCTTTTCCCTTCCTCTTCAGTGATTTTCGCTTTAATAACAGTTTCTTGAACAGAAACATTCATTGTAGGAGTGAAATCTAGTTCTGATGAGCAGATCGGGCACCAATCGAATTTCCCGATTTCGGCGAGCAAATTTTGAGCATTCTTCGATTTTTTATCTAAAATGATTTTTTGTCTTCTGCAGATTTCCTTTTTGCAATATCCTTTCGTTTCTTTGATAGCACGTTTCTTCATCAGGGCATCTGCCATGGATTTCGTTAATTTTGAACCCATCTTATTCAAGATATCTTCAAATAAAGATTGAGCCTCTTGATCTATGTCATTGAACTCATTTTTGATTGAATTTTGTTTATGCATGGCAAATCGGATGAACACCATTAAACAAATTACCAATAAAGCCAACCCTTGAACAAAATAAACATTCTTCACAACCAGGCTCAACAATTCCACATATTCCGGATTCATAAAATATAAAATCACATAGATTGATATCACCAAAATTAGAAACAAACCCAACCATTTCAAAGTATCCACCGTTTCAGTCCAATAACTCATTTTCTTTTTGAGCTTTTTCTTAGTTTGTTCCACATTTTCCAAATTTTCTTTTAATGTTGTGTCGATAATCACATTTTTCATAATTGTGCGTTGACCCAAAATATAGGCGAAGGCCAAGGAAAAAACCACTGCTAATACCAAAGAGAACCAAGAAAAAACCACATTTTGGACAATGTTCGCATAGGGGACAAATTCAACAACGGTGGTTAAAACCTCATCATTTTTAGATAGTTTTATTAATTCTGCCATTTTTGAAAGGTTTGGAATCAGAAATATTTTTATTGAATTCGATTTTCCAAATTTGTATTTTAATAATAATATTACGAAACTCTTTTGATTTTTTAGGAAATGATCTGTTTCGCAGTTATAAAGGAAATTCAAAACGACATAAAAAAAAAAATGTTGTTTTCATCATATCATATAATTTTTATTGATATTTATTATCCCTCTTCTATCACAATTCTTTCAATAAGCCTTGTCTTCTTCCAGATCAAGTTTCAAAATTTCTAAAAAAACATTAATTTCGTTAAAATTTTCTAATAACCTTTTTCATAATCATCATTTTGCAATTTTACTTCATCTCCAAAGAAAATCTTTTCTTCTGGATCATAAATCTCTTCTTTATTGAAGAAAACGTCTGTTTTTATCAAAATTCCTTCTTCTTCTTCTTCTTCCTTTTTCTCCAATTCATTTTTTATTTTGTTTTGTTTTGATTTTCTCTTGATTTTTTCACCAAGCGAATCATCAGAAAAATCGAAAAAATCTCGCTCTAATTTCTTCATTTTCTCCTCTTCTTCATTCCCCTCTTCATAAATATTTTCCTCATCAGGTCTTTTGACGTTAATTTCCGATTGTTCCATAAGTAATTTGTTTTTTCTTTTCTTATACCTAAAAAAACGCTAATAATTTAATAAAATAAAGTAGTTTTACGGCTTTCTTTTTCTTTTCAATTTAAAAATTTCCTTCTGAACAACTCTTTGTTTTTCATTATGAGAATTTTTTTGACTTTCATTCACCTCTTTGAGTATTAATTCCTTTCTGGTTCTTCTAAATCTTTTTGTGAGAACATGGCCACTGATGTTAGTTAATACTCCAGACACCTCGATATTTTTGTTGAAGATCAATAAATCAATGAGGTTTTTCATGTAAGTAGGTTCTAAATCCTTCATTCTTTTGATGATCTGGTCGGTTTTATGCTGATCGAAACATTTGATGCAAAGGTTGATCCTGCAAGACCTGCACCAGAAGAAAGTTTTCTTTAATTTGAACCTTTTTTTCCTGCAATAATGGCAAAATCCCACACCAATATAGACCAAGTTGCAATCATTATTGATGATCACATCATCAAAGATGACTTCTTTTTTTTCTTCGATTTTTTCCTCTTCATTATTCTCATTGTTGACTTTGTCGCTTTCTGATTTTGCTTTTTTTTCCGGCATTTCATCCAACCCATTTTTTTCATTCCATCGGCATAATTTCTTTATGATCTCTATTCGATATTCAAGGTTAGAAATGGGAATTAAGCCTTTTGACTTTAAAACCTTCGAATATAACAAATAGCTATTCATCATACACATTTCCAAGAAATATAACATCACTCTATAATACCATTTCCATGAACTATAATCCAATGAATAATAGGTCACCCCTTTGTTGACATAATCATTGCCTTTCAGATTTTCAATGATCTCGTAAAATATCTTTGGAGCCTCATACTCATAAATTTTATATTGGATTTTTGAAAAGTAGCCGATTTTTCGTGATTTCTTTATAGTCACCATTTGGCATTCCACAAAATTTGACATGGCGAACACTTTTTTGAATTGATGGTTCCAAACCACCACTGTCAAATCCTTATTCTTAAAAAAACCGGTTTCCCCAGGCTTATCAAGCAATCTTATCTCCTTTTTTGTTTCCAGAGGTGGCTTCAAATTCCTTTCTGTCGTAATGCCACAGGCAGCAATGTGTTTATTTTTCAATTCAGTGAGAAAACTGACAGACGTGAAACATGAGTCCATATATAACGTGTACCCCTTATATTCAAGCCCATTTATAATATTGAGTAGTTGTTTTTTTTCATAGACCCTATTGCCTTCATTTAAGAGAACATTCCAAATATAACCTGAATTTGCTTCCTTAAGCACTGCTATGTTGATTTCATTTTTCCCACGTTGTTTCCGACGTTCCCAGGAATTCGTCTTGGTGATACCTTCGTAATTCACAAGCACCTCCTGCAAACAGATATATTTTTCAGGAGTATAGATATTAGAACATGCCTCCAAAATATGTCCAACCAAAAACTTGCATTTGTAGAACAGATCTTTCTCTTTTTCATATTCGCTCTTCTTGGATTTATCATAGAAACTGAGAAATTTCTTGAAGAGAAAGAATCGTTCCTCAGACATTATTTTCTCAACACTGGCAATATTTAACAATGGGTCATCAGTCCAATAATCCTGAACATTGTTTTTCTTGATCAGTTCAAATAGGAAAAACAAAGCAAATAGGTCCTTGATCTCCTGTCCATAGCAAGGGTACCAACTTTTTGTTTGGGGGTTCTCCTTCTTTTCCTTAGCCACAATCGCTGAAATGTTGGTGAATTTAGCTATCTCTTCGAACATGAATTCTGGCAGGAATTGGGAAAAAAAATCATAAGGGTTTGTCGTATAATGCAACGAACTTAATTTGATGCCTGGAGTGCCTTCGAATTCCTTTATATTAGCACTAGGTTCGGGAGCATTCTTGGGATCATACCGTTCCCATTTTTGGAAGACAGGAGCATAATATATTAAGCCCCCTCTTCTATTTCTTCTTTTCACCTTTTCTTTCAATTCAGAGTTCGGGTCCTTTTCTTTTTTCGGTGCATCTTTCCTTGGTCGACCCATTTTTTTCTTAATTTTCTTGGTTACCCCCTCGACATCAGCCGGTGCAAGAGTCAAAAAATCTTCAAATTCAGGATTGGCAGACGCAACTTTCTCCTTGGACTCCATTTTTTCTTTCAACAGCTGTAATTCTTCCTTTGATTTACGTTTCTTCCTGGCTTTTTTCGGATTGAGAAAATCAGAAGTTGGCTCCTTATTTATCATATCCCTGAACTCCTTCTTGGGCTCATTTTTATGGAACTCCGCGTCCAAATCTTCATCTTTACTCTCTTCTAACTCCCCTTCGAAGTCATTTTCATTGCCTTGATCAGCTTTAAGTTGTGCTTGTTTTGCTCTGAACTCCGCCATTTGTTGCTTCGTTCTTCGTCTCCTTTTTTTTTTCTCAGAAGTTGGAACACATTCCTCAACTTTCTTATCTTTTTTAGGAGTTTTACCCAAATGATCTTCATCCTGATGTTCTTGTTCGTTTTTGAAATTAATTGCTTTCTGAAGAATCTTATAAAGCTCCATCTCTTTTTTGGTTCGACGTTGGCGCCTTTTGGGAATGTCCATTGCTGCAGCAGTGTCATCGTTGAGAGAAAGCTCATCTTCATCGTTTTCTTCCACAAGCTCCGTTTCTAATTGTCCATCCAGAAACACCTCCACTTTTTTTTTGTTCTTTTTGAATTTCTTACTTTGGAGATCGTTCATTTCAGCCGATGAAGGCTTTAGTTGAATTGGCAGTTTTGGAAAATTGTTGGTTTTTTTCGGTTTGGAATTTGTTTTGTCTTTCTTTGGATCTTTTTCGAAAAGAGAAGAAAAAGCAGGCTTATTTTCATCTGAAAGAGGATTTTTGTGAACGTACTTTTTATTTCTTTTGGAAGATTTGATCGATTTCAGAAGCTGCAAAAATTGCTGAATTTTGGCATTTTGTTTAATTAAATTTTTATCTTTCTTTTTGTTTTTTTCGATGTTTTCGGTTTTCTTCGTTGTTTTATCTGGTTGATAACGAAGCTTTAAAAATTTGGCTATTGACTCATTTTTAGAAGAGTCTTTTTCTTTCCTATTTTCATCTTCAGAATCTGAAATCAAAGTCACTGATGATGATATACTCTCATCTTTCTCCAGATTCTGGTAATTTTCATTGATGTCCCTCGAGTTTCCTAAGGAAATATCATCAGAATCTGAAGAATTTAAAGAAAGTTCCCTTTTTTGAGGGATGTGCCTTTTATTTTTGGTAGTGGTTTTTTTTTGATTGACTTGATTTCTGTTGGTTTTTTTGACAGAAGGTTGAGATATTTGCCGGGTTAATAGTTTCATTAAGGATCGAGCGGAAATGTTAGGTCGAAGGTGAATTTACAATTTAATTTCAGAAGGATTTTTGTTCATAAATACTTCAAATAATTAAAATCTTTACCCTTTTATTTTTCGCAAAAGCCTTCGTTATTTTGGAGAGAACCTTTTTGGTCGCGAAAACTAAAATTTTATTTTAATATTTCATAATTATTAATTAGTTAGCAGCTTAGAAAAGTATGCATATGCCGATTTTTTCATTGAATTTGGTTTTGTCAAATAATTTTTTTATTTAGAAGAATGAAAAAAAATTTTTTTTTTAAAAGATTACGAAAATTTTTTTCCTTCATTTCTAAATTTAAAAAGAAGAAAATTCTAAAAAATTTTTTTTTTTTCAGATTATTTTTTATTTTAATTCCAAAAATATTAAAAAAAAAATATATAATTTATAAAAAACTTTAAAAATATTTAAATTTTTAAAATACAAAATCATGACTAAATATTTTTTTCAGATTTTTTTAATTAATCCTAATAAAAAATCTCCCTATTCTTTATTTGATTTTCAAAGCAGAAATGTCAGATTTGGACCGACAAATAGAGTTGCTGCGCAAATGCGAGTGTATAAAAGAAAGCGAAGTCAAACTCCTATGTGCAAAGGCTCGTGAAATCTTAGTGGAGGAAAGCAATGTGCAAAGGGTAGATGCTCCCGTTACAGTATTTTTATTGAAAATATTTAGGATTTATTTCATTTTTCCATTTTTTTTTAGATTTGTGGGGACATTCATGGACAATTTTTCGACATGATGGAACTGTTCAAGAAAGGTAAAGATTGTCCCGAGACGAATTATTTGTTTTTGGGAGATTTTGTGGATCGTGGGTTTAACAGTGTTGAGACTTTTCTTCTCTTGTTGGCTTTGAAGGTTTAGAATCAATAAATAATGTTATTTAGTAAAACAATTTAGGTTCGTTATCCAGATAGAATAACATTGATAAGAGGTAATCATGAAAGCCGACAAATTACCCAAGTTTATGGATTTTATGATGAATGTTTGAGAAAATATGGATCGTTGAATGTATGGCGATATTGTACTGAAATATTTGACTATTTAAGTTTAGCTGCCATCATAGAAGATAAAATCTTTTGTGTACATGGCGGTTTATCTCCGACTGTGAAAACCTTGGATGATGTTCTTTTATAATATTTTAAATCAATTTTCATAAATTTCAAAAGATAAGAGCAATCGATAGAAAACAAGAAGTTCCTCATGATGGCTCGATGTGTGATCTTTTATGGTCTGATCCTGAAGGTTTATTTTATTTTCTGAGTTGGATGGAAATTTATTTTATAAAAGAAATTGAATCATGGAGTTTAAGTCCAAGAGGGGCGGGTTATCTTTTCGGTGGGGACATAGTTGAAACTTTCAGCAGGGAAAATAACATTGAGTTGATTTGTAGAGCACATCAATTGGTGATGGATGGTTATAAGTATTATTATAATAAAATATATATGTTATGTGAACAATTTTTTTAGACAGATGTTTAATGACTCTTTGGTGACTGTTTGGTCTGCTCCAAATTATTGTTATAGGTATAATTTTCAAAAGTATATAAAATCTAATTGTCTTTGAAGATGTGGCAATAGTGCAGCTATTCTGGATTTGGACGAAAACCTCAATCGAAATTATATAGTATTTGGAGCTGCTCCTCAAGTAAATTTCAATTCTGAAATAATTAATTGATTTTTTATTCAATAAATTAGGAAAATAGAGGAGTTCCTTCAAAAAAATCCATACCCGATTATTTCCTTTAAATTAAGTTTTCATAACGTTGTAAATTCAAACCTTTTGAGAAAATTAAAAGCAGTTTTTTTTTTTCTTAATTAATCTTAAATGAAAACTCAAAAAAACATCAATTTTCTCAAATTTCTAGTTCTTGTTCTTTTTTTTCTCTTTAAAATCTATATTTTTTAACCTTTGGCAATCCTGCTAATTTTTCTCAGTTCCGCAGCTGGCTCATATAAAGCTTTCTTCCTTGCTTCCTCGCTATAAAGTGCATAGAAGGTATACGAGAATAACAGATTCAAGGCTGCAAACGGCAGAAAGCCTGCATAAAGGGATGAAATAGGTTGATTCCTGAACATCCTAGCAGCCACTTTCATCGAATTTTCCGAACTTTGATATGAAATTTTGGTGTCACAAACCTGTAATCTTGTCTTCATTGCCAATAAAGCATAACTGCTTAACCAAAGTGGCAAAGAAAGCACTGTTAGCCAACTCTCATCATACATATTCCTCAAATTAAACAAGAAGGCCCCATTGTAGATCAATTTGAGAGCCAAACCTCTATATAGATGAGAGATTCCACTGGTAGACAGGACGGATCTCAAACAATGACGTGCGTTTTTGTATTTCCTATTTAAATCAGAATAAATAATAGTCTTTACTGTATCGATTGGGTAAAAAGCAGCTTCCATTGCTGAAGAAATTAGGAAATGTGTCGGCAATGAGGTGTTATAAGACCAGAGCAATGAATGGTATTGCACTGAAACGAATTGGATCAAATTCAACCAATATCCTCTGAAAAACCCTCGAACCCCACCTTGATCAAAAAATGAAGTCAAAACTGAAGAATTGTTATCCAAAAGCACAAAGCGCGAACTCAAGAAGCTTTGCGCTTGTCTGGCCGCAATCAAACGCTCAAATCCAGCCAAAATGGTCAAACGCCATTTGTTATCCCATAAAACATCCAAAAGTTCGGGCTCCTGGTTGAATTGCTTGTGCAGGTAGTCCAATTTGGAAGAATACTTGTGTTGTTCGGATTTCAAGTATTTAGTGTGCCATTCATTTCCTGGTGTGGAGCCTCCCTTGAAAAATGTCAGGTCTTCGTAGTAGGGATCATGAGTCAGATAATGCCAGAAGTTGAAAAGTGGTTCGACAAGCGGATAGATTGTATTCATTTAAGAGTTTTTTTTTTCGATGATGATAATTTATCGAATAATTAATGTTTGATTTCTTGTTTTAAATAAAAAAAAAGAAAAAAGAAATTTTGTTTGAAAAATTTTGATGTCATGATAAGTACAATGATTATTTTTTTTTGTGGAATAATAGATCATTTTTTTTTATGAGAATTGATTTTTGTTAATTTTTATCTATTGTTAATTTTGATTTTTCAAACCATCTTCTAATTCAAGCAATCTTTTCACATTGAAATAGTTTTCTTCTTTATAGTCAAATTCATCCTGACATTGTTCAAATATCTTTTTTCAAAATCATTTTTTTTTTCTAAAAATTTGTTTATGATTACTTGATCTTCAGGCACATGAGCTTCCAACTGTCCTTTGATGTAATTATAAATCTATTTTATTAAATCATAAAAAAACTAAAAATTATATAAAATAAAGACCACAAAAAAATCCGCCTTTCCTAATTTTCTTATTAAAGTCTCTTTAAAATTCTCGATCCTTTCAGAAAACGACAAAATGTAGTTCCCCTTTTTCACTTTAAATGATCTTTTATTTGGACTTGAATGATTTGATGAGAAATTTTCCTTTATCTCTAAAATAAAATAAAATTACCTAAAATTCTTTAACACTTTCTAATTTACCTTCTGGCTTCATTTCTTGTTTGGATTCATTGGAAGTCAATTGATTTTCGCAAAGTTTGACCAAATCAATCAAATTGTTTTTTCTTTTTTCCTCCAATACCTGAAAAATATTATAATTGTTGTTGTTTTCTTCTTCCGGGTAATCTTCGAAATCGTTGGGGTATTCATCCACAGCTTTCATTTTTTGTATTTCTTCTTCCCTATGCTTTTCGGCCAATTGTCTCAACATTTTTCGATGTGGCATTCCAGCAGAAATTGTGAAATGCGTATTTGTTAAATCAGTTTCCTTGCTAACAAAAGGAAAAAATATTTTTTTGTGAAAATTAACCTTTGCTCTAAAATAGGCACTTCTTCATATATTGTTTCAAATGACTTTTGTTTTTTTAAATTCTTGAAAAAAAAAAATAAATGTTGTATTTTCAAGTAAAATAAATAAATAATACCAAATCTTCTTCTGTGTACTCCACGCTTTGCACCGTTTTATCATAATCATAATCATATTTTTCAATCTAAATAATAATTGGTGAATTTAAAACAAATTAAATAGAATTACTTTTTTTTGAGTTGAAGAAGGAAAAACAGTTGCTTTTTTATTGGTTTTTTCAAATTGTGAATTCTCATTAAAATCCTGGCTCATTATTGTATTTCCCATCGTGAAATTTTTTGTCTTGTTTATTTCATTGACGGTTTGTGTGTTTTTCATGGTATCTTTGTTATTTTGGGTTTTGTCCTCTGATTCTGCGATTTTAAAGTTCTTAATATTGCCACCTTGTGTTTCTGCGAATTCCTTCATTGTTTTTTTCACTATGTCTTCCTTCAAAAGATCTTTTAATGAAGGTCTTTGTTGATAATCTTTGGCTAAAATTTTTCTAATTACGAGTTATTATTTCCAACAAGGATAACCCAAAAAATTAAACACTTTATCAAATTCTGAAGATCTTGACTATAAAACTCCGGTATCGCATCTGGCTCTTCTTTGATGATTTTATTAATGAGAGTCAATATATTTTTCGAATCAAAGACATGCTTTTTACATTTTTTATCCTAAAATTCAAAATTTCATCATTACCTTTAAACAACATAGTTCATATATCACACATCCCAAAGCCCAAACATCTGACTTATAATCATAAGGTTTATTTTGACATATTTCTGGGCTATCAAATGCTTTTTATTCATTTTTTTCATAATATATTGCCTCATAAAATAAGGAGTCCCTACGAAGGTCATTGCTATCTCGTTCGAGTTTTCCAACACTTTAGAGATCCCAAAATCCCCCAATTTAACTGTGTTATTGGATGTCAGGAAAATGTTGGAACATTTGATGTCCCGATGCAAGATTTTTTTATTATGAATGTAATCAAGGGCCAGAATGACCTCAACAATCCAATTCAAAAGCAATTTTTCAGGGAAATTCTCATTTTTCTTCTTTTTTTGATTGATATGATAATCCAAATCTCCCTCTAAAAGGTTTTTTAATTAGAATGCATATAGATTTTTTGCTAAACCCTGACAATATTCCATTATTATTATCAAAAGATTATTATTATTGATTAGATAACTGTCTTTATATGCAACAATGTTTGGATGATTCAATGTTTTCAATATGTCCACCTTAAAAAATCACATATTTTTAGTTTTCAGAATCTGTCAAACTTCTAAAAGAGCGTGTTTTTTGGCCTTGTCATCTAAATTGTTCATATTGATTTTCTTTGAAATGTAATAATTTTTATCTTCGAGATTTTGCACCAAAGTTGCAGTCCCTGAACATTTCATTCAATATTTTAGAGTAATTTAAAGGTTACCAAAGCTTCCTTTTCCAATAATTTTGATCTCCGCATAATCAGTTTCGTATGAGCTTTTGGCATTCATAAATCCACTTTTTACTTTAAGATTTCCAATGATAAAAAATAAATATGTTAAAAAAAATCAAAGGAAATTATGTGAAAAAAACTTCTAAAAAAAAATTCCGGACTATATTTGAATTTTTCTCGTTTTAAATTTACGAAAATTTAAAATTTTTCGACTTTTAAATTAATAAACCATGAATCCACCTTGCCAATCAGTTTATATATTAGACTCTCCAGTCTATGACTGTTTATTCAATGAGTTGAGATGTTCCATATGGTAATAACATATTTTTTCTTATCATGATTCATATTAAAGTTTGGAACTATATGAAGAACCGATTTCTACCAAATGCAATCATATTTTTTGTAGGTTTTTAGAAAATATGGAAAAAATTTGTTCAAATTAAATATAAAACATATAGTTCTTGCATCCAAGGCTATTTGAGAGATCTTGTGAAAACGACCTTTGCCTGCCCGATTTGCAAGACCCAAACAAATAAAAGAGATTTAAAGATTGAACGGAAAATCAAAAATATCATTGATTGCTTTAAAGAAGTCAAAAACAAGAAGGAAATTTCAGAAATCACACGAATCTTTTCCAAGAAGAAAAATAATGAAACTTTCGAAACTGGTGAGAAAAGTAATAAAAAAAAAAAAATACAATAAAACCCTTGAAAAACAAATTTTAGTCAATTTGCAAACTATGGCTTTGGAATCGCAAGGGTTTCAAGAAAAAAAACAGGAGACAAACAAAACAAAAGTATTAAAACAATTAATTATATGCTCAATAAATATAATCTTTTTAGAGTAAAAACAAATGCATTCGAACGTTTGAAGAATATCATCTATCCCAGGATCACTGCCTGACGAAGAAAGGACTGAATTCCAACCAAAAATTAATAAAACTATTGGTCACTGGAATGCCGAATGAAATCATGGTCTTCATAAAATTTTATAAATTCAATAAAACTAATTTGTCTTTTTATCAAAAGGATGAAATTCAGAAATTTTGCCGAATATTCAGAATTAAAGTATATAAGGAGTATAAACCACAGATTTCCCATTTGATCGTCTATCCACTCAAAGATAAGGAAAAAACCATTCAGGCCAAAAGAACGTTGAAATACATTTATGCTTTAATCGATGGAATTTGGGTTTTATCTTATCGATGTAACATATTTTAATAGTGTTTTTTAAATTTTCCTCAATTTTTCAAAGGGATCCTTGATTCCATTTTGAGTTTTTCTTTAAAAAGAGAAGAAATTTATGAAGTTAGTGAAGATAGTTATTCTGTTGGAGGAGCCAAATCATCAAGATTGATGGTTTCATTAGAATTTTATTGAAAAGTCATGGTTTTTTAGGGGGGATTGCAACATCTTTTTGAAGATTACCTATTTTTCATCAACCAAAAAGATGATAAAAGGAAATCTGAAAAATTATTACAAAACGAGGATTTGAGAAAAATCATTATAAAGACAGGAGGGAGGTTAAGTGAAGAAGTTCAAGAAGGAGTCTTTCAAATTATAATCAGTGAAGAAGAAGATAATGAAATTTCCATAAAAAGAAGCGAAGTAAAAGAAGGGGAAAACAAGGTCATTTCACATAAATGGATTTTGGATTCGATAAGCAATGCAAAAGTGCTGGATTTTAATAATTATCGAGTTTAATCGAATTTTTGTTCATAAAATAAATAAAAGGGTTAACAATAAAAAAATATATTTTTCAGTTTTTTTTTTTTGCATTTTTTTTTCTAATTACAACTAATTTTCAAAGTAATAGACTTTATTTTTTATTATAAATTTCATAATTCCAAATTTGGAATCAACTTTCAGAAATTTTCCTTGGCCTTTTAAAATTTTTTATTCCAAATTCAACAGAAAAAAATGTGTTTTTTAAACAAAAAATTTATGTTTTAAATTTAAAAAAAACAAATTTTTGGTTTTATTAAAAACAAATTTTTTTCTAAAAGTAACAATTTCAAATTTTCGAACAATCGCTTTTTTAATTTCTTTTAATACCAATGTATTTCTTCGTTTTTTTTTTTTAAATATTTTGAAATTTTTATAACAATGCAAAGCAGTGGCGAAAAGAAGAAACTTTCCCACGATGACTCTCTCACAATCTTTAATTTCAAAAAGAAACTCGATTCCGTTCTCCATAATTGTCGTAAAACTGCCTATCGTAAGCTTAATGAGCAGCGTCGTTCCAAAACCTTTGCAAAATCTCTAGATAAACCCCATGATCCTTCCTCTAATTCCCAAAACTCTGACCTCCAATCCAAAGCTTTTATTTTTCGAAAAAACAGTCTTTTTTCAAGAGAAAAGCATTCCTTCCATTTAGAAAACCTTAATAAAAACTCAATGGATGTTGAAAAAAGCCACTTTTCAAATAAAAAGTCTCAAAACAGTAGGGAAATCAAGGAAAAACAAAGTATTTCCTTAGAAATTGATGAATTGATCGAGAAAGATAGTGAGAAAATCCTTGAGAATTTGAAATTCGATGGTGAGGAAGAGGATAACTTGACGAAACTCAAAGAAATTGTCTATAAATTACAACTTCGAGACGCTGTCCATAGACAAAAGATCATGAAACTCCAGAATTCGAATTCGGATTTACAACGAAATTTCGAAATTGTACAATCAGAAAACTCGAAACTCTTAGAACTTCGCAAACAAGTAACGATTTTCCCTTGTTTTTTCTAATGAAATTCGCATTAGGAAACCAAGACTTCGAGAAACTATTTGATTTCATTTGAAAATGAAAGGAAAAAAGTGGTTTCTCTTGAGAAAAAACTCAAGAAATTAGACCCAATAGATAGTACCTTTCTCAAATAGTTATAAAAGTCTTGAAATTTAGAGAAAAGCCGCGAGATTGTTGGAGAAATTGCATGAGAAAAACGAGGATCTCGTCAAAGAAAACAAGAAACTCGAGGAAATGGTTAAACAATTGCTTTTGAATAGGGAAATTTCTAGGATTAGGAAGCTATATCCCACTATAATAGAGAATCTTCCTTTGAGTTCTAATGGCAAAGAAGAAAATAGAGGGGGAAAACTGGAAAAAATAGAGTTTCTTGAGGCGAAAATTCTGTCTGGAAACAATGGTGCTTTGGGAAATAATAGCGAAAATAACAGGGGAAAAGTTAAGAACGTATGTCTGGATTTGAAGGAAATGCTTAAGGGATTATGAAAAAATAGTTTTTTAATGAAATTTTTGTTATTTGTAGAGAAATTTTACAAAATAAAAGGTTTTTAACCAAATTCATAAGAAAATTAGAAAAAATAAGGATATTTCAAATTTATTAATAAAATAGTCTCTTTTTTCAAAAATTAATAATAAAATTCAAATTTTTATAACTTTTTTAATTAAAAGATTTTGATATTAAAAACCCAAGCCTAAATTCAAATTTCTCATTCTAAAAATCAAATAAAAAATCCTCATAAAACTGAGAATTCATTCAAAAAGACAACAGTTTTTTTTTTCCAATTTCCAAATTTTCCCCTCCTCCCATGCAAAAACCCACATTTTTCGCCAACGACCCTGCAAATCGTCTTCCTGATCGTAAGGAGCATTCTTTAGATTTGCGTTCTCGTATTATTGATAAGGGTTTCACGATTCGTACGATGCCATCTGTGAAACGTCCTCTTACGAATTCCTCGACATCGCGACCTTTATCAGCGAAGATCTTTTCTTTAAAGAACAAATTAGCACCTGTGATATATCAACAACAATCATCTATTTTGCATTTAGTTCAAGGAGAGGCTCAAAATAAGGTCACAAGAGATGTTTTGAAGGAAAAACTATCAATTAAAGAAGAAAGCAGAATCACAGAAAATAATGAAGAACAAAAAGATGAAATCAACGCTTTGACCAAAATCAATCAAATGTCTTATATGAACAAGCCACCGACCGTCTCAAAATCCGAAATCGCATTACAACGGAATTTTATGAAATCCAGCGGAGGAATGGGTTATGGAGCCTTCGAAAACCTGCCTAATGAAAGAGGCTTATCTCAAGATCGCAAAATCCATACCTCACAGACCAATTTCATTAAACACAATGAAGATCTCGGGTTCCCTATGAATTTTAACAATGCTCACATCCAAACCATTGTCTCGAGAAATCAATCAGCCGGCCTCTTGATTAACCAATTGCAGCCTTTATCGAGCAGTTATCTACAGAAATTGGGTATGAGTAGCCAAGGTGGCTTTTTCAAGCCGAAGAACCTCATAACTGATGATTTGAGATCTTCATTGGTTTCAGTGAATGTGAATGATGGTGAATTAAGAAGAAGTAAATACTTAGTTGATAAGATCTCAGGGAAGTTCAGGATTGATAAGCGATATCTGAACTTAGCTAATATTGGTAAAACTAGTGGGAAGCCTAATGTTAATGTCCTTACAGAGGAAAATTACTTGAATTTAAAGACCACAAGTCAACAGAAAACCCAATCTGATGAAGGAAATAATATCGTGGCTTTGACTACTACCCAACCAAAGAAGAATCTCTTAACTACTTGTAAAAGACCTGCCTCAAGAATCGATAAATATATCGATCTGATCTTGAAGAATGTAACCAATCTCGATGAATTCATTTATTTGATCAGAGTGACTGATGATGACCCTTATTATTTAGATGTGATCGATTATGAGAAGATCAAGGCCAATCAAATAAAAGAATATTATACCATCAGCAAAAAAGGACTTTGTCATTATGATAATGGGAAACCTTTGGAATTCATCGTTTTGGCCAATTGGCTCAAGGAACGCGAAACCTATGATCAAATAAAAAGCCTGACCTTTTTCACGAAGTTCAGAAAATGGAAAACCTTGAAAATGTGGAAAAAAAACGTCATTGGACATAAAACCAATAATTATAAACGAGTCCTCGCTGAGAAGCTTTTTATCTTGAACCCAATATTGAGAACCACGCTTTTAGGCCATCGTAAGAATTGTTGTGATATGGAAAAATTGCGTTTCATCGATTTAAATCAACAACAATATGGCCTTTCTGCTGATATCCCGAAATTAGAAGAATTCAAATCGATGCAAGAAAAGAAAAGGAAACAAGTTAATGAGAAAATCCAAGAATTCTCTAAGAAATGTAGAGAAAATATCAGAGATGGGTTCAAGAATTGTTTAGACGCTTTAAGGAAAACCCAATATTCCACAGCTTTCGAAGATGATTTCGCTAAAAAGAACGAAAACACTAATCTTTTTAGACTCAAAGAATCAGCTTATGAAAATCTCGGGTTTCCAGAAAATCTGTCTTATGAGAAAAGATCAGAACTTCGTAAGGAATGTTCCAAATTCCTGAGATTCTCATATTTAGTGGATTTCCTGGCGATGGAAGCTTTGAAGAATGTTTATGTGCTTAGTGTAGAAGATCTGATTAATGAATTCACAACCTTAGTGAAAACCAAAGAGGGAATCATTTATAAAGATAAGAATCAAAAAGGATCTTCGAAGATCAAAGAACCGATGTTTTTCCTAATTGTGGATATGCATATTAAAGAAATAGAAGAAGCCGAAATTGAGGTGAAATTAATTCCAGAATTCAATCCGCCACCCTTAGGCACAAGCAAATTGGAAGAAGATTATAATATCTTATATCATGTCTATTGTAGACCTCCAAAAGAAAAGAAAGAAAAGAAGGAAAAACTCAAGGAAAAACCAAAAGGTAACTTTTCTTAATATTTTTCTATGGAGTCCATTTATCTTCTTTTATAATGATTTTCTATTAAAAATTATGAATTTTGTCTTCATTTTCCATTTTTAGCAGCTGGAGATAAAGCCAAGCCTGCAATAGAACCTGAAGCATCTGATTCTGATTCTGATGATGAAAAGGCTGAACAAATTGATGAAAATAAGACATATCCTCGTTTAATTTGTCCTCGCATTAGTCGGCTTTGGTTATCCTTACGTCCGAACCTAGATTCCTTCTTTTCTGATATTGTGCGTTGTCTCGGTGAAGGTATGAATGCAATTCAAGCTTTTGAACGATGGTCGAGACATGATGAAATGACACCTTATGTGAGCGTTTTAGAAGAATGGGATGATATGGTGGGTGATGATTGGGAAATGCCTGATTCGAATTATTTGGATCCACAGGATTGGCTTTTAGATCATTCTCCATTAGAGAAATATTCAAGAGATTTGAAAGTGCTTTTTGATGAGGCTTTCGGAAGAGCAGAAAAATTCCTCGATAGTTTCGCGAAATTCCTGATGATTTATTGGGAAAATCAAAGAGTTAATGTCGAAATCTTCAAAAGCGAACTTCTCGTTAGACAATCAGAAAGTATTGAATATACTTTGACTTTATTGAATCATCAGAAGGAGATGTTAGAGACAGAAGTGCCTTATCAAGCGGATTTGGGTTTATTTCGTATAGATACTAGTGAATTAAGGAAGGAAATATTACCAAGTCCTGAGAATTTGATCAAGAAATTACAACTTTTCATGCCTGAATTATTGAAAACCCGTAATAAAGCCATCAAAGATTGGCTTTTTGCAGCAAATCAGGCTTTGAAATCAGGAACTGGGAATCTCGAGGAATTCGTGAAACAAAGAAACGCGTTGAAAACTATAGAAAAAGAATATCCGAAAATCAATAAAAAGCTTTATGAACTTAATCAGGTTTATATCAAATTGAAGGATTTCCATTTCGAGTTCAAAAAAGATGATGATCAGACCTTTGCAGATACAAGTCATTCAATGACTTCATTAACAGGAACTATGACCACGAGTAATGAATCTATTGAGAAAGGCCTAGAAACCAATGCCATGAAAATCTCGAAAACCTTGATCCCAGATCTTGAAAAATCAGTCAATGATCTCGATTTCAAAGTAAAAGATGGCAAATTCCTTAGTAAAGACATCAAAGAAGAAGACGCCATTAAGGAATTAGGCGAGATTTTGATAGAATTCAAGAAACTCGAAGATTTAGGCAATAAATATCGAGAATATCAAAGGACTTTAGGCATGGATGAATCGGATTTCGAAAACCTGAGAAATCTCAAAGAAGATGTGGATTTAAGGTTTTTGATGTGGAAATCATTGAAAGAATGGAAGGAATTGACGAAATCATGGCGAGATGGGAAATTCAAAGAAATCGACACTGAACAAATCATTTCGAAAAGCGATTATTTCACGAATATTATAAAGAAATCACAGAAAAAGCTTCCTCCGAACCCGATTTTAGATGAATTAAGGGATATAGTCTATGAATTTAAAGATACGATGCCTGTGGTTATTGCTTTAAGGAATAAGCATTTGAAAGAACATCATTGGAAGGATATCAAGGAGAAAATAGGCCAGGAATTCGAATTAGATGATGATTTCACATTACAGGATTTAATAGAAATGGATGTGAAAAAAGCTATGAAAGAAATCCAGGAAATCAGTGTCCAGGCTACTCAAGAAGCGATTCTTGAGAAACAATATGAGGAAATCATGCAAAAATGGGTGACTTTAGATTTCGTGGTAGTGCCTTATAAGAGTGATAAAGCGAAGGAACTCTATGTTTTAACAGAAATGGATGATCTTTTCGCTCAAATAGATGAATTCTTAGCGAATTTGAATAATATCTTAGGTTCAAGATATTTGAAGCTTTTAAGACCAAAGACTGAGGAATTGCATAAGAAGTTGTTATATACTCAGGAAACGATAGATGATTGGCTTGTATGTCAGAAAAATTGGATTTATTTGGAAAATATCTTCGATTCGCAGGATATTAAGAAGAAATTGGCCAATGAAAGTCAATTATTCGATAATGTCGATAAGACTTTCAGACAACATATGAGCAAAGCCTATCGATTCCGCAGTGTTTCCAAATGTGTGACACCTGAATTAGGTAAGATCTTCAAAAGAAATAAGGAAACTCTGAATAATATCCAAAAGGCTTTAGAACATTATTTAGAATTAAAACGAGTGAATTTCCCTCGATTTTATTTCCTCAGTAATGATGAACTTTTGGAAATATTAGCCAAAGCTCAAGATCTCCAGGCTATTCAAAAACATATGAAGAAATGTTTCGATAATATTTATAAACTCGATGTAGGTGAAGATCCGAAATCCTCAGTGATTTATGCTATGGTATCAGCCGAGGGAGAAAAAGTCGAATTCAATAAGCCAGTATCAACCCGAACCAATGAAATCGAAATTTGGTTGAATCAGGTTCAAGATCAAATGCGAGATACTATCAGTAAGAAAATGAAAGTAGGTAGGAATGATCTCGATAATAATGAAAGAAAGAAATGGGTGTTAGATCATCCAGGACAGGTGGTGGCAGTGATTTCACAAATAGCTTGGTGTAGTGCCACCGAATATTTCTTGGATCAAATGGGCGAAAACGCGAATTCAGTGGCTGAATGGTTGCAGATAAATTTCATTCAATTATCACAATTAACAGAATTAGTGAGAAGTGGATTGCCTGACATAAAACATAAGATAATTGTGGCTTTGATTACTCAGGATGTTCATGCTAGAGACATTATAGCCACACTTACTAATGATAATGTTAATACTAAGACGGATTTCTCATGGCAACAACAATTGAGATATTATTGGGATGAAAGTCTGGATAAGGAAAATGCCTATATTCTCCAGGTAAATGCTAGACTCAAATATGGATATGAATATATGGGAGCCACCAGTCGTTTGGTTATCACTCCTTTGACGGATCGTTGTTGGATCACAATAACAGGAGCTTTGAATATAAAGCTTGGGGCTTCACCTTCAGGTCCTGCGGGGACTGGTAAAACTGAAAGCACGAAAGATCTAGCCAAAGCCTTAGGAATGTTATGTGTTGTTTTCAATTGTTCAGAACAAATCGAATATAAGATGATGGCTAGATTATTTAGTGGATTAGTTCAACAAGGCGCTTGGTCATGTTTAGATGAATTCAATAGAATTGATATCGAAGTGTTATCAGTCATAGCACAACAATTGCTCACTATTAGAACTTGGAGTTTAAAAGGAGAGAAGAAATTCTTCTTTATGACGGATTATATTCAAATGAGAGAAGGCTTTGGAGTCTTTATCACTATGAACCCAGGATATGCTGGTAGGACTGAATTGCCTGATAATTTGAAGGTTTTATTTAGACCAGTGGCTATGATGATACCTGATTATAAACTTATAGCAGAAATCATCCTTTTATCTGAAGGTTTTGAAAATTCCACTATTCTCAGTAATAAAATGGTCCAACTTTATAAATTAAGCTCTGAACAATTATCTCAACAAAAACATTATGATTTCGGTATGAGAGCTGTTAAAAGCGTCTTAGTCATGGCAGGTTCTTTGAAACGATCTGATCCAAATTCAAATGAAGATGGAGTCTTAATAAAAGCCATGCGAGATTCAAATATTCCGAAATTTCTTAAAGATGATATACCTTTATTCAATGCCCTCATACAAGACTTATTCCCTGATGTAATAATCCCTGTTGATGATTATACCATCCTGTCCCAAACCATTGATAAGATCTATAAGGAATTAGGACTTCAGAAAGTCGAGAAACTCACTACCAAAGTAATTCAATTATTCGAGACTTTTAATGTGAGATTCGGAGTTATGCTCGTCGGTTTGACAGGAAGTGCCAAAACCACCTGTTATCAGATCCTACAACATGCGATGAGTGATCTCAGAAAAAACGATTCTCCTGATAAACGTTATCAGGTGGTTCATACATATATTTTGAATCCAAAATGCATCAGTATGGGTGAACTTTATGGAGAAGTGAATAAATTTACTCAGGAATGGCAAGATGGATTGGCTTCACAAATAATGCGAGAAATCGCAACTGATGAAGCTGCAGATAAAAGAAATGATAGACATTGGGTGGTATTTGATGGTCCAGTGGATGCCTTATGGATCGAAAACATGAATACGGTGTTGGATGATAACATGATGTTATGTTTGGCCAATGGGCAAAGAATCAAGCTTCGTCATGAAATGCGGATGTTATTTGAAGTGAATGATTTGATGGTGGCGAGTCCAGCCACAGTTTCTCGTTGTGGTATGGTTTATTTGACTTTCGAGGAATTGGGTTGGAGACCATATGTGTTATCTTGGTTGGATAGGATTTATCAAATATTCGCACAAGATGAGCTTTTGCTTCAACAACAAAATGCCAATAACGCGGATCTAGTGATTAATGAATATTTCAATAAGGAATTGAAGGCTTATTTCTGGAATTTATTCGAAGATAGTCTTGATGATGGCTTGGCTTTTCTTAGAGGAAATGCGTTTATTGAGCCTATAATAACAGTAGATATTCAAATAATATCGAGTTTCTGCAATTTACTTGAATGTTTCCTGAATAAGAAGTTCGGATTCAAAGCCAATGAGAAATTCGAAAATAAGAAACGTTATTTATCTTTAATTTTTGTATTTTCTTTCATTTGGTCTTTCGGAACTACTGTTTATGAGGATTTCCATTATAAAATTGACGATTTCATCAAGAAGAAGTTTTCTGGGATTCTTTTTCCCACGACAGATAACATCTTTGGCTTTTATCTTCATGTGGATAATACCACAGGCGATTTCGTATTTAAATCATGGAATGATATCACGCAAGAATTCATTTATGAAAGAGAAGTGCCTTATTTCAATTTATTGGTTCCTACAATAGATACAGTTCGTTATAGTTTCATTATGGAATATCTTCTGGTTTATAATAAGAAGGTTTTTGTCACAGGAGGTACTGGAACTGGTAAATCAGTGATCATCAAAACCTTATTAAGAACTATCCAAGAACCCAGAATGATCGATACTATATTCCTTATGTTTTCCGCAGCCACAGATTCTCTCATCACTCAAACCACAATAGAAAGCAAATTAGAAAGATATAAAAAGAACAGCATTGGAGCGAAATCCGGACATAAAATGACTATTTTCATCGATGATATCAATATGCCAGCTGTAGAGAAATATGGTGCCCAACCTCCTATTGAATTATTAAGACTTATGATCGATAGAGGCGGGATGTATGATCGTAAAGAACGTTTTTGGAAAGAGATCCAAAACACCACTTATCTAGCGGCAGCGGCTCCACCAACTGGAGGCCGAAATGAAATGACCACTAGATTCACTAGACATTTCAATTTATTTTGTATCCCACAACCTAATCAAAAGATCCTTTTTAAGATATTTAATTCGATTCTTTCAGGATTTCTAAGCGTTGGTTTCGCAGAGGCCTTGAAACGAAGCTCTGATAATATCACCTCAGCTACTATCGATGTTTATCAAAGGATCATCAAGGAAAAAAAGGCCATTCCTAGTAAATTCCATTATACCTTTAATCTCAGAGATGTCAGCAAAGTATTCCAAGGCATCCTCATGACAAGAGGCTCGATAATCAAAGAAACCGATCAAATGGTCAGATTATGGATTCATGAGGTATCTCGGGTTTTCTATGATCGATTAATTAATGAGGAAGATAGAGATTGGTTCAAAAACCTCATTTGTGAGCTTTTGGGACGACATTTCAACATTCGTTGGACTAAAGAGGAAATATTTATCAATAGTAGCATTTTATTCGGTGATCTATTGAAATTAGATTCGCCAAGTCATGATTATGAGGAAATCAAGGATTTGAAGAAATTGATTAGAGTGCTTGAAGATCGAATGGATGATCATAATAGTGATCAGAAAAATAAGACGAAATTAGCCTTAGTATTCTTTGAAGATGCTATTGAACATATTCTAAGAGTCGCTAGAGTCCTTAGACAACCTAGAGGGAATCTGATGTTAATAGGAGTTGGAGGGAGTGGAAAACAAAGTCTTACAAGATTATCGAGTTATCTCTTGAATTATCAGATCAGACAAGTGGAAATAGTCAAAGGATATGATCAAAGCAGTTTCCGTGAATTTCTTCGAGAATTATTGAATATAAGCGGTGTGGATGGTAGATCTATGACCTTTTTATTCACAGATACTCAAATAATAGATGAGAGTTTCCTTGAAGATATCAATAATCTATTGAATTCAGGGGAAGTGCCGAATATATGGGAACAACCTGATGATAAAGATAAGATCATTAATAATGTTAGATCTTATCATGTGAATGAACTCAAGAAACCTGATGTTCCAGATCTGATATATTCAACTTTTGTGGATAGAGTCAGGGATAATCTGCATATAGTGCTTTGTATGAGTCCTGTCGGTGATTTCTTGAGAATCCGATGTCGTAAATTCCCAAGTCTTGTGGATTGTTGCACTTTGGATTGGTTTTCGAGTTGGCCAGAAGCAGCTTTGCTTTCAGTTTCTCAGAAATTGCTCAGTGAATTCAATCTTCCTAATGAAGAGGTTCGAAAAGGACTTGTTGAAATGTGCACAGAAGTACATACAAGTGCTGGAGAATTGGCTTTACGATTCGATCAACAATTAAAGAGGAAAGTCTATACCACTCCAAAGAGTTATCTTGATTTGATAAACCTTTATATGCAGACTTTAGATGAAAAACGTGAGGAAATCAGTTTCAATATGAAAAGACTTTCCAATGGGTTGAATAAATTGCATTCTGCTAATGATTTAGTGGCTAAATTGAAGGTTTCTTTAACAGAACTTCAACCTCAATTGGCTGAACAAAGCATAAAAGTTGATGAAGCCTTGGTTGAATTAGAAAAGGATTCATTAATAGCTCGAGAACAGGAAAGTGAAGTGGAACGAGACAAAGAGGAAATCAATAACAAAGCCCATGAAATCAGATTAATAGCAGATGAAGCGAAACAAGATCTTGATATAGTTCAACCAGAACTTGATGCGGCTGATAAAGCTATCAAAGAAATCGATAAAGGGGCTTTGGATGAAATGAGGAAATATCCAAAACCACCTAAAGTCGTTGAAGATGTCATGCAAGGATTGTTTATTTTATTGGGCAAGAAATATGAATGGCCCGCTGCTGTGAAATTGATGCAGGATTTATCAGGATTTCTCAATAGTCTCTTGACTTTCCCTAAGGACACAATTAAAGAGGATATTTTGAATAAATTCAGGAAACATCGAAATAACCCAAATGTTGATTTCGCACCGGAAATCGTCAGGAATAAAGCCAGTGCAGCTGCTGATATTTGCACATGGTGTATAGCTTTGGATACTTATGCCACTGTGAATAAAAAAGTCGGGCCGAAAAGAGCCAAAGTCCAACAAATGCAAACTAAATTGGAAGATGCGAATAAGATCCTTGAAGAAAAGGAATTAGAAGTCAATAAGGTGAAGGAAAAGGTGGCGAAATTGAAACATGATAGTGATGAAATGGTGCAGAAGAAGATCGACACTGAGCAAAAGATCGAATTGACACAAACTCGGCTTCGTAACGCTGAATCCTTAACTCATTTATTGAAAGATGAAGGAGAAAGATGGACAGAATCCATCAAAAGGTTCGAATCTGAGATAATAACGATCGTGGGTGATGTGTTTCTTTCAGCGGCTTCTATTAGTTATTTAGGTCCTTTCACAGGGCTTTTTAGACAGGAATTGACTAGTAAATGGATTACTCTGCTTTATGATAAAAACATCCCGATTTCAAGCGAAAGTGTCAATACTACGAAAACATTAGGAAATCCAGTTACAATCCGAGATTGGATGATGAATGGATTGCCATCAGATAATGTTTCTCAGGAAAACGCGATTTTCGCGACAAAAGGATATAAATGGCCTTTGATGATTGATCCACAATTACAGGCGAATAAATGGATCAAAAGAACTGAGGAAATTAATGGAATAAAGGTCATGAAATTCACTGATGCACAATTCCAAGTGAATATGAGAGCGGCTCTTACTTTAGGTTATCCAGTTTTGATTCAAGATACTGAAGAAGTCTTGGATCCCATGATGGATTCTGTCTTCGGGAAACAATTCATGAAAACTGGAGATGGAAGAGTGTTGATAAGATTCGCGGATGGTGATTTGGATTATAATAATATGTATAGATTATATATGACGACCAAAAAACCGAATCCCAATTATTTACCTGAGATCTTTATTAAGGTAAATGTGATAAATTTCACTGTGACTTTCGAAGGATTAGAAGAACAATTATTGGCTGATGTTGTGAAGAAAGAACAACCCGAAATCGAGCTTCAAAGGGATAAAAATATAGTGGAATTGGCTGATTTTAAGAAGAAAATCCTTGATAGTGAGACGAATATTTTAAAGCTTTTGGCTGAAGCGAAAAGCGATACTTTATTAGATGATGTGAATTTGATTAATACCCTTCAAACCTCGAAATCCACAAGCATACAGATCCAAAAACAATTGAAAGTGAGCATTGAACTTGAAAAGACTATAGAATCTGTGAGAAATCAATATAAGGAAGTTTCTGTTCGTGGGTCGATCCTTTATTTCGTGATCAAAGATCTCGCTTTAATAGATCCGATGTATCAATATTCCTTACAATATATCACCAGACTTTTCAATACAGCTATAGAACAAAGTGCTCAAAGTCAAGATCTCAAACAAAGAATCGTGAATCTTATAGAAACTATCACGAAAACCATTTTCACTAATGTTTGTCGAGGTCTTTTCGAACAACATACTTTGATATATTCTTTCTTGATTGCTGCGAATATCAAAAGACAAGCGAAAATCCTTAGTGAAGCCTTATGGGGAGTCTTTTTAAGAGGAGCTGGATTATTTGATAAAGAAGAACAACCTTCATTACCAGATCCTTTGATTTCACAAATAGGTTGGGATCTCGCTTATTATTTGGATTTGAACTTCGAGACTTATAAAGGTATTTCCACTGATATCCCGAATAAATGGGCTCAATGGAAACAATTCATAATGTCAATTGAGCCTTTAGAAGAGAAATTGCCTGGAGATTGGGAGAATAAGTTCGATGATTTCGAAAGAATGTTGATATTGAAGATCTTCCGTCCTGAGAAACTCTTATTCGGAGTGGCGAAATATGTTGAAACTAATCTAGGCAAATTTTATTTGGAAAGTCCTGAAGTTAAAATGTCCTCTATTCATGCGGATTCAGATAATAAGACGCCTATAATCTTCGTGTTATCTCAGGGAGCTGATCCGACGGAATCTATTTTGAATTTCGCGAAAGAAAGGCAATTTGAAGAGAATTTGAAGCCGATTTCGTTGGGTCAAGGCACTGAAGAAACCGCTTCTATGATGTTAGAAGATGGGAAAAAGGCAGGTCATTGGGTATTTCTCCAGAATTGTCATTTGGCTAGGACTTTTATGCCTAAACTTGAACATCTTATAGATGAGATCAATGCTATGAATTCTAATGATATCCATCAGGAGTTTAGGATCTTCTTAACTTCAATGCCTGCTGATTATTTCCCAGTAAGTGTCTTACAAAATGGGATCAAATTGACTACAGAGCCTCCTAGAGGAATTAAGGCTAATATGAAGAGATCCTTTAATGGAATGACTCAAGAATTCATGGATTCTTGTAATAAAGGTCCTGTTTTCCATAAGTTGTTATGGGGATTATCATATTTCCATTCCTTGGTTTTGGAAAGAAGGAAATTCGGTCCTTTGGGTTGGAATATCAAATATGAGTTTAATGATAGTGATTTGACTACTTCGAAAACGGTCCTTTTGATGTTATTGAATGAACAGGATAAAACACCTTGGGAAGCCTTATTATTCGTTACAGGACATATAAATTATGGAGGCCGAGTCACTGATGATTGGGATAGAAGGTGCCTTATAAGTGTATTGAAGAAGTTCTATTTGGAGGAGATTCTAGAGGAAAAATATCAGTATTTTAAGCTTTATTTATTAAAGATTTCATTGAATAATATTAAAGGTTCTCGGATTCAGAAGCATATGTAGTGCCTCCAATAGGAACTATAGAAGGTTATATGGATTATATAGACAAATTGCCTATGACAGATGATCCTGAGGTTTTTGGAATGCATGAAAATGCGAATATCAATTATCAAGCTCAAGAAAGCAATAAAATCATCCAGACTATATTGAGTATTCAACCTAGACTCGCCAGCTCGTATATAAAATATTTTTTCTGAGATAAATATGGATTTTTCTTTTATAAAAGGGCGGCTGGGAAATCAAATGATGACATTATATTAGAACTTGTTAAGGAAATAAGTGATGAAGTGCCTGAGGATTTATTGAAAGAGGTTTTTTATATTTAAAATTATCAATATTTCCTTATATTTATTGAATTTCTTAAAGAAAGGAAATCCGGATCTTTTCCAGGAAAACGAACAAGGCTTGATCCCATCTTTATCCACAGTCTTGATCCAAGAAATGGATAGATTCAATAAATTGCTCTCTAAAATGAGAAGCACTTTAATCAGTTTAAGCAAAGCTATTCAAGGCTTTGGACTCATGTCTCAAGAATTAGATAGCATGTATTATAGTCTTTTAAACAATCAAGTCCTTTATAATTTTCCTTCTAATTCCTAATAATTACCTTAATATTAATAAAGGTGCCAAAATTATGGGAAGAAGTCGCATATCCTTCATTAAAACCCTTAGGTTCTTGGATCAATGATTTAAAGGAAAGAGTGAAATTCATGGGCGATTGGCTTCTCAATGGAAATCCTAATTGTTTCTGGATTTCAGGGTTTTATTTCCCTCAAGGTTTTTTCTTTGATTTATTTAGAAAACATTGGATTTATTGGGTTTTTTAAGGGTTTTTGACTGGAGTTCTTCAGACTCATGCCAGGAAATATAAGATTCCTATAGATCAATTGCAATTTAGCTTCAGAATCATGGAAGATAAAGAATCGATATTCGGAAAACCTCAGGTAATTTATCTAGAATTTAAGGTTTTTTATAAAGAAATATCCTTTAGGATGGAGTTTATGTCTATGGATTATATTTGGAAGGAGCCAGTTTAGATAAAAAGAAGAAGATTCTAATAGATCAATTACCTGTAATAATTAAAGGAAATTTAATGGTTTTTATGAAGAAATTTCATTATAGGGAGAAATGTTCTTTAAAATGCCGGTTCTTCATTTCAGTCCTTCTGAGAATTATGAGGAGAAAAACACAGAATATAAGTAAAATTCAAAGAAAATCGATTAAAAGTTAAAATCTTATTATAGATGTCCAGTATATAAAACCTCTTTGAGGCATGGGGTGCTTTCAACTACGGGTCAATCTACGAATTTCATTCTCCCAGTGGTAAATTTCTTTTTCTCTTGATTTTTTTAATAAATCTATGGATTTTTCGTTCTAATAAAGCGATTTCTTGATTTTTCTAATTTTTTAAGAAAACTATTGAATATTTTCTAATTATTATAAATGATTTTTCTAATAAATCTTATTGATCTATTGATTTTTCTATTCGCTTTTATTGATTTTTCTAATAACTTTATTGATTTTTTTAATAAAACTATGATTTTTCTAATGATTTTCTAATGATTTTTTCTAATAAAACTACAGGATATTCCAACAAGTGATGAAAATACTGAATATTGGACCTTACGTGGGACAGCGATGTTGACTCAATTAAACGTTTAACTAATAAGGAAAACTCGAATAATTAACTAAGTGTTGATAAAATAATCTTAAAATCAATTTATTTCCTATTTTTATTGGAAGTTTGTGATGAATTCCCTACATTTTTCATTCCAACTGGTTTTTTCTCGGGTATTTTCTCTGATTTCCCCTTTTTAGACTTCTCTAAATCATACCCGCCGCCTGTTATTAAATCCGCTTTCATCTTTTTATTCATTTCCTCTTTAATTAAAGCTTCGTTTTTCTCTTGCAGATGTTTTTTTAAAGCCTCTTCGGCTCTTTTTTCTAATAAAATCAATGAAATAGGCAATTTCCTATATGAAATAAGCTTAAAAACCTGTTTCTTTCTGCTTTTTCTCTATGAGGTCTTGTTCTTCTTGTCTTTGAGTCTCTATTTCCTTATGTTTTTCTAATGATTCCAAGGCTTTTTTCTCTTCTTTTTCGATGTTTTCCTGTTTTTTCATTAGATTTTCCTCCTCACAAGGACTTTTGGCTATTGAAATTTCAAAAGGCGAGTTATTGATCAAAGTCTCGTTTATGAACAAATATATGAAATAAGTCCCTATATAAACTCCTTATATAAATCTCTCAATTTTATATAAAAAAAACCTGATTTTTCAACGAAAAAGTCCAGATTATATTGATGTAAAAGACTAGGATTCATCGTTATTTTGAGGTTTTTGAGTCTATGATATAGAATTTCCTCATAAAAGACCTGAGAAATGTTGTTATATTTGATCCTATGGTTATTCACAAGGTCTTTGCATAGATTCCTCATGTTTTTAGTGTCTTCTATAGAGGAATTCGATAGACAAATGAAAAACCGTAGACAATAGAAAGGAATTATTGAACAGAAATCAGTATGATCTTTGATTTCCACTTTCAGACTGATTTTCTTAACTAAATTATATAGAAAAGGAAGAGATATTGGAGAAGGAATGGATTACAGGTCTCATAGAAGGAGCCTTTTTCTTCAGTTAAGGAACAATTCGAAGGAACTGGCAGAGTTTTCAATAAAAGTTGATAATGTCTATATGAAAAATCAATAAAAATAAGTAAACATCATTAAAATCTTTGAAAAAAATCATTAAAAATTATTAAAAATCATTAAAAATTATTAAAATTATTAAAATTATTAAAAATCAAATAAAAATTAATAAAAATCAATAAAAATCAAATAAAAATCCATAAAAATTATTAAAAATCCAATAAAAATCATTAAAATTAATAAAAATCAGTAACAATCATTATAAATCAATGAAAATCATTAAAATATATTACTTTCCAATGTATATTTCTTTGAAAGTCTCGTTTTTAGTGTTGGAATATAATTTGAAAACTGCGGAGGTTCCCAGATTCCAGCAGAAAACGTGTCCGTTTTCGTTAATTGCGAATACCTCCTCATTATTTCCATTGATTTCCCTGATTTTCATTTCTTCAGGAAATTCGGTTTGTGCTGGATATCTCACGATTTCTTTCAAAAAATTATCTATTTTTCATTGAAAAAAACTAAACTATTCATTGAAATTTGTCCGAAATAATAGATTTCTCCTTCTTCTGTCAACACAAATGATATATTATTAGAACAAAAGGTCTTTTTCATAGGCAAATGTTTGCATTTCTCTATCTTTATGAACTCCAAAGTCTCTTTTTCTGATTCCCCAAAGCATAATTGTCCAAAAACATTAGATCCAAGCCCGTATAGCTATACATGACCTATATAAAATCTCATAGAAATGTATAGGAATTTACCTCATTTTTGTCATTTATCGCTAAAATATGATTACTTCCTATAGAAATATGCGAGAATCTGAGGTTTTTCGCGATTTCTGTGGGTTTCGCATAATCAAAAATCACTTTATCTTCAATAGAAAACCTGCCATATGCAAATAAAGCAGAATCAGTGGTTAATATCAAGGTATAAGAGGGTCCTTTAATCAAATCTTTGATTTTTTTCTATAGAAAATTAAGTCAATAAAGACAGCTTTATTATGAAGAAACCTCCATTTTAAAGCCTATTTGGACACCTTCGATATTACTCCCCCATTCATAAACCTTAGAACGATTTCTTAAATAAAAATCAACAAAAAAAACCCACATTTCCCTTATCATCAGCGGCTATAGAAACCGATTTCCAAGAAGCCACTTTCCTAATGTTTTTCCCAATGAATTCATTCAATATAAATGGCCGCTCAACAAAGGATATCGCCAAATTCGGGTCTATTTGACCCAAAGTGTTTTCCCCCCAACCCACTATCACAGTTTCCCCATTGCATTCTTGATTTCCCGCCTAATTTCTTCATAAATTTTCTCAATAAAATCAATAAATTCACTAGACAATTCATGAAATCGAAGTTATTTTGAATACAAGTGCATAATTTTGCTATTAAAAGGGAATAATGATCTTCACAGGCTATTGAGCAAATCATGCGGTTTCGAAGCTCTGTAAATGTGAAAATCGAATCAATGCCTTGGCTTTTAACCCCAAGAACTCCGCTTTTATTCGAGCCAGTCAAATAAAGAATATCTAATGAAGATTTCTCGCTTTTGGCTAACTTCATCTCAAAAATCATCAAAGTTTCTTCCAATTCATTGTTGAATTTCTCAATATTCGAAGCTTGATCGTGGTTTTGGCTTCGGGAAATCAAAGAAAGGGATTTCGCTTTGAGGAGATCGAAATAACCATCCCAAATCTCATTTATTTCTAATTTCGCCTATTTATGAATAAAAAACACTTGATTTTAATAAAGAAAATACCTTTGCTGAGAGGAAATATGTGGTTTTCTTAGTATTTATATCAATATCTCCAGTTTCTAATAGTTTCTTACAATGAATCACGCTATCTTTAAAGGATTTTAACTCTGATAAAACTCCTATTAGTTGAAGACGATAGGCTTTAGCCTTCTCTTTATCGAGATCTTCAAAGAAAACCCATAAAAAACTAGAAAAGAGTGATTTTTTTTCTAAGGACCTCTCGATAAAATCGTGTTCATTATTGAACAAGCCAAAAACCTATTGTTTTTTTCCAAGGCTTTCTTCAATTCCAGCTCCAAAGTCTTCAAATTAGCCTCATTTTGGCCTGCGAAGATCTGAGTAGCCTCATTTTTCTTTATGTTTTTACCCCCCATTTCATTAGAGAAGATCTTCATGTCTTGTTCTTCGAGGTCGACTTGACAATAACTTTTGCTTTTTTATTAGAAAAATATGATAAAATTACAGCCTCGTTCCTTCAAAAGATTCATGGAATAGTTTTTCGATTGCTCGATATTTATCTTGGTAAAAGTCGTGTTAAAATCAGGGGTCGGAACAGAGTTTTTCTTGAGTTTCTTGATATTTTGAGAATCTTCATCAGAAGAATCGTCGTTTCTTGTGGGGACGGACTTCTTTTCTTCAGTGATCTTGGGCGATGGATCGGGTTTGATTGTTACAGGCAAAGATGGCTTTTTCTCGATTTTAGCGGCCTGGGGTTTTGAAAGTTTTTCTTGAGTTTTTCGCATGAGTTTAGTAGGTTCAAAAATTTAATTTTTTTTTTTTTTGGATTTTCAATTCAGGAGGAATTATTTAATTAATGTTTGAAATGGGATCAAAAAGTTTTTTTGTATTTTAAAATATAAAGAAGAAAATCCATTTTAATTAAAATATTTTTTGTAATTTTTTTTTTTTTTTTTTTTTTAAAAAAAATTTTA
>Ga0302186_10000310_pt1 | contig 44542 bp, 42 predicted proteins | sample II_Bog_E1_2_FD_198782 | JGI IMG/M metagenome (GOLD analysis project Ga0302186, IMG submission 198782) | Peat permafrost microbial communities from Stordalen Mire near Abisko, Sweden - II_Bog_E1_1 | ecosystem: Environmental > Terrestrial > Soil > Wetlands > Peat | place: Sweden: Abisko...
TAAATTTAAGCCAATAGAATTAACTTATTCAATCCAAATCTACAATTTATCAATGATAATTGACTAAAAATCATCATTCTTTGTTTAGAATACATTTTATAGATGAGGAAATTATATAAATTCGGTACTAAGAAGACAATTATTAAATCAGGAAATTTAAAAGGAATATTAAATATTATTTTGAGGCTTAGAAACTATAACTATCAGATATCATGACTAATTCATAAACAATCAAATGAGACATATATATCAATCACAACCACAATCAATCACTATCCTTCAAAATACTCATGTGATTCTGATTATTCTGATTCCCCTGATTCCTCTGATTCCTCGAGAGTACTATGCTTTTCTGATTTCTGCTCTATTTTTTACTCAAGTTATGCATTAGAATTATGCAGCAAAACCAAAAGTTATAAAGAATCTTCAAGCAAATGGTCATCGAAATTTTATTCTAAATGTAATAAAAAATGAAGCGCTATTTAATGCATACCAAATATTTGTTTTTCAACAACAGTATACGGTCTCCAACTGCCCCCAATTCTGTTCGAGTATATTATTTTATAAATCTGACTGGACTTATAGGTTGGTAAAAAATACGTGAACTATCCATCTCTCTCCAGTCTATGACAAGTTTCAATAATTTGTTAATTTTAATTGTTGATAAAAATGGAGTGGTCATTATTTTATCCTTTAGATTAATGGCGCACGTTAATAATACATACTTTCCCCAAATTGAGACTGAATTTTAGTTATTAGTAAGGTGAATAACTAAATTTTATTTATGTTTTCCAAAAGATTTTCTTTGCAACCTTTAGCTTCATAATTTAAATTTTAGATTGAGCATAATATTTGCCCCGATTTTTACATGCCAATAAGAATTCACCTATATTTTTCTCCCAGATGTTTAACACATAAATAGTTTCAAGAAAATAATTTCTAAAGTCAATTTGATAATGCTTTCCCTAAATGAATTCGCGGAGATCGAATACATGCAAAGTGAATGTGAGCCCAAATGATTAATTCCACCATACTATCATAGAGTGATTATTAGCCTTTGCCACTCTCATCTTGCATCTAAATTGTTTCTCTTAAGATTTATAACAAACGAAGGGTTTATCTCCTAAAACCAACGGCAAGCAATAATATGTGAGTTTGAGGTAATTTACTCTCCGTGACTTATAGACTTTTTCTTACACGCAAAGAAGGTCAGTTTATTCAAAATAATGGATACTGAAATTATTTTAAAGGTTAATAAATTCATGGCAATAATATACTACTTCGTAAGTTCTCAAATTTATTTGAGTGAGTTTATTTTGCTCTCGCTCAGTAATGATAACCTGATCTTCTGCTATCATCGTTAGTTTCAAATAGGAAAACTTCTATGAACGAGCAAACGAATGCTCAAATAATGTTGTTCCTTCGTTGTTGCAGTGAAGCAACACCACTTATTTATCACTTTTATAGTTTAAAAAGACAAATGTTTCCAGCAGTGCAACATGCAGAAGATCATCAATATATTCTGTTCTTTTAAATAATTACACATGAAGACTGTGGTTAAATTTTGTGAGTTATTCTTGTTGAGTAATAATCATTGCTTAGGTATGGTGAACATTTAATGAATTTAATGACCTCATTCATATAAAAGTGCAATCATCATCAAAGAGTCCATTTATAAATTACAATTTATTTATTTTCATTAAAATTTTGGCAGATGAAATTCAATTGGTATCTCCATAAAATTTTCAATAATACTTATGATCAGGATATTTTAGTCTCCCAATTAGGATATCGTTGATTATTATACACTTTGATTGATTCATTTATTTGATAAATTTAAAGTTAACGTTATGAGCCATACATCATCATTTTTAGATCTAGATGAGTCCGATGACTTCATCAGCAAACCATCTCCAAAGAATACTTAACCTGCTCAGCCACAACCTGCTCGATCCCGCTTTACAATTCTCGCTGACATCAATGAAGCAAGCAGCACAGCCAAAATCGTTGATCAGCCTTCCCTATTAAGTTCATATTTAAGAGATCTCCATGATTTGCAAGCCTAAAAGGAGAATACTAAAGTAACCAATAATAATCAAGAAGTGAGTGACGACAAAAATGATAAGAAAAAAAAAGAAGCTGCTTCCAAAAAATACGATGATCACTAACTGGATATGAAGAGGAAAAAAGGGTTTAATATCGCATCAGATAAGATTTAAAACTTTACCAACAGTAGGGGGTCTTCACGAAGTTCAAGGAGGGTATCCGAGCAGTAACAGGAGGAGTAAAAATAATTTGTCAATGGAATATTCCTTCAGAGGCACAAGATCAATCTACTGGAGGAGATTGACAACATGCAATTGATTATTCAGCAAAGTTATCGCAACTGTGCCCAGAATAGACATAGTTTTAAGGTAAAGTCGAACCAAAGCGAAGGGGCTGATGATATGCTATTTTAGAAAGCACTCAAACATAGGAACACAAGGCTTTACAAATGAATGATAATTCAATTATATTATTTAAAGATAATGTCCGATAGACCCATCAAATTTAATCCCAAAGGAACATACAATCTCAACTTCATCGACTATCAAAACTAATACGAAGCAATCATCGACTGTAATTATGATGAGGAAAATCCACCAACGGAGTCGCCTATCTATGGCATGTCTGCTTAAGATTTTCATTCGCTGATGCTTAAAGATTCGCTGCAGTTTAGGATGGAGCAAGATAATCTAGAGAAGGAGCTCATGGGCTTGGGCAAAAGAGGAATGGAAGGAATAAAGAAGCTGAAAGTTGGAAAAACTGATAAGGAATGTACAATCTGTTTGAAGGGTTTCATCAAAGGAGAAGTAATTCGCCTTCTAAGCTGTAAGCATATTTTCCATGATGCTTGCATTGTACCATGGTTTGAGAAAAGGTCATGCTGTCCAAACTGCAGGACTGAGCAAAAGAAATGAAAATGATGTGATTTTTGAAGAGATTATTCTATTTTATGTAACCGAAGAAGAAATTTGTATTACATGTCTAAAATAAGAGAATAATGGTAAAATCAATCCTCATTCGTCTTTAATCGCTGGAGGAGGTACTTCATTAGTCGCCTCCAAATCTTGAAAGGACCTTTATTTGGAAAGGCCTGCATAATCTATTTCTGTGAGTTGTCGACCCTTGAGGTTAAAAGTTAATCCTGTTTGTTCTTCTATCTTTTTGAGAGAGGTGAGATAATTAATTATTTTATAATTTTTGATAGTGGGTCTGCGATAGGTGAATCCATTCAAATAGTGTCCTTTAATATTATTGCAAATCACAATGGTATAGTTTCTATCAGTCAAATGCTTGCCCTAAGGAGTGATGTTGACAACTGAAGTAAATACGTTTTTGATTACCTATTTTCCCTCTTTGTATGGAGTATCTTTGCTAAAAATGGGGCCATAAATTAGCTCGACTGACTGGCATACTTCATTTTTGATTAGATTTCTCGCATAGGAATTAAATAATTTGGAGAATAGTCTTTCTGTCTTTGTTTACTCTTACAAATTTGATTTATAATCATTCTGGTCAGAACTAGCTGTAATTTAAGTAGCTTTTTCTAAAGGAGGATTGGACAATGTTTACTATTATTGACCTTTGACAGCGATTTTAACTGAGGTTTATTATTTATAAAAATTTGGGCTAGATTGAGGGACTATTTGCTATTTCTTAATTGATTATTCATCTATCAGCGAATGAATCGCCAAAGCACTCTTATGATATTTGGAGTATAGTATATATTTATTTGATTATCTTCGCCTTTAGATATAATCTGAAATGGTCTCATCTCGAAAAGTATGAGGCAAAGATTATACTTTTGATACCTATTACTTTTGCTATTCTTTGTGATCTGTAAACATGCCGATATAGAAAAAGAGTGCCCCTGAAAAGGCACCAATGAGCGGGTAAATCATTATTATTATAAACAATATTTAAATCAACAAATTAAGATATTTTTCATCTTAAAATAAGATTCAATTCCCTCAAGGATATTGCTTGCATTTATCGAAGCCAATGGGCAATCAGTTTTAGCCACTCCAGTCTTCACTAAGATAGTATCCCACCCCACTTTATTCGGTCCAATGATATCAGATTAAACATTATCTCCGATCATCACCATCTTTTCAATAGAGCCGTGAACCGATTAGAGCTGTTCTTGAGCAAACTTATAGACGATAGATTCTGGTTTACCGTAGGTTTAGATTATTAATTCTTATCCATACACAATCTTATAAATGGTTTTGAGCCCCTCGTTGAAAGGTTTCAATAATAATCTGGGCATATTATGTTACTTTGAAGAGTGATAAAGATCATTGAATGCTGAGATGACTGGTATATGATTAGTTACGTGATGATATTCATTGCTAAGGCTGACTGTACCATTTGATGTGCTCGTTATATCAATAATTATTTGATAACACTCTTCCCAATTTACTGGAGTGGTCAGAATTAAAATCGCTGAAATGCAGAGAGAGGATTTGCTGATTTATTGAATACCTAATCTCTATTTTAGTTTAATTGCAATGAAATTAGTATTTTACTAGTGATTACGGACGGAGAGAGGAACGGATTCGGGAAAAAGGGCACAATATTCATCGACAGTAATGTATTTAGGGATTTGCTCAAGAGGCAGAATATCTTTAAGTCTTAGTTATCTGCCAACTATTAGGACAACTTTATTTTCGAAATTATTAAAACGCGGTTTCATTGGGGTAAAGTTTAAGATAATATCTTTGCCTGCTAAGGGGTATTTAGGGAGTAAAATGTTGTTGAGCTGTTGGGCTTTTTCCTACTCGGAGCGAAATACGTTGTTGGTGAGCAGTATATATGGTATTTTGTTCTATGCTAAGCGATCCAAAGCTTATTTGGCCTGCTATATAGGTTTGTGAGCATGTAAGAGAGTACCATCAATATCAATAGCGAAACCGATTTTATGCTTATACTGGTTCATTGAATTCGCCTGTGTTGAACTTATTAAATATGTGTTGAAACGGTTGATTAGCAAAGGGTATCTTTTCAAAGATAGCATGTTTGTAATTTGGCAGCCTCTTAATATATTTTTTAATATTGCTCTTAAAACAAAGAGATGATTAATAAATATTTCAATAGGATTCTAATTTAAAAACATTTAATAATAGTTATTATATAAGATTAAATATAAAAAGCTTCGAATGTTAAAGAAATAAGTTAATATTATTTAGGGAACATTTCTAAGTCCAACATATGTAGTGCAAACTCTTCATTATATTTTTTAATATTATATTATTACCTTAATATGAGATAAGTTATTATTTTATTAGCAATAACTCACGTCAAATAAAAATAAGAAAGACTTAGAAACTGATCTTGAAGCATCCTGCATTCAATAATATGCGATATTTATTTAACGATTTAGAGAATTTATTGCGTTATTATCAAAATATTGCATAATATGCACTATTGTCAATCGATTATTACAATCTAAATTCGCCTTCCAAAAAACGGAATAAAAATGAGAGAAACTTATTTTGGCCTATTAGTTGAATTAAAAAATATAGAATAAAATTAAAATAAATACAACACTCAATCAGAAGAAATGAACTTCCTTGACAAAGACTTTTAAAGTCTGGAACAGTCACCGGAATTTTATAAAAGCAACTACGAGTCAGATTTTAACCCCATTTCGAGGAGAGTTGTTTTTTCACATGCCATCAATTATCTAGTTTATGTCAATAACAAGATAGAGGCGAACGAACAAATTGGAAAAGAAGGACTCACTGATGATCAGTTCAAAACTATTCGAGAGATAGACACCTCAATCTATTTGGGAAAGACTATGGCCTAAAATTATGTTTAGTTGAAAAAATAAAAAGGTGAATAAGAACCACTTGATGGAGATGACATCTTCAAATTGGTAAGACTAACCTTCTCATCCGACTTAATCTCAATTGTTTTTATGTTCGGATTAGACGCAGTCTTCCGCTTAGTATTTTCAATACTCATCATCTACCTTTTCGAGGCAGTTACCGAAGGAGATCTCAGGACAGCTTATATATTCTGTGCGATTCTAGTAGTGGTTTGGTATATACCTCAAATATGTAAGCAGCATGGAACAACGGATGCCTACGTTCTAAGTTCTAGAATAAAAGCAGCCCTCGCCATGTTACTGTATGCCAAAATAACAAAACTAACTCTATACGTCATGAAGTCATCGGAGATAGGCAAAATCACAAATCTACTGTCGAGTGACTTGGGAGTTATCTAACAAAGACTGCCCCCATTCTTAAATGCATTAATTTTTCCAATTGTAATTATTGGATCAACTACTCTTTTGATTGTAAGGTTGGGATGGCCAGGAGCATTAGGAATGGCAATCGTCTTGCTTGTACTACCAGTATCTAACTTTATCTCAAAGCACAATGGGAAACTTCTCCAGGAGATCAACGTTTACAAGGATCAAAGAATAAAGACGACAACCTAAGTGATAGAAGGCATAAAGTATATTAAACTATATGGATGGGAGATTGCTTTTCGCAGGATCATACAGAGTTTAAGAGAGAAAGAGATTCTCAACTACAAAAAATTAAGCTGGGGCCGCAGTGTTGAGAGAGCCTTGGGCAACTCCATCGGATACTGCGCAGTGATCATTATGTTCATCGCAGTTCACTACTTTTCTTCTCGGGAACTGACGATTCCTCTCATCTTTTCGACCCTGGAGATTATCATCAGTCTTAGACTGTTTATGAGGAGCATCGTATTCGGATTTAACTTCTACTACGAAATCAAAGAAGTATTTGCTCGATTTGCCAGTATTTTCAACATTAAGAATATCAGCATGATCCAGATTGACGAGGACTCGAAGCAACCACTCGCTTTGTAAGATCAGTAAAACTTCGGAGGAAATCTCATGAAGGATGAGATTTAATCGAGTTTAGTTAAACCTGGGTAAATTCTGTTTAGAAACTTCAATGGCTATTGGGAAAAAGACCTGACAGTGGCCTCCTTGAAGAACATCAATCTGCAATTCCGAAAATGTACATATTACGGCATCACTGGTGAGGTAGGATCTGGCAAAAGCGGTCTGCTTGGAGCCATTCTAGGAGAAATTCCTTACTACTCCGGAGTTATAGCTGTTGGTGGCTCCATCTCCTATGTTGAACAGGAACCTATCATTTTCTCAATGAATGTTAGAGATAACATCCTTTTTGGAAAAGCCTTTGATCAGAAAATGTACGATTATGTCCTCCACGCCTCCTGCCTCGAATCTGATTTGGAGATTTTAGATGCTGGCGACCAGACTATGGTCGGAGAGAAAGGAATTACTTTATCGGGAGGTCAGAAAGCGAGACTTGCTTTGGCCAGAGCGCTTTATGCTGATGCAGACATCTATATCTTTGATGATCCAATCTCAGCAGTGGATGCAAAAGTAGCACGGCAAATAAACTAAAGGTGCCTAAAGGTATTGAGCAAGCGTAAGACAGTAATTTTAGTGACTCATCAAATCAGTTTTCTTTACGACTGCGATCAGGTGATTATCTTAGAGAATGGAGTCGTCAAGAATAAGGGATCTCCTACTCTGTTGAACAAATAGCTCTAAGAAATGAGTCATCACCTTAAATTATAAAAGGATCAAACTCAAACCCCATCATAAGTGTAGATAAAGTTTCTCTAATAGCAGCAATAAATTATTGCCAACAATGTTCATTAACTTAGTGTTCGATCGTAAGAATAAATTGGTCCCAAAATTAGACCGCTTTTTAAAGAAAGAAATGCAACTGTGACGTTTTCCTCCTATACTAAATTCTTTTTTTCTAAGTAATAAAATTATTTTCTGCTGCCAACGACAATAATTCTCTTCTTGGTGAGTGAATGCATTACCACTTTAATCTTTCGTTTTCTAGCAATGTACATGCTCATCAAAGAGGGTTTGCCAAATATTTTCAACTAAAATTTCAACCTGTATTGGTATATCCTAGGATTATTATTGATCCTTTGCTTCTTCTTATTAGTCATTAAGTACTATTGCCTCAGCATTTCTATTCTCATGGCCAACGAAAAGATCCATGAGAAGATGATCAATGGGATTGTCCGCAGTCCTATGTAATTCTTCGATGTGACTCCTTCTGGTATGCTTTTAAATAAATTTTCAAGTGACTTGGGTATTCTGGACAATTCCCTCTCCATAACCATTATGGACATGTTCTAAGGCCCAGCCGCAACTATAGTTGCCTTTGCTAACATCTGTCTAATTGATATATTCTTCCTACCGCCAGTCTGCATCATAATTCCAATTATTATCGCATTTTTCATCTATTCACGGCCTGCCATCATTCAGTGTAAACAGAAAGACCTTAAAAACAAGAGTCCAATATTTCACTGCTTCAGCGAAACAATAAGCGGATTGGTTCAGATTAGAACTTATGGACGAAGAAAGAACCTCATACAGAAGTTTACATAGATAGTGAATAACTCCTCAAGAGCAGTCATAGCCTTTGATATCGTGGCTCGAGGTTTTTCTTTTTATGTAACCTTAGGCGGGATTATACTAATGGTAATTGGTATGGAGTTAGGAGTATGGAAATCTACTCCAGTCAATGCTGGATTATATGGAGTTACTGTGATATTTCTGGTTCAGTTTAGTTAGTTTGTTCAAATATTTTTGAGACAAACCATTGCAGTGGAAAGTTTGATGATTAGCAGCGAAAGGGCATTCCAAATTATAAACTTGCCAGCTGAAAAAGACTTGAGAAATGATTATGACAAGGAAATCGGACTGGAGGAGGAGGTCGAGGCTGCCACAAAAGATGGAGATTTTCATGAATAATGGCCAAAACGCCCTTCAATTGAGCTTGCCAATTTATCAGCAAAGTATAAGGATGACCTTCCTTTTGTTCTCAAGAATATTGGGTTTACAGTTAATGTTGGCGAAAAGATTGGCATTGTTGGCAGGACAGGCGCTGGAAAGTCTTCCATTATACAGGCCATCTTTAGAATTATTGAACCAGAAATTGGCTCTGTCTACTCTTTGGGAGGATACAATGCTCTAAAAATGGGATTACATTCACTAAGACAGCACATTTCAGTGATTCCGCAGACTCCTTTTCTATTCAAAGGAACAGTCAAACAAAACATCGACCCTTTTAGCACTTCTAATGATTAAGTCTTATGGAAAGTGCTGTAACAATCAGGTCTAAAGAAACACGTCTAATCAGTACATTTCTCTTTATTTAGCTCCCCAATCAACTCGAAACTGACATCGCGAATAGTTCATAGTCGTTTTCAGTCGGCCAAAAGCAACTACTATGTCTGGCACGAGCCTTGCTGAGGAATAACAAAATTTTAGTTTTAGATGAGGCAACTTCAAATGTCGATATGACTACTGACGCTTTTATCCAGAGAGTGCTTAAGGATCACTTTAAAGACACTACAGTAATCACAATCGCACATCGCCTCAACACTGTGGCAGATTATGATAAGATCATTGTTATGCACAGAGGAAGGATCACTGAGTCCGGTTCTCCTCATGAATTGATTCAAAGAAAGGGAACCTTTTATGAAATGGTGCAGCACACTGGCAAAAATGCAAATATAATAATAGCCAAGGCAAAAAGCAGTTATTAGGCTAAGAATTACTATGCTAAGACTCCAAAAGGCATATCGGGCAAATGATTTTGGCTTCTTTTTTGACAATCATGATTAAATAAGTTAGATTTAGCAATATTAAAATTATTGATATGGAGTCAACAAAAACCAACTTTATTACGGCCGAAATGACTAATCCGATCAGCCCTGTGCAATAGGCTTATCGTTAGCTAAATAAGGCCGTTGATGATATGGACACCAAGGTCGAGCACGTCATAAAGAAGCACGAGGCCGAGTTCCTCTACGCCTATCGCAATCACATCGCCAAAATCAAGAAAGAGCTAGCGGAGATTAAACACAAGTCGGAGGAGCAGGAGAAGATGTTCTCCTCCAATGACAGGATACAGTACCTCGAGAAGGAGATGGTCATCTTTAGGGAGGAGGCGCTAAAGCTGTACTCCAAACTGGACTAAAGGGTGCAGGAGAACGAGATCTTGAAAAGTAGAATCAGGTAATTAGAGAAGTAGCATTTTATCCGTGAAGTCCAGGATCGAGAGCAATTAAAGGCTTCCAAGACACAGGAAATGAACAAATCTCTTCTCTCAGTAAAAATTTAGGAACTGTAAATATAGTTATAGACAAAAGATGAAGAGCTTCGAATGTTCAAGATTCAAATTCAAACTTTAAAGGATGAGATTGCTCGCAAAAATAATGCTGGAGTAAGCACCGAAAAAATAGTATCTTTAAATACCAGCCGACGAGGATAATCTTTGAAATAGAGAGTTAAGAAAATCGACATCTATGACAGTGAGATGAAATAATGGTTTTTGGATTGTATAAGAACTGTGAAAAGATAGATAGCAATGAGGAATACTAAAAACAATCTGTTAGATTTGGGGCAGATCAATAGTATTGAAGAGTTTAAGACAGTGGATAAGCTAAAATTGCTATAGTTATTTCTGCAAAACTAAAAATTTTTAACATGGATGTATGAAAAAATATTTCCAGATCGGCTGACGCAACTAAGATCAAAGCTGCATTCTCATAATGAAAGTGTTATGAGCAATAATAGGACTGAAGACCTTTCCACTCAAATATAAAGAGGTCTTCTGCCGAAAGTGGGCAGGACCAGCGTCAGAAGCTAACTGAGGCATAGCCTTGTTATAAAAAATGGAAAATTGAATATTTCTAACTTATGATTTGCATATTTTTATCATGAATCATCTCCATTTGGCGTCTTCTCCGTTTATTGGGTGCTCATGCCATCTTTCAGACTCAAAATATGTTTTTAGTTATGCAAGATTCCACACTCTCTTCTGGTAATCACTCAAAAGGGGAAACGAGGAGAGAATTTCTGGATTTAGTTTATTCAGGAGCTGGACAGCATCAGCCAGGGCGAAGTCCACCCAAGTAAGTCCCCCACACATAAATTACTTCTTCCCTAACACCCAGTTTAGTTTTTTCCAGTATCCTTCAAATTTAGTACTATAGTTTTTCAAGGCTTCTTCCCAAGTTGGCTCCGTATACTCTCCATAAACTAATTTGATATATTGAAAATAATAGTCAAGATAAATGCCATAGGCTGTGGCTAATAGTACCTTTTCCTAGCAGTTTCTGCCTAAAAGATCAAGTCTATTAGCGTGATGGCAAATGTAAACAATAATGGCTGTGCTTTCAGAAATAATCTGATCGCCATCGACCAGATATGGAAGAGTGATTGCTGGATTTTTCTATATTAACTTTGGTTTCTCAACCTTGAACCATTGATCATCCGTTGGCTTTTAATAGTAAAAAGTTTGATCATAGGGCAGTCCGACATACTAAAGAAGCAGCCGAATTCTTTCAGCAAGCCCGCGAATCGGCCAATAGGCGAGTACTAGCTTATGCTATTGACTCATTCCTAGAGATATATTAAAAGATATTATCAAAAGATATGTAATCAAAAATTAATTAAAATCCACCATTCCAACACATCAACATAATTGCTGCAGATGAACTTTTCTCACTTATGATATAGATATTTTTATCATGAATCATCTCCATTTGGCATCTTCTCCGTTTATTGGGTGGTCATGCCATCTTTCTGACTTAAAATATGACTGCAGTTCAGGAAGATTCCACACTCTCTTTTGATAATCAAGCAAAAGAGGGAAATGTGAAAGAATTTAAGGGTTCAATTGATTCAATACTTGAATAGCGTCAGCCAGGGCGAAGTCCACCCAAGTAAGCCCTCCACAAATATATTCTTTCTTCCCTAACAACCCGTTTAGTTTTTTCCAGAGTTCTTAAAATTTGATGCTATAGTTCTTCAAAGCTTCCTCCCAAGTTGTCTCCGTATATTCGCCATAAACTAATTTTAGATATTGAACAAAATAGTCAGCATAAATGCCAGAGGCTGCGGCCAATAGAACCTGTTCCTCACAGTGTCTTCCTAAAAGATCAACTCTATGAGCTTGATGACAAATATAAACAATGATCGCTGTGGTTTCAGAAATAGTTTTATCTCCATCAATCAGATAGGGAAGATTAATCGCTGGGTTTTTCTAGGTTAACTTTGGTTTGTCAACCTTAAACCATTGATCAACTGCTTTTTAGGAGTAAAAAGTTTGATCATAGGATAGTCCCAAATACTAAAGAAGCAACCGAACTTTTTCAGTCCGTCCACGAATAGGCCAGTAGGCAAGGACTAATTTATGGTGTTGGGTGGTCCCTTAATTTCCCATAATTGTATTATATATAGATAGACTACAATATATGAATTTCCTATATTGGCGAGAAACAATATAGATATAAGCTTTGGAGCTTAATGCAATTTCCTCATTTATAAATATATTATAAGAAATTAGCAAAAGTTATATAATTAGGAGCTTAAAGTAAAGCACCTTGGTCCTTTCAACTCTAACTAATAATTGTTTGTAAATTAATTCAACTAATCATCATTTCCAGGCAGCCACATAGTTGTTGCAAGGTCTTTCTCGAAATCTCTAAGAAGAAAAGTAGCCTTTGAGTTCGGGGAGAGACCAGATTCTTTTTTGAAGTGCTATTAAAGCAGGATATTACTCAAGTATTTTAGCATCCAACAAACTCAATATTTGGAAGAAGTCGGCCAATCCAAAATCAAGCCAGGTCAAATTTCCACAAATATACTCTTTCTTACCGAGTAGACCATTTAACTTTTTAAGGTAGGGTGCAAAAATGTCTGAGGATTCTTTCAAGGCAGTCTCAAAAGTGCGAGTTTCATTGTAACTTCCATAAACCAGTTTAATATAGTTTGGATACAAGTCTTTAAAAACTCCATGGGCAGTTGCAAGCGCGACCTGCTCCTTGACATCTCTTCCCAATAATTCAGTTTTGTTTGCCTTGTAGCACAGGTGGACTACAATTGCATCACTTTCAGTAATTACTTGATCGCCGTCAATGAGATAGGGCAAGTTAATCGCTGCATTTTTTTCGAGTAATGAAGGTTTCACTTTACTGAACCATCTAACTCTACCTTCAGGTCCCTCATATTTTTCTTCAGTATAGGGAATTTCACAATATTCAAGAAGGAGTCTAAGTCTCTCTGCAAGTCCTCTGATAGCCCAATACCCAAGCACAACTGAGTTATTTTACATAAAAAGATATGTTGATATTAAAAGTAATGATTTAATATTAACAATGATAGTATTCAATAAATGAAAGTATATATATCATCATGCTTTGAGTCTGATGACTTGAGTTAATATTGACTCGAACGGCTACATTTTATGAGTGATCAGAATTGTAGTCATGTCTGATCGATGCTTTGAAATATTTTAGATAATAATTCTTTCACTCTATCCATCTACTCCAGAAGTACTCTCATCCAAAAGGAGTAGTCTGGGGTGTTTGACTAAACCACGAGCTAAGATGAGCCTCTGTTTTTCTCCTCCAGAAAGATTACAGCCTTTCTCATTCACAGGTCCATCTAATCCTCCCTTTGCACTCACAAATTCATATGCATTCGTTAATTTCATGCATTAAATGAGTCTGTCATCTGAACAATCAAAATGTTGATTTCCATATTTAAGATTATCTCTAAAGGTTCCCCTAAAGAGATAGTTCTCTTGTGTCACATAAGATATTGTCTTTTGAATATCTTTAAAAGATAGATCATTAATACTTCTACCGTCTAACAGAATTTATCCATTTTCAGGCTCAGCTAGTTTGGTCAAAAGATTAAAGAGAGTTGATTTTCCAGATCCACTTGGCCCTACAATTGCTACTATTGATCCCGGATTGATGTCGAGATTAAAATTTTAGTAGACTGTTCCAATTTTGATCTTATTCTAATGATAATATGAAAAATTTAAGTTGCGAATCTATATCTTTAGCCCTGTTGGTTGATTCTAATAGCGTTCTTCATCAAGTTAATGTATTCTTCGCTAGTATTCTGCTAAAGATTATTCTAGAAATGCGTGACTGTATAAAGGATGACTATGCACTGGACCAACTCTTGATTCAACAGTTGCATAAATAGCCATCATCTTCATTAGCTCAGTATTGAAGGATGTTAAAGATCTAAAGCCTAAAGCAACATAGAGAGCGTAAGTCGAAGTCGCAATAAGAGAAAAATCAGTAACCTCATAAGAAATGAGAAGAGCCCCACAAGCAGCCACCGAAAATAATGAAAATAGACCTAGTCCCTACAGAACGCCATAGTTTAATCCATTCGCCTTTGATACATGTTTAGACTAAATCACTTAACAGGTACATAATCATAGAATTTCTTTAGCTCCAAAGCGAACAAATACTTTTAAAAATACTCCGTATTGCTGATTTTAATCAATCTTAAACTATTAAATTTTTATGAGACAAATTCAGTTATGTTTATCAGAGATTTGTTTTCTTGCTATTTCAGTCTTTTTAAGATAGTATTTCTGCCTCGAAACATCAAATTAAATACAGACATTATTGCCACTGAAATCAAAGTAAGATAGGGTGAGGTATACAGTAAACAGCTCACTCCTCCAATCAAAAAACAGACTCCCCTGACTCCCATAAATACAGTTTATCCCATGAACTCACTCAATGATTTTACATCTGTGACCAGATGGTGTACGCAGGCCTGTGCGTATTGATTCCTTCTATAAAAGTCACTGTTGAGAATATGACTGTACATAACAGTTCTAAATCTAACACTGATTCTATTAGAAACATCCAAAAATTAGTATCTTCGAAGATAGGTCATCCCTCCTAAAGCCCCAAATATGCCAGCCCATTTGCCTACTTTGAGAGCGTATGTTTGTAAAAGAATATCTTGGGGTACTTAACTTATCTTTAGAGTCATCAAAAAGTTAATATCGTCATAGATGTGTGGCAAATACATGAAGGCAGCTGCATTCAAAAGAGTAAGGACTCCACAGACAGCATACTTCTTCAACTCTGGTCTGCATATCTACCAAAGTTTTCTATATTCCGTTGTTAATTTGACGTTCTCAGTCGAAAAAGCGTAGGGGGTGATCCTGGCTAATCTTTTGAGATTGAGCATAATTATCTTTAATGTAGTAAATAACCATAATTAAGAAAAAGAGAATAATTATTGAATACTAACTAAAATAAAAATAAGGGAAACCTTAAAATAAATATATCAGTCATCTTCATATATTTATATCAATGTTTCTAAGTTTAATTTTTGTACTACTGTTCTCCTCGGGACTGGGCCTCAACCAGCGATGTAGTGAACAGTCTTAAGGCTTAGGACTATTCTAAAAGCTAAAATCCTTCGTTAGTACTGATGTCTGTCCGACTAACTCATACTGCCTCTAAAATGGGTATTGTGCATGCAACGAGGGATACATTGGTAATTGTTCACTGCCTGCTATCACTTTATCTGACAATGCTGAGACTTCAGCGACAATAACTCATGAAGACTATACTTTCTTCAAAATTAGTGCTGATTCATAATCTTACATAATGCTATTATTTACTCTTTGCCACTCGGAGGGAAGTACGAACCTTGAAACCATCGATGTCTGGGACGATAATGGCGATCTTAGCATTTTTTAGCATAGTTCTGCTTTATCGGGAGGAAAAAACTGGTCAATAGCTTAAGGGTGCATCAAACTCAATACTCCTTTCATGATTTTTTCAAAACAGCCCAATGGATTGCAAGAATAGTTTATTCTTGGTCTTATTTTAGCTTATCCCGGTTCAGTTAAACTCACTCTTTCAGTTGAAGTTCAATAACTCGATTTCTGGGATTTAATAACTAAAATTTTGCTGATATTGGGCGGATGTTTTCTCCTAACTCTAATTATTGGCGTCATCTATCTCGTTTATAAATGGAGGCACAGAAGAAACGCAGTTTAATTACCTAGCGTCTAAGGAGATATAACACACTTCGACGTTTATATGCCCAAGTTTAAGCTGAGTTAAACAACCAAGATAGAGGAAGAGTCTTGTTCTGTTTGCTTATTGGAATTGAATGATAGTGAGTGGTTGAGAAAAACAGTGTGCGGACATGTCTTCCATCAGGATTGTCTGGATGAATGGTGCAAATCGAATATTAATTGCCCCATCTGTCGAAAATCATTCGAACACAACAATCTTCGAGAATAAAATTAATTAAACAGAGCTCTGGCTGAAAGTCAAAATTAAAATATACTGCGTTCAAATCTTTTATGAACTATTCGTCATTGTGATGGTCTATAGCATTCATTATTTCAAAAAGACATTTATTTGACAGTTATGAACTCTTCAGAATAAAAAGAATCAACCTCATTTATCACTATTTGTCAATCGGCTTTTTGTTGCCAAAAGTCAGACCATAGATGAGGGGCAGTTCTTGGCTTTTTCTGTCTTCGACTATTTTCAGTTGCTTTGTTATATAGTTTCGCTAGAAGGGAGGAGTGGTTGGCTGACCGCTTTCTGGTAGAAATACTGCCAGTGTGTGTTGATAACCATTGAAAGTGAGATACTCTCGGATGAGCTCATTAATAATCAAATTTTAGTTGGAGAGATCGGGCCTGTTGGGCGGAACATCATTAAGCGTACTGAATATCTCTGCGCGTATCCTTGCTCTGATCTGTGAGAGTACTCCTCTCTCCTCTAATGTTTCCTTTAGTACTTCTTTGAGTTCGTTGATACTTGCCATCTAAATTTAAATTATCAACTATTTCAATAAAAACTTATTGATGAAGTCAATCTACAGCCACAAGGTCACCACAACGCAGAAACACAGCACCAAGTCCCTACTGCAGGGACCTACCGATAACTACTGGAAACAGCAGTATAATTCTAACAGTCAGTCTAGAAATATCCGGTTTAATCATCCCGTACAAGATACCAAGTCAATCATCGAGAAGCTCATTCAAACAACGGAACTCCCCTATCTTCAGCAAACCACTCAAATAGACCCACTTAAACATAGAAAACTGTTGGTCGATACCGAAGGCAGAATCTTTACTGAAGTCATCAGATTAATTGATTAAATCGATTCATTGAGGTCTGTTCTCATCTCGGAGAACGAACTGATCAGGAAATTAAAGATAGAGAATCCAGAAGTGTAGGAACAAGTAAGATATCATGGATTTGCACAAAAGTTGACAGCCCAACAGTGTAAGGATTTATAAGATGAAAACGTTGAGTTGTAGAAAATGATCGAGGAAATTTAATACAAGCAGGTTTCAAGTTTAGAGCAAGTGCTCAGAACAGAACAAAAGAAGTATCAAGATCTGAAGATGGGATTACTCGAGAGTCGGTCTTCGTAATCGGAGAGTAAAATGTAATAGTCGCATATCAATCAACTGAAACATTTGGTATCGAGTTTGCGAAGTGATAGATAGGCAAAATTATTTAGCAACTATCCATAAATAGAAAGTTTAAAGCAAGAAAACGAGGAACTCAGGCAGAAGACAGTCCAAAATTTGCAGACACGGAAGGAGGAGGAATAGGAACAGGCATAATTAGAGGCGTACTTGCAATAGGAGGAGCATAATCGAAACTAATTTATGGAGGAACTGCAAATATTCAAGGGAAAGTTCCTCAAAATGAAAGCTGAAAACACTAGTATGAGGGAAAAGCTAAACCGTTTGAGGAAGGAGCAGTCCAAAGAGAATAACGGCAGCGCTTTCAATAGCAGTAACAGAATAAACAAATCGTTGCAAATCGAAAGCCGAGTTGTGAATAAGTTTTCTACTGGTGCTGATAAATTGAGTGAGTACGAATCGATCATTCGAAAGATGCAAAATCTGAATCGGTGATTTGATAATTATATCTATATTGCAGTTTTGGCGTACTAACTCATTATCTTATAGATGTCGACAAATAAACCCTCCAAACAACTAAATTTATATCTTAAACATAATCATTATCATGATGTAGAACTCGAATTCGTCCATCAATATTTAACACGTCAGTGAAGCACTAAATACCATTCAGCAGGCAAATGCATCTCCGGATCAGATTAAAGGTGCGAACGCTTTCCTTCAATAAAGTTAAGCGAACTCCAGATTGCCATTCACTCTGCTTACCATATACTGTCATGCGCAGGATCAGCAATTGCAACTATCCTCTCTTTTGCTGCTTAAAAACATCATTAAGCGCAATTGGAACAATCGTCGTAACGCTCGCTCCGGATCAGTTGTGAATTATTCTTAGTCTTAGAAATAATAATTGCGAAATTCAGTTCTGTCTATTTACACGCTGCATGGTATGAAGCACTACAAGCATTTAAACTAACTGATTCGCTATCTGACACGTATTGATTTCCCTTCCAACTATCCACAACTACATTAATTTGTCGTTACATCACTACAGCAACTTACCTTACTTCTGAAGCAAGACATACATGAAATTATTTCCAGTGATCGAGTCTTAACGGTGCTTTCGACATGTAAAGCAGTTTTAAAGGAGTACAGCATGAAGAAGGTTTGTCATAATGAAGGCATTTTTATGGAATATATTTCAATAATAGTGACGGAAGCTGTGGCCCTTTCAACGAGCCTGCATGCTTATCTGTAACTATTGTTAAAAAATAACTCATTTCCTGCCGTAATTCGATTGCTGGAATGCCTTCGGAAGGTGGACAAGGTTATAGTCTATGCTATTAGCAGCATGCCTTCTAAATATCAGTATAAAGAGTAAATCAGCCCTATAGTAATGAGAGTAATCGAACATATCAATTTGTTTGATAGAATATTGGCTCAGTTTGTTTTGCAAGGACAATAGGGAGTATGCTAACAGTTATAAAAATATATAGCAGGATTGCTCTAACAAATTGGGCGACTTCAAAGCTATTTTCCTTTTCTGTTTCACGCCTTTCTCTCACAATATTTAATGCTTTTAATGACTATGCTCGTGAAAAATATGCCAAACCCTCATTTGTACAAAAGTGACAAATTGCTATCTGTGATAGTTATCGCAAATCTAAAACCCCTCAATACTTTTGCTTATTACTTCACACCTGAAGAATTCAGTAAATCTGTTTACTGCAGAAAGGGATCGGAGACCAATTGCTAAGATATTCAGAGAAACTGCCATAAAATCTTCCGTTAAATATATAGCGCAGAAACAGTACCACAATTTCTTTCAGTGTTACTGACACAGATAATGTGTGCTCCGCATATTGTTCCAAACGAATAAGAGATTGAAGAGAATCTAATTTTATAAGATGCCTAAAATGCTCCAGTAGATCAAATTGGAGAACCAAATGTCTATCAAAACTGCATTACCCTCTGCAAAAGTTTAATAAAATGCTTTAAATCATAGTCGAAGGGACTGGTGACTGAATTGGCAAAATCAGTTCCCTCATTACAGAGAGCGGGCAATAATAACACACAAATAATCAAAAATATAATGGAAATAATATTTCTGCTGCCTATAATATATCAGGACGATCTCCCTCTAGAGCAAATCTGCGACATCATGTTAGCACTCTATGAAGATCATCAATTCATTTACTTGGCACGGTTAATCCGTAAATACCACTCCTATCTTCCTCAAAGCACAATCATGAATGGATTTACTATACTCGCCAAGATAGTAGCCTCTCCTCTTTCCGATTCAATCGCACCATAAATTGTGTATCAAAGCGCTCTCGCCCTAAAGACGATCATTTCGGATGCTTAAATAGAAGTGCTTCCGATTTAGTTGCTGGGAGGATGCATTAAAAACCTTGTTTCTATCATGATGGTACCTAAGTACAAAGCAAATCCTAATCTGATATGGCCGATTATTAACCTTTTGGTAAAACTAGTTAAATCAATATCAAGCACTACCATCGTCAATTAAGCTGCTATCATCATAATCCAAGGTCTTTCATCGATTATTGAACAGTAAAAAAGCGAAGAGCTGATCGTGTGTGCCCTTTCATAGCTATTTGCTACGCTAATATACATGTGCTTTTAGTTCTCATCCTAATTTCCTGTACGAGGCAAGCCTTTCGAACTGGATCCCTCTACAGCATGCTTGAACCGTAATTCCCTCATGCTCTTTGAAGGCTGCCACATATTCCTGCAACATAATTTTCACAATAGAAATCTTTAAAACTACTAAACCCTTTACCGACTTTGGTTAACTTTCATCCGCCACTACCCAACCATTTATCAGCAAGAGTTATACAACCTAGATTTAAGATCGCTCAATCATCTCTTACTCGAGCTATTTCAATGTTATCACTCGCAATTGAGAAAAGAATCTACAGTTATATTTATAGAAATACTTTAGTAATATTTTTTGATCGGATTGACGCCTTTGAGCGAGCAAGAGTTAATTGAGATATTAAAGAATTATTTTTAGGCTGATTTTGTGGAATAGGAAAGACTAAGAATGGTTTTAGCCCTTGGGTCACTCTATCTTTCATATGCTATACTTCATGGCCCAGTTCAATGTAATCTTGTATCCATTCAGATGCCTTACTACAATTTTTAAGTGAACTAATGAGGTTGAAAGATCAAATATCGCCGCAGATCAATTCTCTACGCACGTTTCTGTTCTTGCTTATAGACTACCATATATTAAATTTTCCCGCAAATGAACTCATTACTCTCTTCAATAATGCAAATGATAACATTCCGGGAAAATGGTTGCATCCCTTTTATAAAGGCATGCAATTCGTGTCCAACAAATTTGCATTGTAATGCCCATCTTATTTAGTAAACTCAATGCTGCTACAGTCCTTAAATTCATCCAAGATATAGGGATACAAAATTTTGCAATAATGTCAACTGGTTTAATCGAGGATCAGTGCCCTATTGATAACTTGCTAAAAATAATAGGCGTGGAACTCGAAGCAATGAAACTGGATTTTATGTTCAGCTCCTATAATAGCATATTTCGAACTCTTCTGCCCAACGAACTCACCCCTGAATTTCGTAAGATTTATTATATGCAGGAACTGCCTCGCTTCGTAAAATAAGATTATTCATCAGTGATAACGTCATGAGAAGTATGATCGATATTGATTTAAAACCATCTTTTCACCACCATATTGGAGCAGTCCTCAATTTTCTTGGATGGGATAGCTAATATCTCAAATCGAGAATCGGACTAACCTGCACAAATCAACTGTGTAAACAATTAGGATGGGTCATTAATTAAAAATAGCTCCAATGATAGATATAGTTTCATAAATTTACTGTCATATGAAAGGGTATGATTGTGGATACAAACAAATAATTATGAGAAATTATCAGCTTGTTGCCATGTACTACCAAAAGTTTTAAAACTTTTTCTCAGTAAGCAATCGAATGCTTTACACTTCATCTCCCACTTAGTGGACCTTCCACTTGCCTGCAGTACTATTATCTATCTCTCCCTCCCATAGCAACTGACAACCGTTACTGGGATCGGTTTCTGCCCATCTAATCCTTTTAAGCATCAAATTCTTATAGAACTTGACTGCCCTTATCCCCCCTTCAACTAAGACCATAGTTGGCTGGTGCACCAATTCGTTGGCTGGCTTAATCACAAATCCATTTAAAGCTAATTGCTTGGCATTCATATTAACCTTGAAAACATGGGTTGGGTCCATCAATTTACCGATTTTAAAGACCGCCCTTCGACACTCTTTAGCACTATCTCTTTTCAGCTTACGAATAGCTTTGTCTTTCTTCTGCCCCTTGGTTAACTTGTGCAGACTATTAGATTCCAGATGTTTGTTGACTCGTTACTCAGTTTGCTTTTTGGCTTCAGCTTCAATTTTACTCGGATCGAGTATAAACTAATTTTTCATGACGATTGCCATATTTCCAACTCTCAGTTTTGGTCTATCTGGTTAAATTAACCCCAGTTTTATCTTATCGTTCTTCTATAACAATTTTTAATGTTTACGTTTCCTTTTCAACTTTTTACGCTATTACTTCGTCAAAAACATTGGAAGGATTATCCTTTCGTCAGTTGCTGATGCCCCCACTTTTTGAAAAGTTACTTCTCCGCTTATCTCCCCCCAGTTGATAAACCCTTCCAAGTTGGCGGATTTTAATATGGCTAAACTTTACTCCAAACTTTTCCCTTCCTCAATCCCTAAAATCTATTCATAGGTCTTATTATTTAGCAATCCTGAATCCCACCACTCCACATTCGGTATTTCACGATTAAACTGCAAATTAACGATGGTTCTCCGTTTTATGATTCGCACTTGCTCCTATACCTATGCTTTCTCTCCATCGAAGACATCGTTAAGGTTTTACACCTCGTTTTTTACCTCCTTGCGGCGTTATGTTGGCTGATAAGACCCTTTTTCCAGAAACTGTAGGCCCAGCATTGATCTTCTCACTCTTTTTTTACTACTCCCTACAATCAGATTTCGATCTAATAAAGACCTTGACAACTTCTGATGAAGCTTAATCTTCTGTTTCTTGGCAAGAGATTTAACCTGATTCTCCTCATCCTTCTTCTTGTTGATTAGCAGGTCTGTAGTTCTATTTTTTACGAATAGCAGGTTTCCCTGCTAATCTCTAATCTGTCCACTCTCATCGATTGTCACCTTATCTTCTACCACTACGACTGTTAGCTCCTTTTTAGCCTTTTAATCTTGCTGCAATTATTCTCGAGTGATTTTACCCTCTGCTAGGAGGACTTTCATCCTCTTTTACTCCTCCAACTTCTTTTTGTAGAACTGCTTTAACTTATCAATCTCAGGACGCAGGGCTTAGCTAATAGCCGATTTCTTTTAGGGAACAAATGATTTCTAAATCTTAATAGAGCCATAACCGCTACTTTTCTTATCGCTCTTACCGTCGCTTTTATGAGGTAGATCTGGTCGTATGATTTTGGTCAAATTAGTGAGATTAGTCTCTATAAAATCTACGCCTCGACTCATTAACTCTTATATAATTAAACTTAACCTTTATAAATTCGAAAGATATTAATTCACTGTTTAATACCCATTTAAATAGCCACTAGTTATAATTGGGGCAGATACATGCTCAGGCAGCTCCCTCTCAAACTTGCATATTCTCTTGGTTACTGTCATACAGAGGATGTGAATATTCCTCAGCGTCTATTCTACGAAACAGTGAGGAATACTAACTAATACCCGCTCTTTATTCCATGGTGTAAAAAATCTGCAGTGACTAAATATATCTCTCCTCTCTAAAGCTACACATAGCTGACTATCAGTTTTAAGTAATTAAAATAAATCAGCTTCACTTCGCATGTAATAATTGAACACAACTAAAAAATAGCTAAAATCACGTCGCTGTGCCGATAAAACCCATTGAAATATTTACAATCAGTATGGATTTTTTAGAAAAACAGTGAGGAAAGGACGAAGGTTACTTATGAACTTAATTTTTAGTTTAGTTCCGTTATTTACCAACTAACCAGCTCTATCTTCCTGAATATTATGGGAAAATCTATGTGGGATATATTTTTGCAAAGAGCTATGCACATTAAACAAAATCTCAGGTCAACACATTCTTAGGAAATAGCTTCAAATATTGATGGAAAAATAACCGAAGATTTATATTCCCAATAAAAGATTGATCAATAGACTCTCGCTTTCATTACAGCCAACCCAGAAATTGCCCATCTTTACCACTCAGATTCCAAATTTTAGGAATAGATCCACCGTATCTCCTACCGGCTCAAGGGAACTTCTAATTTTAGGAGTAAGTTGGAATTTTAAGTCAACAACTTATTATCCCACTGGAAAAATCATTGATTTCTATAAAATATATTTATTTATCCATGTCATACCAAATAAGATCACGAACATCCAACCTCAAATCTTTGGTCAGTGAGGAAGAGAAATAACCTAAAAACTAGCTGTTCAACTTCTATAAAGCGGAACAGATGGAATAGCTGAAAGAAATCTTCAAAATGTATGATCGTGACAACACGGGACACATCACAAGTCGAACCCTGAAGTTTCTTCTGCGCGGTCTGGGTGATCAGGTAAACTAATAGGAGGTGGACGATAAACTGAAAGAAATGGACGTCGACGGCAGTGGGTCTATTGATTTTAGTGAGTTTTTGCAATACATGCTCGAAAAGGCGAACAAACAGAATCTCTACTCCGATATTCTCTAAATATTTAGAATATTCGATAGCAAAGACACGGGATACCTCACTAAACTCTAAATTAAGAACATCACTCGTGGAATGCTGGATGATAAGACTGTCGAATAATTTTGCCAAGAGGCCGATTCATAGGGCGAGGGAGAGATAAACTACAAAGTGTTTTTATCAAAACTATTAGTATGAAATGGAATATTTTCTGATTTTTGAATTATGTTCAATCATAAGTACTTTTTAAGAAAAGTTTTGACTGATTCAGGTTTTCGAAAAATGGGTGATTTCGATTAACTATTGTTAATAATAATGAAAAGATAGCAAGGGTACGACCATCTGGTCAAATTGCTAATTATTGGCAACAGCGGAGTTGGAAAAACTAATCTGCTATTGCGCTTCTGCGAGGACAGCTTCCTCACTTCGCATCTCTCTACCATCGGTATCTCTTTTTCAATGCAGGCATAGATTTTAAGACAAAGAATATTAATATGGGCGGATCGAAACTCAAACTTCAGATATGGGATACTGCAGGGCAGTAGAGATTTAAAACTATCACGCAGACCTATTACCGAGGAGCAATGGGTATAATTCTTACCTATTCCATTGAGGACCGCAATTCCTTCAATGATATTTAGAACTGGGTAAAACAAATCAAAATGCACGCCTCGAGTGAAGTCGTAAAAGTACTGGTGGGAAACAAATGCGATGCAAAGCGAAATGTTTCAATCGAGGAGGGTAAAAAGTTAGCCGCAGAACTTGATATGCAATTTTTTTAAACCAGCGCGAAGGAAAATACAAACGTGACTGACATGTTCCTCTGGATTGGAAACCAAGCCAAGACCTTGCTAGAAAATGAAAAGGCCGTCATGATGGGAAAAAGTAGTGAAGTTGGGACAACTCGCAACCTACTGACTTTCGGAGGAGTGAAAGCTACTAAAAAGAAATGCTGTGGAGGAAATGATAGGATTGGGTGAGTTACATTTAAAAAGCTATATATTATCAATATCCATCTGGTGGTTGAAAGTAGGAGATAAATTCATGCTCCACCACCACTCCGTTTCGACTACGGTCCAGTCTCTTCAGGACTGTCATCAAGTCATGCATCGATAGATGGAGGCCTGCCTCAGTAAGAAATTTTTTTAGTTATTGATAGTTAATGAATCCATTTTGCTATCTGTTTATCAGATTGAACAAGTATTTGGATTCATGTTTCTTAAATTAGGAACGAATCTTCAATATTGTTAACTCACTCTCAATGCACAACTATAAAATTTGGAGGATAATATGCTCGTCCTACTATCCAAGTAGAGGCAGTCCTCGTGTTGGCACTTCTTTATCCTAGGTTCTGACCATTTCACAAAATTAAGAAAAAGACAACCAAGGCTCGTCGCTCTGAGCAAATCGTGCAATAACCATCTAAAAATCTTAGGGCGAGTAGTTCAATTTTCCTCCAGCGCTGATGTAATACTAATAAAAATCCTCTGCGCTGGCCACTCCTCTTTGATTGCGATCAATCATTTTGAATAGTTTGAGATAGTCCACCTTATGCTGAGCCAGTCGCATCTTTAATTCCTACATCTCCTTTGCAGTAGGCAAAAATATTTAGATAAACTTGATGAGCAAGTCTTGAGGAGTTATTGCTTTTTTAATATTATCTGCCCTTGCCTTTTATGGGTAGTTCCCTTTGACAGTTTGACGATAAGTAGAATCAGCTTCTAACTTTCTTACTTTTGCTGGTTCATTGCCTTGCCTCTTGCTACTGAGATTCATGACTGGAGCGTTGCTATCAACCACTCTCAAACCTGGACGTTTCCTTCTACTCTATTTTAGGTTTAAGGTGTTTGCTAACTATTATTGCAGCTATTATCTATACTCCCTTTCATTGAATTACTTATTGGTTTGCTCCTCAACTACTTTCGATTTTAGGTTTTAACTTTGATTTCTCTTTGATGGACTTTTTTTGAGGGCATTCTTCATTGGCTTAATAAATTTTTAGAGCTATTCGATGGGAAAAGAACCTTTCTTGATCTTTAACCTGCGACTCAAAAACAAAAAATGACTGTCCTCCACACTTACAAAGGCTCTCATAAAATTCCTAAGCTAATGGCTTGTAATCCTCGTATTATCATTTTCGCAGTGACTGGGTTGCCTATCTCCGGCTTTTTTTATCGATAAAAACACTTTTTTTAGTTTTTCTCTCGGTATTTTCAGCAAACTATCACCTTTTTGAACTTATAACTTTCTTAAAAGTGATATATGCTCGGTCATTAATATTAAAAATCCAGCTATTACAGCCTAGGGCACTGTATGCTTTTCCAGTTATGGGTACCTCTTCAAATGCAAATTAGTAACCTCTCTGAGTACTGCTGAATTGAAAGGGTAAATAAATTCTAAAAAATGAGTGTACTGCCAAGATCTTTGGTCTCCAACAGTTTATATGATCTGTTTGATCTCCTCCTCTGTAGCCTTTTACTTGTTTTCCTAAAGAAAAGAGAGTAGATGCTCTCTCTTAATTATGGTATCATTCTTGGAGAGATACAAGAAGAGGGGAAGAGGACTAAAGAGAGGATGAGACGTGATTACTTCCCTAATACACTGCTGAACCTGCTCGCCTTTAGAGCAAGTCAGGAAGAGAACTGACAGCATTTCATATATTTGAGCGTGATCCTATCTACTCATAGAGTCGTTATTATAATAACTGTTTATCAGATTGAACAGGTATTTGGATATTACTTTTTTAATATTATCTGCCCTTTCCTTTTATGAGTAGTGCCCTTTGCCAACTTGACGATAGTCTGAGTCGGATTTATCACTAACGACTGAAATTAGGATTGATTAATTACAATTTCATTTATTTATCCAATCGAAGTAATTCTCAATTTTATTTTTCAAAATAATAATCTCCCTAATTGGAGTATAATCCCTCTAATACTATAACATGAAACTGATAATTTAAATAACCTTTTAAACTTAATTTCTAAATCTACATATAATTCAGAAATGAGCACGACCTATTACAATCAAAAGTGGGAGGTAGCCATCGGACGACTGCTAGAAAACATTGATTAGGAAAATTATCCCTTGGAGGAAAATAAGAATGAGAAGGGAATTACCTACAAAAGAAATGACTATGAGTGGTTTCAATATTACGGAGCACTCTATCTGCGATATCTAGAAACGTATCGAGAGTTAGAAGACGCCTACGATCAGATGATACATCCTCAGAAAAGAATTCTCATGCGACAAATGCTTGAAAATGTTACTGTGAGAATGTGTGAGGTCAAACAGAACATTATTAGATATAGCACACACACATCAAACCCCCAAACTGATTATATCAACCTCGATGATATACTAATGGACTTGAAACTAACGCCGAAGGCTTTAACTCTACCGCTTCCCAGGCATTTTACTGATTCGAATCCGAGAGATGAGATTATTAAAGGCATTCAAAGAGATTTAGGGGTTACTTAGGAAGTAGAGGTAGTGGCAGATACTGTTACTCTCGATACTAATTTGGAAACTGCTATTAGAATTATACAAAAACTAGAGAGGGGTCGTCAAGGAATAATTAGAGGGCTTTCTTTTAGTAAGGTTAGAAACAAAGCCAAAGATAGATCACCCGATGCTCCTAATGAATAAGATCAACGAACAATAGTCATACAAAAATATTGGAGGGCTTTTTTGGCAAGAAAATAGCTCAGCAAGATGAGAGAGGAGGAGCTGAAGTTTTTAGGGATCAGAAAAGACCCAATTCCTAAGAATATTCTCGAGGAGGCTGAAAAGCAGAGGCAACATTTAAAAGTATTACAAAAGAGCTATTAATAAAAGTTTACCTCTGAGAGAGAAGGGTTGAGAGATCAAATAAAAAAGACAGAAGAACCAAGCATTAAGCAGAGAATGCTTGACGATCGTCGAAAATGGATAAAGAAGTTTTTATAGATGCATGAATTCAGTAACGTTCCGACCAAATCAGCTGATTTTTACAAGCAGAAGGAAGATGAAGAGGGTGAGAAAGAACCACCAAAGGAAAAGAAGGAGAAAAAGGAGAAAGGAAAATAAGCAAAAGAGAACAAAACCAATAAGAAAAATGATGCCGAAAAGTTTTTAGATTAGCATATCGCCATTGGACCCACAGAAACTGTGGTACACATCGAGGAAAATATCAAGAAATTTACGGATACGTGGGGCAGCAGAGATGAAACGGAAGTCACAGAGGAAATTTATGACTGTGAACTCGCAAAAGATGAATTGAGACCTAATATCGAAGAGGAGCTGGAAAGGATGGTGGATGGCATTATTAATCTTGAGCTGGACGGAATGCGAGTGAAGTACGGTATTAAGAAGAAAAGAGAGATTAAGCCTCATCGAGTAAGAAAGGTAACAAAAAAAGTCAAAATTCCTCAAGGTTTGGGAAAGCGGAACCCTAAATAACTCCTAGAGGAGTTGTACGAAAAGAACATCGCAAAAATGTTAGCACCTGCCAAGTTGAGTGATTTTGTGGGAGAACATAACACAGTTACTCATCTAATTGAAAAAACTTCAGAGTACCTTCCGGATCCATCTATTTCGCAAGTGAAAAACCTCATAGCTGAATATATAGGAATTCCTTTGGGAAGTCAGGCTGCGAAGGACAACCTCGAGAAGTGGTCATGGTTTTTGTTTTATGGAGCAATGGGTACTGGAAAAACTCTCGCAGTACGTGCTCTCCAGAGATAAACAAACTCAATTCTATTTGATTTGACTCCAGAATTTGTAAAGGAGCGATATTCTTAAAAATCAGAGTTGATTAAACTACTATGGTCAATCATTATATGTGCTAAAGAATTTCAACCCTGTATCATCATGATTGATGATTTTGAGACCATATTCAGTGGAGTGAAAACAAAGAAGAAGGAAGGAGGAAATTCTTTTGGGCCAAAGATGAAAAAAATCATCGCTGATATGAAAAAGAATAAGCTTTGGACGAAAAACGACCGAATAGCGTTAATTGCCTGTACGAACAAGCCCTACGATGCCACTATTAAAGACTGCAAAAAATTATTTGATAAAAAGATATATTTTCCCTTCCCTAACTATGCCACCAGAAAGCAGATTATACGTCACTTTATCGAGGCAAAGGTGGGCAAACAAGTTAACGATTTTCCTTATGAAACCTTAGCTCATATAAGTGAAGGCTTTACTGCAGGAGGCGTATAGATAATATTATTCAGTTTAAGCAGTGCATTTAGCGAATTTTGACCCCGATGAGAATTCAAAGACTAGGCGATGATCCCTTAAGAATGAGCGAGTTCATCAACCCATTATCAAATTCAATTTGCGTATTTTCTGGAGAGTACGAGAAATTTAGAAAGTTTACTGATGAAGTTCTTGGCCTAAAATAGAAAAAAGAAGAGAAGAAATAACCAGCTCCTGATGATAAGAAGAAAAATGAAAAGAAGAATGAAAAAAATGAAAAGAAGTGATATCAAAATAGAAGATTCTAGATTACGATCGTATGAAGATTGACTGTAATAACGCATTTTAAGTTTTAACATATTATTAAGATAATCACTGCATGGATTTTAGCTATTTGAGGAGGGAGGTGTTATCATGGGCGTATTTGAAGTCCACAGGGTTGTAAATTGGGTGATGTAGTTGCTTATATTCTCCAGAGGCGTAGGGAACTTCTCTCTAGTAGATGCGCTACTGACGTTTAACTTACTGTTTTTATCGTATTTGGTTCAAAAGCACTTGCTTTAAGTCTTATCGCTGTATTACTTCTCTTTGCTTCAATGCTTCAAAGTAAGCCTGCTGTTGCGAATAACTATTTTTTATGCTATTGGCATAGATAGGATTTTAATTAATTTTATCTCTATTTCCTGTTATCTTAAATGAACGACTTCTGTGGAAGGCTTCAGGCTCTGGGTTGAGGTTATTTAATCTGTTCCTTTATTTGATAGCAGAGTCAATCTCATAGTAATACTACATGTTATGATGTGTACTTGCTTAGTTGGATTAGTATAGTGCTCCCAAGGCATTTTTCCCACGCTTTGGCTGTGAGTAAGATCTCCAGAACTGTATCTTTTGCGATAATATTCATGTTAATTTGTTTTTTCAGTTTGCTCTTGTCTTTTGTATATTTAATTAATTTTCTCGTGCTCGTTTCTTTCTGCTTGATATTTTTGTATAAACTGCATCTGCTTTTCCTTTTAGAGGGAGTCAAGATTACTTGATTTTTTTATTAAATGCTTCTACTCTGAAAGCATCTCATTCTTTTAGAACATTTTCTTCATATTCTTTCGCTGGATTTGCTGCTACAGCTCACAAGAAAGATTGTTTTTTATCATTTTTTCAGCCAATAGAGCTTGATTGTCATACTCACTCAATATCATTTGCGATTGAAACTAAGATGGATTGAATTTCATGTTAGAAATGGAGGAAGAACGCCCCGTACTAATGGAGTTGCTTGTCTTCTTTTGAAACTTGAGCGGTGATCCTCCGGACTGGTAATAATTTCTAAGTAGATGAGGAATTACTGCAGTAGTTTTTGCTCTAGCCCCTTAAGTTCCTGCACGCTAGTTACTATACCGCTGGGCAAGGTGAATTTGGTCTCCACCTATTTGTTTCTCATCATATAATCAATAATAAATTTAATAGTTGTAATTTGATCAAGGATTTATGGATAAATTTTGAATTAAATTCTTTACCAAATTACTAGAACATCTTCTTTAATAGTAGAGAAAATATATTTAAGCTATAAATAATTTCATAATGATGGTTAGTGGCTACCTAAAATAGTATATTTTTTTCCGAAAGTTGAGTAAGATTTGCTGATTATTGAGTATATTTTTTTGTTTATAGATTCTCAACTTCTAGGATTTATAATAGTAGCATTCTTTATAATAATAAACCAAAATAAATAAACAATTAAAAACAAATGGTAATTAAATTTATAAGAAAATATTAACTTAAATGGAAGAACAGCATCGATTTGTATTGATCTTCTAAATTTTGAGCGGCAATTAAATATAATTATAAGGGTTATAAAATGTTCAGTGAGTTGATGTGTTGTGGTAATTTGCTTTTGATCGATTTTGTATTAAATTTATATTTTCTGATCTGAACTATACTAAAATTATTGATATTTAGTCCCTCAGCGGTATATTTACAACAATTTCCGATAATTTTGAGTAAGGTTTGTTCTTTGCTTAATGCATTGTCCACTTCTTTTTTCTGATTTTTTTGCAACCTTATTTAATAATAAATGCTGCCACTTTAAAAAAACAAAGAGATAATCTAGCAGATACATCGCATCTTACGCCGCATGTAGCACGTCCAATAGGTTAAGAATCAACAATTCTCGTTCATCACCCTCGTTCAATAACTTTACAGCAAATTTTCACAAAAGATGCATCAAGAAATGCTAGACTTTGAAGAAAAGATTGTTAAAAACAGCCTTTACTCCTCCAACAAAGCTAGTAATATCGTTAATATGGCCAAAGTATATCGATAGTTTTCCATGCAGTTGTAGCGTAACTCTAAGATAAATGTAATCAACTTGTAGAGCACTAAACATGAACAAATCGCTAAACAATAAGAAAAATTACGAAAGAAATGCGATCTTTTTCTCAAATAATTTGGAGAGTACATGGTTATTGAGAAAAAATTCAATAATGCATACAGTGATTACAATACACTGTGTGCTCATCTTGATGAAATAATAAAACGCTACCGGTCCTACTAAAACCCTGTCTCCTTCTATAACCAAACTCTCACCACCGAGTATCTCTAGGAATTGTAACAGAAGTACAGCTAATGCACTACAAGCTAAACCGCCATAATCACAGACATTCAAGTATTAGACCAAAACAGAAAATGGCTATGCTAGCACGTAAAATAAATAAACGAGTACTATGTAATTCTACTACACATCTATTTAACAGTCATTGAAAGCACCATAAACTACATAGTCGATCCAACAAAGTAGCAAGGAATTGAAAAAAACAAGATTGGACTTCGTAGTTCAGAATCATAAATACCTGAAAATCAACAGATGATGGAACTCAAAAGATTAGATAATCTGTACTCTTGTGAGAACGGTATAAATAATCTGGAGGATAATTTGTATTAGGATTTTTCTGAACTATTTAGGAAATCATTCAATCCAGCTGAAATGAGCTCTGACTATAAGTTCTTTTATGATCGCTGTGAAAATATGAGGAGAAAGAAAGTAAAAACAGCCGAAGAGACTTGCCAGCTATAAACTATGGCCATCGCGGAAATTCATAGACAATCATAAAATTACTATGCTCTTGAGAAGGAGTATAAATCTATTGAAAAGAAAGTTTTCACAAACAATGGTGTGGAAAGCTTCAAAAAACGATTTAGAAAATACTTTGGATCCAATTTCCTTGAGATTGAAGAACTGTGCATGTCTCTTATTGAAAGACAAAAAAAATCACTGCAAAAAATATGCAAAAGTATGGAAAGCAGTGAAGAAAAATTAAGTAAATTGCTGGTAGATAAAAAATAGAATATCAACAGCTTTGACAAACGCACTCGAATGATCCTCGAGGAGCATCTAAAACTCAAGACCAAAACTTATGCTCGCGGATAGGTAGACGGTGAGTAACTCCAACATTTTAAAGCAAGTATAACTCAATCGTTCAACGAGCTCAAGAAGACCTTTATAGAAGTGTAGAAAAATGAAAGATAGATGGATAAATTGTTTTTCAACTACCTCAAGAATCATTACGAGACAATATTAAAAGAAGCCATAAATAAAAATCTGAGTAGATTATTATAAAAAGAGAAGAATAGGATGGATATACTGAAAGAATTAAACATTGATTCGGAGATCATAGTCATTCTGAAGGAGGACAATAGCTATGAGACGCTGTTAGGCTAATGTCCCAAACCCAATCTTTACGTCACATTTGAGTCCAGAATAAAAAGGAAATAGTACGAAGATACAAAAGTATTGTTGCTGAAGAAGTAGAATCGGTTGAAAAACATGATCCGCTCCAAACAGAGTTGCTGTGGAATTAAATCGGAAGCCATCAAACTTAACATCTTATCCTCTCATGAGTGTATCATTTTAGACAAGTGTAAATACGATGGAATTCTCAATGTATCTCCTTCGGGACTCATCTTCGAGGAGACATCCTGGAATCCCTTTAAGGATAGCCTTCAATTGATGATTCCTCAAACAGATATCCAATCCTTTGATACCAAAACGATTTAGTAGAAGCAGGTAATTTAGATAGGCACTGACTTCGGTAGCATTATTTTTTCAAGCAAATAAAACAATTAAATAATCGAAAGCATGCAAAAAAATATAACTTTCAATCCAACGAAATAGAATAGTGAACGTATAAATCGCAAAAACGATTCCAGCTCATTTATTAATAATAATACTTCAACAGAGTTTAAAATGTCGTATGATAAAACTTTGAATAGCAATCACGATATTTCTAAACCTCCTTCCATGATACTCAATAGAAAGACAGTCAAAAGCGAACCAGGCTAAGTCAAATTCAATAGTTTAGAGGCACAACTAAAGGAACTGTCCAAACAGTGGAAAAAGGGTAACTATTTTTCAGAATATTTCACAGTCGTGGTTAGAAATCCACCATTCAAAAACGATGATAGACATGATTTTACGTACAAAAATAGCCACAGTAAATTTTATCTAAAGTAACGCCGTACTACCAGCTTCTAAGGGAAGGACTTTTGTCTAATCTATGAATGGAAAATAAGTTTTCCAGATTCTCCTATGTTGCACTCCTTCAAACATCACTAAAAGGTGAGATTATAAAACATTTAAAAATAGATGCGAATTCGCGTAGTGATGGCTAAATCATACTAATAGCAACTTTATATAAAGAATAAATTTTATAAGGAGATTGATGAGATGAACAACCGAGTCTGTCGATTTATCGTCCAATTTATGGAGAGGGAGGCCGATGTGATAATGGAACCTGAGGATGATGGCAAGTAATCCATTGATAGTTGCAATATTGTGCTTGACGATGTCAATCTTGAGGAAAGGGAGTCTAAAATCGACAGTGGATTAAGAAATTCAAAGATGAGATCCAGCACCAGCTATATAAACAATGCCAAAACCTCTGGATCTTGAGGACAATTTAATTTAATTTAATGATTAATTTCAAAGCATAATTTTATTATCTTTAAATTTGTATCTATAAATACGCGAGTAAAAATTAACTGAAAGAATAAGGATAAAAAAGGGATTAAAGGATTACTGTAGAATAGTCTATCTTCTATGATATTTGTCAAAATAACTAAGAAGGGAGTATTCTTAAAAATAAGGACAACAAAATAAGGTTTTCTTATTTATTAATTTGCTAATTCAAGATGTCTCATGTGATATATTTAACAATACAAATATTATAATTCTTCCTCGTTTAATAATCTGAAAGATTGAACTATTCCAATCAAAAATTATTATTTTCACAGACAACTAAATTGTCTAGGACACTCAAAGTCAAAATTAATTATTTGTTTATGAATTAATTTTATCACAAACAGATGAATTGATTTTTATAAGAATGCTTAAAATTTATATTTAAATAAACCAAGAAATTTATAAATCAGGATGATTGTCTCTCGAAATTTGTACCTCACCTACTCACACAAAAAAGAAAACTACTACAACTTAAGAAAGCTTTACTTCATGGATGATCGGGCATTGCTGGTCACTCAATCCGATACGTTAATATTTTTGGATTATGAGGAGTAGTAATATAAAATCAGGACAACCTTGATCCACTGCGATATTAAAGGACAAATCTTATGGAGATGTAAATTTAATAATTTTCCTTAGAGGTAGCCTAAAATAAGCATGTTTGCTGAAGATCAAGTGATACTTGTTGAGTTATAAACAAATAAGATCATTCAAATAGATTTAAAAACTCATTAAATGCTGTAATTAGCTCATATATTTGTCGCTTAGGTTTCTGCTGATATTAGGATTTATATTTTTTGGTAAACTAAACTCTTATGTCTAGTAGAACAAAAGTAAACTGAAAATTCGCTCAGACTTACATATTACTCTTTGCCGCTAGTCTCCAATCAAAAACCCGTAACTTCTTATTCATCGAAAACCAAATAATTTAGATATAATATGTAAATAGTGAAAGCCAATAATTATTCAATGATAATTTGGTTTGAACCATAAATGTACTACGAGTTCATTCTACACATCTTCGATTTGCATGAGTCCGCAGAAGGAAAGTACAATCGAATTGAAATTAAAAACAGGAAAGAACTTTGTTATTCTTATTCAGCTGATTGTATATTGGAAGAGAAAATATATGTTAAAAATGCTTGGTAGATGAAAAGAGGAAAGTTTTTACTTGTCTGCCATAATCTTTTCAAAAAAGCAGTGTCGTTCATGAGACTTGAAGTTGAAAATACTTCCCTTTGCTAGAGTAATATCAAATTAGAGTTTCCTTTATGGCTGGAATTCAGTTTTAACGTCGGCCCATTTTGCCTGGTCGATGTCAGTAATTCCAAGAGCTGCTCCAAGATATACCGCACCTTGTACATCGACAACTAAACAGAAAAGATCATGACAATTGAGACTAAAAACCTAACCCATGAGTATTCGCATCGATATTTTTTCCCAAACTATAAATCTGATTTGATCTATAATATCATAATGAAAATAAGCGAATTTGTAAAGTATGAATACCCACCTTGGGATGGTCTCATGGTCATCTCTAAACAAATTCTGAACTGGCAGTTCGTGACTCTGCATATATTGCTGCATGTGAATTAGGATTTCGATGATGATTTGCTCAAAGATGCCATTGAACTTATGAATTATTAAATTGAGTTAAAACCATATGTATTCGAGTCTTAATACGAAAAATATCACTTCTCCAAGCCTTCAGTAAAAGAATTGGATAGATCATAACAGACTGGCAAAGAGTCATCGTCAAGATTATCATGATAGTCCTTAATTATTTAAATTAACTAAAAATATGATCACATCTTTGAGGAATTAAGATTACCTTCAGTTTTTTAGAAGAATTATTTTCCTCCGAAGAAAACAAAATTACTATACCCAATTTTACAGATTAGATTGAGCCATTGATTATGATAAAGATGATTTTGTATAAATTAAACGTAATCATTTGTTGCGTTGGGCTAGCAGGTAGTAACTGAAGAACTAGATTGGATTTTTTGGGCGGTGGAGAGCTGTAGCCTTCATAGCTGGTTCGATGTATGGCAACACGTATTTTTAAAGATACTATTGGGTTGGCAGACAATGTTCTGGAAGTGTGGGAGGTCTTTTGAGCGCCAACTCCTCGACAAGCTTCACATTAGCCTCATCACTACGTTGGTATTCCTTATCGATTACGCTCATGAAGTTGTAAGTTATAAATATTATAAAGAACTATGGCTATTTCAATAAACGAGATAAATCAACAAGATAAAACAGTCATTTCTCCCATCATTATTCATTGTGAGAAAATTGTTCTTTGTTTTGAACGAGGAAGGATATTAAGACAAAGACATAATGTTTCTTACAATGTGCATCACCAAAGTAATATTTCTTTTATCTCTATCGTTTACTAGTTGTGATAGAAACTCAAGGTGTTAAGCCTCTCCACAAATAAAGATTATCTCTCATGGATGGGTGAAATTGTAATTTATTATTTTTAAGATCCATATTGAGTTTGCCTTTTAATGTCTCTGTGATAATCTAACTGAAAATAACTGTTGACTTCCATGCATTTCAGACATGTAAATATTTATAAAAACATCTTTTTTTAAATATTGGATAATTCCAGTTCAATTATGAATCGATAAATCCATTTTTAAGTATAAAATTGAGATTAAATTATCAAGTTTTTATTAAATAAAATATGATTATATCTGAATAACTACGCAACTTTAACTTAAGCATCGAGAACCAGCAGAGTGAGAAAACTGATTAAAACAAAAAGCTTAGAAAATTATTAGCCGTAACAACAAACACATTTATCTATCTATAATACAGCACTCTGTTGTAAACCATTTTGGTGCAATGTGATCAAGATGGAAAAGAGTTACTCAAATACAAAATCCCCTATAAAAGTAGATTTATTAGTTCCAATAAAGTGGTCATGCCTACTGAAGATTAAATTATTGTGGCAGAATGTTAAGATAATCGGCTCGCTCATATAAATTTAAAAACCCATTAAGTGAATCACTTCTAGCATAAATTTGCTGGTAGTTGTTTATATGCTGGTCATATTACTCTCCATGCTTTTTCTGAAACTTCTCTTCTTTGTGTACAAGAGCAAATAGATGATAAATAAAATAAATCACATCGTCTTAAACTAACTTATTATTCTTTGCCACTTGTATTATAAGGAAAGCCATCTGCTTATTATGAATCAACCGCTGATGAGTTTGTAAAGGGTATGAAAGTGACAAAAGCCAATAGCCACTCAACAATAGTTTGGTTTGATTAGTCATCCAAAAATGAATTCACTCTGCATGTATTCAATTTACAAGATTTCACCAAAGGAAAATATTCCAGAATTGAAGTTAAAAATATCAATGATAAGCATCATTAACATCATTTTCTGGAGAAATATCCACCAATCTATGTTTGGTAGAAGAAAAGAGGATAATTTTTGCTTGCCTATGGAAGCAAGTAGAATATTTATGTAATGAGACTCGAAGCTGACAAATGCTGCATCTTTTAAACCAAAATATAATTCGGTTTATCTCCATCAATAGTGCTTCAATTCTGTTATAACTTGGGCTAATTTTGTGTTATTGATGTGTGCAATCACCCGTAAAAGGGGGAAAGGAAATATTACACGATCTATATCTGCAACGAAACATAAAATATCACTCTGACTAAAAGTTAATCCCACGATTATAATAAAATTGAATATTTTCTGCCGAGCTATAATCCTAATCTAATCAATAAAATTATACATTCATAATTCGGTCGATATCTAAGGAATACGGTTGCTGTTAATGTCATTGAAGTGTTCAGCTGGCAATAAGTTACTTTACACTTTTTACTTCACTAAAATGAGGATTTTGATGATGATTTGCTCAAAGACGCAGTGGAGATGATTGATTATCAATATAGATAACAAATTTAAGAGCAGCAATAAATGATAAAGCAAAACGAGATTGAAGCAAGTTCAATTGATTGAAGTACCTCTATTATCATTTAATATTGTTCATTTTCATTAACTTTATATAATAAATCTATGAATTTTATTGTTTTCAATCAATTAAGAGGTAAATTAATTAGCCATTAAGTTATTCAAGAATTAAAATTATCAATCATTATATTTAATGTTCTTTGCTTCATAACTGCTCCTTGCCTTCGATATTATTGCATTTGCATTTTTACCAGTGTGTTGCACCATTTCATAAAAGGTTCCCTTTTTTTGAATCAATTCATGAGGAGAACCGGCTTCGGTTATCTTTCCTCTATTCATTACAATTATCTTATCGTAATCTGCCACTGTATTGAGGCGGTGAGCGATTGTGATCACAGTGGTGTCTGAAAATCGCTCCTTAAGCACTTTCTGGATAAAGGCGTCAGTGTTCATATCAACATTTGAAGTTGCCTCATCCAGAACTAAAATTTTGTTATGCCGTAGCAGAGCTCTTGCCAAACATAGCAGTTGCTTTTGACCGACTGAAAACGACTATGAACTATTCGAGATATCAGTTTCGAGTTGATTTGGCAGGGATTTGACGTGTTTTTTCAAACCTGATTGCTACAGCACCCTCCATAAATCTTAATCATCTGAAGTGCTAAAAGGGTCGATGTTTTGCTTAACTGTTCCTTTGAATAGAAAAGGAGTCTGCGGAATTACTGAAATGTGCTGCCTTAGCGAATGCAATCCCATTTTGAGGGCATTGTATCCTCCCAAAGAATAGACAGAGCCAATTTCGGGTTCAATAATTCTAAAAATGGTTTGTATAATGGAGGACTTTCCAGCGCCTGTCCTGCCAACAATGCCAATCTTTTCACCAGAACGAACTTGAAAACCAATATTTTTAAGAACTAAAGGAAGATCGTCTTTGTACTTGGCTGATAAGTAAGCAAATTCAATAGAAGGATTCTTTGGCCATTATTTATGCAAGTCCTCACCGATGTTAGCAGCAGTGACTTAATCCTCAAGTCCAATTTCTTTATCGTAGTCAGTTCTCATATCTTTTTCTGATGGCAAGTTTATGATCTGAAAAGCTCTCTCACTGCTCATCATCAAAACTTCCACAACAAGCACTTGTCTCAAAATAACATAAACGAATTCACTAAACTGGACCAAAAATATGACAGTAATTCCATATAAGCCAGCATTAATCGGTGTAGAATGCCATATGCCGAGTTCCATACCAACTGCCATTAGCAATATTCCAAATAAGGTGATATAAAACATGAAGCCTCGAGCTGTGATATCAAATGCTATTGCTGCTCTTGTTGTATTGTCAATTAATTTTGCAAATTGACTTATCAAATTTTTTCTTCTACAATAAGTCCTAATTTGCACCAATCCATTGAAGGTTTAGCCAAAGAAGCGAAAAATTGGACTCTTGTTTTTTAGATCTTTCTGCTTGCATTGAATGACAACAGCCCTAGAGTAAAAAAAGAAAAGAAGAATAATTCCAATAAGGACAAAGGCTGGAGGAATGAAATACACATTAATGCAAAATACATTCACCAAGGAAATGATAGTTGAGGTTGAACCCTAGAACAATTCCATTAAATTTATAGAAAGAGAGTTGTCGAGTATCCCCAAATCACTTGAAAATTTGTTTATAATCATACCTGATGAAGTCACATCAAAGAATTCACAGGGACTGTGGACAATACCGCTAATCATTTTTTCATGAATTTTTTAATTTGCTAAGAGGATGGAGTTGTTGAGACAGTAGTATTTAGTAATTAATACAAAGAAGGACACAATTAGCAAGAATATAAGAGTATTCCAATAGAGATTCATATTCTAATCGAAAGCGTTTGGTAAGCCCTATTTCACTTGAAAGTATAGAGCTAAAATTCTAAACATTAGAACTGTGAGGCATTCGCTCACTAAGAATAGAATAATTGTAATGGGCAGAAGAAAGTAATTTTATTAGTTTGAAAGAAAGTATTTTAAGTAAGAATTAAAATTTACAGTTACGCTTTTTTCTTTCAAAAGTGGAGAAGGATTAGGAGGTATTTATTATTACGAACGTACACTGCCTTACTTTATAGATTTTATAGAAACAGGCATGATCTCATGTTGATGCTAGGAGAAAAAGTTTGTTCCTGTCCCTGCTTATGTTTATGCCTCACTGTCCTATCCTCTGAAAAGATTGCTTAGTTCTTACAATTCTTCCATGAGTAAAGTCGGAGAGCCTTTACTTTTGACAGCTCCATTCTCCATGATTATTATTTGATCGCAATCGTAGAGGAATCCGATTTGATGAGTTACTAAAATCACTGTTTTATGTTTGCTTAAATTTTTAAGGCATCTTTCATTTATTTATTTTCCTACCTTTGCATCGACTGCTGAAATAGGATCGTCCAAAATGTAAATATCTGAATCAGCGTATAAGGCTCTTGCTAAAGCCAGTCTTGCTTTCTGACCACCTGATAAAGTAATGCCTTTTTCTCCAACCATTGTTTGGTCTCTCCCATCAAACATTTGCAAATCTGATTGTAGGCAGGATGCATAGATAACGTGGTCATACATTTTCTGATCAAAGACCTTACCAAAAAGAATGTTGTCTCGAATCGTCATCGAGAAAATGATGGGTTCTTGCTCAACATAAGAAATCGAGCCATTAATGGCAATCTATCCTGAATAGTAAGGTATTTCGCGCAAGATAGAGCCTAGTAAACCGCTTTTTCCTGAACCAACCTTTCCCGTTATGCCGTAGTAAGTACCTTTGTGGAACTGCAGATTAATATTTTTTAAGGATGGAGTTGTCAACTCTTTTTCCCAATAACCATTGAAATTTTTGAATATGATTTATCCTTCTTTTGTGAGACTCTAAGTTTTTATAGAATTAAAGTAACTGTTTTTTGACTAATATTGATTCTGAAAATTGGAGATGGGTTACTTTGTATCTGGATCAATAAGAACCATGCTGATATTCTGGATATTAAAAATATTGGCAAATCTACCAAAAACTTCTTTTAATTCATAGTAGAAGTTAAACCCATATGTAAAATTCCTCATGAGGAGTCTAAGACTAATAATTATCTATAAAGTGGAAAATATTATTGGGATGTTTAGATCTATTGAAGAATAGTAAGAGAGCATAAACATTACAATAACAGCCATGTATCCAAAGGAATTTCCTATTGCTCTCTAAAGGCTGCGACTCCAGCTTAGTTTTTTATAGTTCAGAATTTCCTGCTCTCTTAAATCTTGTATGATTCTCCTAAAAGCAATTTCCCATCCGTATAGTTTAATGTACTTTATTCCTTAGATCACCTATGTTGTTGTTTGTATCCTTTTATCCTTATAGATATTGATCTCTTGAATAATTTTGCAGTTGTGTTTAGACAGAAAATTGGAAATAGGAGCCATTAACAAGACAATCGCTATTCCAACAAATCCTGGCCACCCCAATCTCAACGCCAATAAGGTAGTACACCCTATTATGACAATTGGGAACGTTAAGAAATTCAAAAACTGAGGCAATCTTTGTTCAAGGACACCCAAGTCACTAGACAATAAATTTATTATTTTTCCTGTCTCTAATGACTTGATGGCATGAGATGTAAGTTTTGATATTTTTGCATAGAGGAGCATGACCAAGGCAGCTTTTATTCTTGGATTCAGTACATATGCATTAGTAGATGCATGTTGTTTAAACAATTGAGAAATATACCAAATTCCCACCAGAATTGCACAATATATATACGCTGTTCTCAAATTACCATCAGTAACTTCGATAAAAAGATAGTAGACAAATATGGAGAATCCTAAGCGGAAAAATATTGCATCTATGCAATACAGAATAATTGTGTAGAGAAGGTCACTTGAGAAGGTTTTTGTTACAATTTTGAAGATATCATCATAATCTAGGGGTGATTGCTATCCTTTTTCTTTTTTCAATTCTAAATAATTTTAAGCCATTGCTTTGCCTAGGTAAATAGAAGAGTCAATCTCGCGAAGATTCTTGAGCTGATCATCACTGAGTTCTTCTTTTCCGATATTTTGATTTGTCTCTGCTTGATTTTTAACATAAAGCAAATAGTTGAAAGCGTGAGAAAAAGCAAGATTTCTTGAAATAGGGCTAAAGTCTGACTCATAGTTGTCTTTAAACAATTAAGGTGATTGCTTAAGACTATGGAAGTCATCATCGATAAAATTCATTGCCGTCGATTCTATTATTTCGAAATTATTTAAATTTCTAAAAAATAGAATAGAATTAAAATAGGTGAGTATTCTATATCAATTTCACTTTCTTCATACTTTAACGATCCAAGACATGTATGATTTGATTCAATAAGTTTTTGCAAGCACATTTAGTATCGCTCTTAAATTGTTTTTCTATATTGATAATGAGTCATCTCCACTATTTTTTCATGAAAATCATCATCAAAGTCCTTATTCGAGTGAATTAAGAAATGAAAATTATTAGGAGCTGGATATTTTAATGATATTAATATCAAGTGTATTTCTTAGGTTCTTAGGTATTGATAGAGTTGTACATATATAGTAAAGTATGCTAGATGATTATCATTAAAAATTGATATAAAAGATAAAAAATTCCTTTTTGGATATTGATATTGCTTATAAGGAAAAAAATATAAACACATATGGGGAAGTAAATTTATCACCACTTGAACTACAGTATAACTTTCATTTTCAATAAGAATATTTAATTTGAGATCATATCTAAATCTTTCCTTCAATCTCCCTCTTTACTCTAATAAATTTGAACCCAAGCTTAATTTTTTTCTATTTGAAAAACCATGTCTGTTTATTTCCCTTTTGTTCGGACGATATCCAATTGTTTAATATGCAATAAACCTGCCAGTATAAATGTCCCTTGTAAAATGGTACAATCAGTTCCTATTAGAAGTAAATTTTGCATTTCCTGTTCATCAGCAATCACCAATTGTCTCACCTTCAGCCAGTTAACTATAAATGCTATAATTTCATACACGCGCCCATTCTTCTATTACTATAAAAGTTATGCTTCCCTACATGTGATCTTACTGATGTTTATTTTAATTGCAAACAGATTCTTTATTGATATTAATTACAACAAAATTATAGGAAACAGCACAGGCCAGCCCTGCTCGATTTGCAATAAAGGATCTAATGCCCGTAATGCCTACTAATAAGACCACCTCAATTCCATCTATTTTACTATTTATATCCACTTATCCTGTGAAAGTTATGATTGTGGAAAGTGTTATCAAATACAGAATAAATTTAATCAAATAATACTATAATATGGATTGATTGTGAAGCTGTCTATGCTAAACTTTATAATTTTAATTATGTTATCTTTTGCATAACTATTTATTTAAATAAAAATATCTCTTATTAAATTCATTGAATTTTATAAAAAGAATAAATTTGATAATTTCATAAAAAAACAGATAATTTATTAATCATTATTTTCGATAAAAATTAATTAAATCAGATATTTAAATAAGATTTATTTTAGCAAATATATCATAATATTTCATAATATTTCATAATATTTCATAATATTTCATAATATTTAATAATATTTAATAATCAAAAGTAAAGGTATTCTTTATAATCTTTGATTTTGGGAAATAAGGGTATCAAATATCGACATAATTTTAAGAACAAACTTTCCTAAAAGACTATATACGGTGTATCTTAATATCAATAATCATTGAGTCATTGTTTTTTTATATTTATCACCATAATCAGGTTTGATTTATTTGCAATATCTTCTGTACAAATGACTTAGCTTTTTATTCTATATTTAGAATTGCTAATAGTTAATTATATTTCTTACTTTTTATTTGGAAGTACAAGCATATAAATAGGCTTGTATTATCTAATCATATAAAAATTACGAATATATATTGCTTGACAGCCTTTAAAATGGAGTAAATGGGACAACAAGTGCATTATTTATATAAATGATGCACTTATTGAAGATTATAAATATTAGGATGATCAACAAATGCCTAAAGAAGAGTATATTATCAAAGGATTTGAAAAATATTAATATATAATAAGACAGTACTATTATTAGAAGCCAAAATAATATTTTATTCTTCACAAGGCAACTATGTTTTTTATCTATTTTTTTAAAATAGTATTGATATAAGTCACAAAATGCTAGAGTTAATCACCTTTCAAACATTATCTTGATGGATACCACCATTGTACATAAATCTCTTGATTTTATTGAATCAATTATGCTGAAAGGAACTAAAAATCATTCTGGAATTAATTAATTCTATGAATCTAAGCTTTCTAAACAATAGTTGTTCAATACTTGCAGATAA
>Ga0302186_10000311_pt1 | contig 44526 bp, 23 predicted proteins | sample II_Bog_E1_2_FD_198782 | JGI IMG/M metagenome (GOLD analysis project Ga0302186, IMG submission 198782) | Peat permafrost microbial communities from Stordalen Mire near Abisko, Sweden - II_Bog_E1_1 | ecosystem: Environmental > Terrestrial > Soil > Wetlands > Peat | place: Sweden: Abisko...
TTTAATGTTCAAATGAAATTCATCGATACCTAACATTTTTTTAAGAATAAATAAATAAATTGTGGTCAAAATATCCCAAAAAATATTTATAGTAGACCAAATGATTATATTAGATCTATTTATCGTTAAAATAATTTTAAAATATGAAATTAAAAAAGACATATTCAAAAATTTAATTTTTATTATTATAAGGTGTATCAATCAATTTTTCAATATTTTCCAATTTGGCGTACAATGTTGTTAGCAATTTCCCCTAATTTGACTAAGTCCATTCCTTTAGTATTTCTAGGTATTTTCTGCTGTATTTGAGGCTGCATTGGGGCTTTAACAGCTGTTTTAGCCGAAGGCAAATACCCAGAATAAGGCTGTTCATATGTCATTTCATTCATATTGGGCCTTCTATGAATTAATCCATTTCTTATGTTCGCTTCAAGTGGAGGTCTACCTCTCATAGGAATTGGCGAGTTCGGATTAAAAAATACTTGAGGAGATTCATAGGTTGGCATAGGGCAATTAGGAATAAAACTACCTGGAGGATATGCTGAATAAGGTGATCTAATGGGAATTTTTTTAGGCATAATTTGTATGGCTTTTGTTATTTTCCTCGTTCTAACTTGTCGTATTTTTCTTTCACATCTTGTAATGATGTTTCCTTCTCTTTTCCTTAATTGGCGCATTACAGAACTATATAGTTTTATTGTGGCTGAAGGACTTACATCACCTTCCTCTATATCGTAAGTGATTTTAATAAATTTAAAATAGGTGTCAAGCTCATCGGGAAGCAGCCATCTGTCACAATTAATCAAAGGAGATCTCAAAACCTTTTCGTCCTGAGAAGTAATGGGGGCAATACACTTGCCAAAAACTTTCATGAATTCTTCTATTTTTCTAAAAGTTATCTTCATAACTGTGGTAACGAAGTTGTTATACTTAGAGGGAGTTCTAAGATAATAAAGATTGTACATTGATGGTTCGTTGATCATTTCTCTAAGTACTCGGAGACCATATCCGTAGTTAATAAAAGAAATAACTATTTTCTTTTCCTAGCTTATCATTAGATCATAAGGAATTTAAATAAAATGCTTCATTCTTATTGCTTTTATTGCCGCATAATCTGTTTCTGAGTCTCCTTTCGAATCGAAATTTGAATATGCTTCATCATTGCTTCCACCCCCTTCGTGTATAATATCGTGAAGGGCTTTTATAGCCTTATGAAGTTAACATTTCGAAAATTAATTTGAAAGATAATTGATACATTCTTGGATCTCAATAGAACTGGGGTAAAGTGATGAATTTTTCATTGATACTTAGTTATTATTTTGTTATTGAGGTGCTGAATTTTAAATTTAAGTGAGTTTATCCTTAAATTAAAGTAGTCCCATTGTTTATTGATTGTTCTATTTTTATTATAGATCATCTAGTCCTCCGGCCATCAACTCTTAAAAGTCTAATGAAATGTCATCAAGCTATTTTTATTTATTAATCTCAATTTAATTTACCTAATTATTCGACGAATTCTGATTTTTGGTGTTTGCGGTATTAATTGATATTTGACAATTGCTTTAATTTCCAGAACTTATTTCTTCATGCATTACTTCATCGTTTATTTATGAATCATCTGGAATTTCAACGTAATTTTAATGTTTGTGTGACTCAATAAGTTGGTCATTATTCTCATTCTAATTTCTGTAAGACTGAAAATCAGGATGATAGTTGTGTTGTAAATCATTCTTTTTATCATTCTTTTCTTATTTTTCACTCATATTTTTTTATTCTTCGCATGTTTATTCAATAAATTCTGACATTTTTGTTACAAATGATTTTTTTGTTGAGATTTTTTAAGTGTTTTTTGTTTTTTAACTGAGCTGTCAAAAATTTATTTTTATAAATCATAACTACAATTACTAATAATATTAATTTTTATATCTATTTATCATGGTGGATTAATACATTAATACAGTTGTGTAGATATTTTTTTACTGATGAGGACTAGAATGGCCATGTTATTTTGAGTTTTTGATAGGATGATATTATGATTTTTGGAATAAAAATAAGTCACATGAACTTTGTCACTCTATTTTCTTCCAGAATTTTTTTAATAATTTTGAGAATTAATTATTAGTTAAATTAATGATTTTTAGATGAATATTTAATCAAAAATCTATTTTTCTGAAAAGGTAGTTTAAAAATTAAGATTATATCCATTGTCATAACTTTCTGATTAGTTAATTATAACATACAATGAGCTACTCGTTTCTGCTCAAATACATCATCATCGGAGATTCAGGTATGATTTCATCGAATTAGGAGTTGGAAAGTCGTGTACGTTGCTGCAATATACTGATCAACGCTATAGAGAAAAACATTAAGTCACCATTGGAGTATAGTTCGGAGCTAAAATGCTTAAATTTAAGGGAAATAACGTCAAGTTACAAATATGGGATACAGTAATATATTGCTTATTCAGGCAGGACAATAAAGTTTTAAAGCTATCACGAGAGGATACTATCGAAATGCAGTTGGGGCCATCGTAGTCTATGACATTTCTAATCGAGATAGTTTTACTCATATTGCAAAATGGTTAGAAGAGGCCAAAGCAAATGGACCTCCCTCTTTGACCTTCGTTCTTGTCGGCAATAAAAATGACAAGAATTTATAGTACAAGATTTGTAATTTAGGAGAAAAGTGACTTTTGAGGAAGGACTAAGATTCGCAAAAGAGCAGGGAATCGTATTTTTATAAACATCAGCGAAGACAGGAAACAATGTTGATTAAATTTTCAACGTTGCAACTGAAACAATTTTGAATAAAATCTAAGACAAAACAATAGAGGTGAGAAATCATCCTGGTGTAAAGGTAGGCAACGAAAAATATATTGGAATTAATTAAGATTTGAGTAAAGGCAACTAGTAATAAGAAAAAGTTACCATTGGCAAGCCAATCAAGAAAAATAAAAAGGGGTGTTGTGGAAAATGAATGATTGATAATTAAAGATTATGATGTTTGCTAACGCATATCGAATGATAATCAGATATTGAAAAAATATTTATTCAGCGTGAGCATTTTAAATTTGATGGTAAAAGATAGATTTTATATATTCTTACATTTGGAGCATCAGCTGTTTATATGCATTAAAATGATAAGTAAATCCTTAGCATCTATTTTAAAGGAATTTTTAACAAAAAATTGTCTTATAAAATTATTTTTTTATTTTTTATTTGATATTATCACATCAGAGATATATTTTTTCCTTTTTTTTTGAATTTAAGCAGAGAAAAAAGTTGTTAAAATACATTTCTTCTCTTGAATACAAACAAATTTCATTCTATATTAAAGAGCCATTAATGTTGAATGTAAAATTCGATAAGTGATTTAATAATGCTACTTAGTAATCAACAAAAATATCCTCTACTTCCGGTGATCTAAACATTGAGAGATCAATATGGCTAGTTTTTTGGCTTAATTGCACATGCTATCACGTATCCCAGACGATAATAATTAATACCTTCTTTAAATATTAACTGATGGACTTCTTGAGTTCCCTCTGCTCCATTGCTTATACCATTCCTTATCTACTCATAATTCCGCTCTGTATATGTCTCTCCCCTCTCTGTATCATTTCTTCATCTCTATTCGATGCTGCAGTGGAGTTGACAATAGACATAGATGAGCAAACAGTATTGCTTATATTGATTTTGCTTACAGTCTGGGGACTGTCAGCTGTGTCGATCTTCCAACTCATCAAAAATAGAACTTACAAATCAATATTTTTTTATGAATTTGTCTTTTTTCTCAGTCTCATGAACTTCATTTTAATTGGAATCACTTACTCTATTTTAAAGCGAACTAACCTCCTTGAATAGGTCCTTGCTAAAATTTTCACCACTCTACTCATGATCCTGCTTGCAGAAAAGTTTAAAATACAAACAGAAGAGCAATTTGATGCAAACTGTCGAATTTGCTTGCAATTAACCTTTCAAAATGATTGTATGGTTCTCTCATGTAAGCATTGTTTTCATGAAAAATGCCTTTGGGACTGGCTCTATGTTCGTAAAGTCTGTCCTGCCTGCTTAAGGCCGCATAACTCTTGATATTGTGTATGCTACTAAAAGTTATCAATTAGGTTCTATTACTCAATAAATTTCAATGATTTTATAACTGATATTTAATCAAATAGTTAGTTGCTTAAAAACAGATAGATATACATTGATATTTTTTTTCAGATTTAAGTAGATATTTTTTTTAATCTGAAAAATAATAAAATTTCGATTATCATATTAGCAGCAAAATAGTCTTATAACTCTTTAATGATCCATCATATCTATTACTTCTATTTTCAATGAGAGTAAATCAAGTTTGTAATTAAATTAAATTTATAGTCTAAAAAATGATTGTACAAATTATATAAATAGTCAGCAATTCAAATTTCAATGAACATCCAGCAATCCACCAGAGAGGAAATAAAATAAATAAAGATCATCAGAGTGGAACGTAGAACTCCAGTCAAGCAAAATATTGAATACAAAGACTTTGAGCTCGCTTTCATCGTTCGATAACTAACTTATCACAAAATGATAGCATTTGATACAAGACAGCGAATGTCATTTCAGTAGGAGTAAATCAAAAGATTTCTTACTGATGTCCTAAAAGAAAACATCAATGAGATGGTTTATTTAATAAAAAGTGTATTTCGATATGATATGAATGGAGATGGCATTGTGGAGTATGATTAATTAATTAATTTTTGCATGGAACAACATTTAGGGGAGATCACTATACAAAGACTTCAAAAATAAAAAATATATGGGCGAGGAGTACAGCGAATGATGAACAAAGATGAATTCCTCTAAACAATTAAGATTGGTCTTTCCTTTCTAGATTTTAAACATAATTTCATTTATCTTCAAGAAAGATTTTCATCAATTGACACAAATCAAGATGGATACATTAACTATTAGGAATATTTTCAATTTTTAAAAGACTATTTTGGAAGTAAGAGTTATGCAGCTAAATTGGTAATTAAAAATTCAGTTCTTGAAGTTATGAACGAGGAAAAGGAGCTCAAAAGACCAATAGAGCTGGACATCATCAAGAAATATGCAAAATTATAGAAAAATAGCAAAATTGATAACAATAATTATATTAAACAAGTCGATAGTGTTGTGAAGATTATACCTGAATCAAGTAATTCGCATTACCAAAATCGTACCTCGCAAAGTATAAATAAATATAATTTCAATTATAATTTAAACACTGATACTTCTCCAAGAACTACTATTAACAGCATTAACAATAACGTTAATATGAATTCTCTCGTCAATAATGTGAAGAGTCCAAGGGATGCTGAGTTAGAAAAAAAGAAAAAACCTTCACAAACTAATAAAATTTAACTCACACTTCTACAAAAAAATCAATTAGCCAAAGAGAGTAAATTTTTCATTCCTTTTACTCCAAATGAAACTAATATCGGTGAAAAGATTGCTAAAATGGTTTTTATGCAGGTTAAGGCCAGCGTGATAGCTTGTGATTTAAATAAAGATTGTTTACTGACCGGTGAATAGATATGGAACTATCTCAAACTAATCTTACAATTGAATGAAAGTACTCAAGGATAAATATTTAAGAGAAATAGCATGAGCAAATAAAAAAATGTGAACGTTGAAGAAGCCATGAGACTAATAATGTCAGAGAATATCATTAAATCCTTCAAGTAAATGGATTATGATGATATTAATAGAAACCTTTCTATGAGTGAGTTTTCCAACCTTTTTGAAAGAGTATGCAGAATTGTTCCATATACTCCCTTGATGGAAAAATTCAATAATCTTTACCGATTTCGAACGTAAAAAAGTTAGAACATGACGGTTTCTGATGCTCATGCTGTCATATCCTATATTTTCGCATCATACCCTTTGAAAAAATGATTAAATATCTTTATTTAAAGATGAATGTAGTGTATTTAAGTCTTACAAGTGTAGATATCAAATTCAATTCAATCACAAAATAGAATTACTCTACATTTAATGCAAGAAAATGAATTCACTCGAAATTAGAGATGGTATGATTTAATTAATCTTCAAATCTGCTATTCTAGTTATTTGTTTTTAAGTTTTTATTAACTATCTCGTTGTGATTTACACGCTACTATTATCGTTCCAATAATCTCATCCCTCCAAAAGTGGCAACCATCATCAATATAAAATATAGATGCCAAATAGGATCTAAGTTTTCAGACTATTTTATATTCCCTTCACCTTTCTTTGAGGGCTGTACGGTTGAAGAAGTCTACAATTTATTGCTATTTTTGCTCATGGATTATGCTATGATTTATTGCTCATCATCTTTTCCTTCTTTAGGATTGCTAAATGGAATAGCTGTCAATCGATGAATATTAGTGATATCTACAGATGAAGATTACTCAAGCCCCCAAAACTACTGTAAAGTTCTTGATGAACGTTGAGCTAGTTATCGACTGTCTGAGGGTAGCATGATTGCAGAAAGTATGAGTGTAGTTATCAGCCAATTTAATAGCATGAAATTAATAACAGAACCAATAATCGAATCATTACATAAATCAGAAATATTGTTGTATCTGTACAGCACCAAACATCACGATTAGCATTAGAATTATTATAGCTAGAGCTAATATGATAATGCAGCACATCTTGCATCTACTTTTCTACATCGCGATTTTTGCTTTATCAATGTTAATTTCAGCTGCTTATATTTGAACATTTGCCTCTCGCACGCGATCGTATATATCATCTAACTTCTACCCATTTTAATTGGTTAGAATTCCAATTATCTCTAATAACTGTAAACATTAATTGATTGATTTCTCCAGATAGATAATTTACTGCAGCTTGGCTTCTATATCTCTGACAGCATCAGCCAATTTAGGTGATCCTTGAAGTAGTTTTTGTTTTAGCTATTCCCTCTGTTATTTTCGCTTGGTTACTTCCTGATTCAGTTCAAGATCCAGCTATATCTCATTTTTAACTGCTCGAAGAAGCTCTTTCTTCATAAAATTATACTCAGGCGTATCTTTTTTCTTCTTTTTTTCAAGAACATCTAGCTGATCCTTTAGGAGATTTCTATCTTTTTTCAGACGCATCTGCTCATCTTTAAATTCAGTAATGCAATCGTCTGCATCTCGACTTACATTTCTTCGGTATCTACTGATAATCTCACGCATCTTTGTAGAATGAGAATTTGTTCGTTGGATAACTTATCGATTGACATCGATCATCTAATTGACTTTGATGTTGCGATCCATCTTTTCGTTGATAATTTCATCGCCCATTAAGCTTTTGTATCGATCCACCATTCTATAAATTTATTTAAAATATATTTAAAATATCCTTAAAATATGGAGAATGGTCATACACATAAAAAGACTTATGATACAAATATTGAGGAGCTTGGAATGCAAATTCCTGATGAATAGTTTTATAACTCCCTTCAAAACTATTCGCCAACGTGCTACTCGAATCGGGGAATTCCTTTCTTCCTAAAAAATAAAATTCAACCCAATGCTCTCATGATTATTGTGATACTGAGTGTTTTCGCTTGCTTGTAAAATGTTTTGCTTGCTATTCGGTACTAGTAGGTAAAATAATTTAATAGTTTCATTATTGCTCTTTTTATTATCAATACAGTCATCATAATTTTGTTAAACTCTTCTTTTATCCTTACGCTTATCATGAACCCTGGTATTATAAACTTATCGGCAATTAGCTAATCAGAATATTAAATAGGAGGAAAATAATTTTGCATTCGATGCTAATAATATAAAACACTCAATATGGTTCATTGCGAATAATGCGGAGTATGTATCTAAAAGTATGATCATCATTGTCCTACTTTAGGAAGATGCATAGGTGGTAATCAAAAGTATGCTTTCTTTACTCTCATATTAAGCACAGTACTAATATTCTGTTCTTTTTTTATTTTCCTGATTAGCTCAATTGCTTCATTATGATTTCAATTTCTTTATTTATAGTCAATTGATGGTATTTTGATTCAAAAAAAGTAGTAATATTAAATTAAGGACTTACTGACAAATTTAGTGATGTAAAAGGCGATTTGATTAATATATATCTATTTTTAAAAATGTGACTATATACTTAATGTTTAGTTATTACTCATTATTAACAAATGAATAGATCTCGCAAGACTTAAATTTTGGAAAGATCCATTCTCAACTCAATCCTTTCCTATGTCCAAGTAAATCCATAATGGACCAAGCAATTAAACCAATTGGGTAAGATAACAACAATAAGTTTCAGTCAATCAAAAGCTGTAAAAGAAAGAAAACCAAAATGTCCCTAATGCGCCAGAGTATATTAAAATTTTCTTCTTTTTTTTCTGCATTTGTAGCTTATTCACAATGTATAAATTATTTAATATAGGAAACGATTTGGGTTACAAAATATTAATTTTTTGAGGAAAATGTCATGATCAATATATGTAAGAGATCAGCTATAGTTTAAAATTATGTATTTCTACTCGGAAATGGTCAAAATCATAGACTAGTAAATAGTCTCACTCAAAGAATAAGAATTATCCTAAAGGATATTTTCTTTAAATTTGGCAAAAAGATATAAAAATTCAGAAGGATCTATTACCATTCAACCGATATCTTCCGGTAAGTGGGAGAATCCAGCGAAGATTAGGATAGTGAATGTGAAGTTGGACAGATTGAACGGGAGCTAGAAAGAATGAGAATAAGTGATTTTTCAGATGTGAACGACGACTAAAAACAAATTTTTATGCTTTGGAATAATCTCATTTATAGGATAAAAAAAGATGGCAAAATTATTGACCATGATGAGATTAAAATAGTATTGAAATAATTTGCGGAGAGAGCAAAGCAAGGCAAAATCAAAAGATTGTCTATTGTAATGCACGCTTGGACGCTTTGGTCAATCGGAAAAATAACATCAGAAGATGTAACTCAATTCTTAATCGATTATGATCAAGCAAAATAAGAAAACGAATGATAGTAGTATCCTTTATTTAATGGAAGAATATTAATAAAAAATTCGTCCGTTTAAGCTTAAGTTGGATATTAAATATAGTAAAATAAAGTGAAAGATACTCTTGGCTTTTCCAACGATCAATGAATCCTTTGATCTGATCAGAAAAGTCAAAATTTGGTTAAACTATCTTGTTCCAATTTTTCTCGATAGTTTACTATGCTTACTTGTCTAAGATATTATTATTCATTGTAATTTTTATTCTAATTTAGTAAAAATACAGATCATTATTAAACTATTAGATTCGTCAAAGCAGCATTAATATCATGATAAATAATTACTCTCCAAAATGAGGAAATCTTAAATTCAATATTTTGTATTTAGAGATGCGATACTAGATCATTTATTGCCTGAGGAAATCCATTCGAGATATTTGTATAAAGCCAAAACGCTGCCCTCGTTTACTTTAATCAGTTTACTACATCTTTCACACTTAACTTCAAACATTGTTCCTTTATATTTTGATACTTCAGAATTCATTGAGCAATGAGGACATTTAAATGATGCAGTCTTGAGACTTCTTAACTTTTATATGAATTATTGCGTTATTTTATTCCCATATTTTTGGAAGTATAGTTTCTCTGATTCCTTCAAGTCTTCCAGAGTCCAGTAAACATCATAATATCGGCAATTAAGTATTTTTTAATTTTATACTCTGAAAAATCCATTATCTCCCCAATTTGTTCCCCAAGAATTCATGAACACAAAGCACGATGCGTTGAAGCTTGTCAAAACAACTGCATGTCCCCCTAGCTCTTTATTATTATCTCTTTTTGAAAACACATTACTTTCCAAAATTCCCTTAGGATTTTTTCTATAAAATTAAGAGAAGCGTTTCCATTCTGTATCTTATGACTAATTTTTTGAATTTGTTAAGCTAAACGTGGCTAGAACAGGTCGTTTGCAGGTAATTGCTTTTAAAGCCCTCTCATGATTAACCTCTTTCACCTGTAAGCGATAAGTAGGGCAAATATCCTTTAAAACTTGAAAAGTATTCGCTCCATTTTCGCCATATTTGGCAATCAAAGTTTTTCGCAGGTCGTAAAAATTAGGATAATCTCCCTACCGACCGATAATTCTTCTGGTTGCCAAGTCGATTATTGCTGCAGATGCGTTTGCATAGCAAGTGCCTCCTTTTTGTTCTTTCGCTTAAAATCCTTATTTGTACTGGTTAATATAAAGATCCAAAGATATATTGGCGAGAGCCAACGGCAAGCTGTCTTGATTACAAACAATTTATCTCGCAAATTGACACACATTTTCGATAAATTGAGGATGATTAATTTGCAAGAATAACCGACTCGAATTTTCCTAATAATCTATCGTCCACCCTTTCTGAATAAAGATAGTATAGGGCAGTTTTTATGTTTTAATTTTAGAAGCAATGTCAAAGAGATATTTTGCTCCTTTGGGCCAATTATCATTTTTTTTCGTATAAATTCGGAGGGGCTACGTCAATTTATGCGTCGATATGAAAAGAGATATAATAATAATTCCCTTTGCTTTTAGTTTTTGTACAATTTAGTAGTTTTTTTTATTTGGTTACCCGTCTGATAAAACGAACAGCATTTTCTGAAATAAATTCCATTTTTTATCAGAAAATAATTTTAAGCTGTGGTCCAAGGCTTAAGCAAAGGGAGTGCTGCCATAAATAAATGGCTATATATCCTTGATAATATTTTCGACTCTTTTGTCTGTTAGATGATGATTTGATTCAATGCCTGTTAGAATCTCCATCGCCAGTTTGCTCTTAAAGATTGATTTTTAATTGGGTTCTGTTAGGTTGAATCGTTAACTATTACTTATCAGATATTTTGTTGATTAATTTGCGATTTTACGGATATCTTATGAAGAAGCTTGTATAAAAGTACTTCCAAAACTTAACATCCAATTACCAAAGCCATCTTTGCACAATGCTGGTAATATGCTAACCACGTATTTTAGAAACCTCTAATCCCTGAATAAATAAAAATGTAATTTTACAGATTATTCTTACTTAATGGAATTAATCAACAGCCCCATGCTGACCCATTAATGAATATATGATGCTCCATTATACCGTAATTTTTAAATGATTTGATGAATTCTCTACCTATGGGGTAGTGATCGAGAATTCTATAAATGTTTTGTTTCCTCAATTCTTTTAGGCTTAGAGAGATTCTGAATAGTTGATATCAAATCAGCCACCTGTAAGTCATTTGAAGTGCCAAAAGTCAGAGCAAACATACAATTTTAGTCTGATCCATCTTACCGTGCAAATCGCTCCACCACCTTGAGGATAGATTGGATCCAAGGCTTTTCTTTCCCTTTGAGCTATCCATTCATTGGTTGATAGGTCGATCGCATTGATGAAGACACATCCAACAAAATGCCAGTCAACATCTCAAAAAGTATAAATATTAATATAAAATAAATTATTTTTCGATCATTATAAATAATATACTTGTTGCATTCTTTCAATATAATAAAAAATATAAGGGCCTTTTTAATAGTTTATTAAATTTATACTTATAAGTCCTATATCTTATTAAAATATTTCGGTTGAATCCTATATATTCTCAGTTCAGAGTTAATTATGCTTTAACTAGTTGATTGATGGAGCTTCTTGAGTTTCTTCTTCATTTATGCAATAAATTTGACTAATAATCAAGATGATATGACTGGTGCAAATAAATTACATTCAAATGCTTGATTCTCCAATATTTATTCATCTTGATATTAAGGATTAAATAATAAAACTCGATTTCATATTTAGATGATTTTTTATTTTTCAGAATCAATTGCTAAAAAGAAGATATGCTCTATTCCCTCCTACAGCTCCAAGGAAGACATCTTCAAGTCCTTTTGAATTTTTTACTCCGACTATAGAAGTGGCTCCAGGATTTGGTCCTCCTAAATAATCCCCATCATTTCCATAGATGACACTCGCCACACTTTTACGATCCTCACCATCAATTAAGAGATCCTCAATATTGTATACCAATTATGAATTATTAAATGAGGAAATTTCAAAAACTCTTCCCGTATTTATTCGAGTTGAAGTTGAATAGAAAGGTTAGTTTGTAAATAAATGTTTTCTTTTTCCAACAGTTGTTTTAATTAGTTGAAGAGTCATTCCAAAAGCTCCATTTGAACCTTCAATAATGAGGCCAGTTTGAGCTGTTAATGATGCTATATTTAGTGTAGTTCCTTGAAAACCACCTTTTTGACCAAATATGATAATCACTCGACCATTAAATGCTGGACCACTAAGAGCTGTTGAATCCCCGATTATAAGATCATCTGTATAACCGCTGCCTTCATCATTGGTAAATTTTCCTGCTGTCAAACTCGTACAATCATGATTTCCTAAATTGCTAATAATTGTATAGCCATAACCTGATGGAATACTGTTAACATTTATGGACTTACTAGCATATCCTCCTTGTCTACCATAAATCACATGAACTCGAAATGGATTATTTGAGTATCCCCATGAAGCAGATATAGCAATATCTGAGATGTTATCATCATTAAAATACCCAAATGTTATACCATAGCCAAGATATCCTCCTCCAAGTCCACAATTGCATCCAGATGTAATGATAACTCCAGTTGTATTGGTAATAGAAGCTAAATCTAAGCCTTGTGGAAATATTCCTGATTAAGGGCCGCCATATACGACAGCAGCATAAGATCCATCCCTACAACCTATTGCTATATCAGTATAACCATCTCCATTTAAATCTCCTGTGCTTCCAGCGGATCCACAGCGATCATTTTGAATAGCACTGTAGCCTCCAATAAAAACATGACCATCTGACTGGTTAATTGAATCAAGTGAAAAGTTTCCTGGCTCCATACTATTGCCTGAAATTGTATAGGCAGTTCCTTTTGCTGTGCTCCCAAACTCTGTCAAAAGCAAACTAGGAATCCATCCTAAATATGCCTTTTATATAACATATATGCAATAAGGAACATTATATTGTGCTGAAATAACTAAAGAGTTGTTTTCATCTAGATCATCTAAGTTGACTGATAATGGTATGTCACTATCCATATAGTTTAAGATAAATGTTTTTTTCGAGGCCCGTGCTCCAATTATTAATGTTCTATTTTCACCCCGAATTCCTCCATCTGCTAAGGAAAACCCTGTTTATGCCTATGACCCATAAAACATAATTCCACCTGCAAATGATTTCAAGTCAATTTATCTTTTGTTTGAGACTGAGCCATCTGTTGTCAGCATAATTGCAAATGCCAGTTGAATTATGACAATGAAAGAGATGAGAAATAATCCTAGATATTTCATGGTGAAGAGAGATTTATGATTAATTTAATAAATATATTAAATTCTCTTACAGATTATTTTAGCTCGATTTTAAAAATTTATTTAAAATTTATTTCTGAATTAAAAAAAATCCTGATATTTGAGCATTTTTTGTTTTCTATGTTTTTAGGCTGAGATTTTTTTTTTTCAGATTATTGTTTATTCGCATTTTTAACTGATTTGAAAGAAATTTAAAAGTTAATGTAGTATTTTAAATGTAATAATAATAATTCTTTCTCAAAATTTTGAAATATATCTAGTTCTATAACTTGTAAAATTAGAATGAATTGATTCAAAAAAGTATAAAATAAATTAAATTTCATTTTTTGAAAGCAAAAATCCCATTTCTTTCATTATTATCTTTTCTGTAGAATTTGATAATGCTTGATTTTCTCTATTTGACTTAAAATTTGTATAAAATTTTATATAATATCTTCATCAACGATAGAAATATCACTTCAATGCTCGCTAATCCAATTTCAGGTAATTTAGCATTATGATTGCTTTTTATTTAAGTCTAAAAATATCAATTAAAAGTGAATAATTTAAATTTACGTTTAGCATAAAATATTAAAATCAAGTGAAAGAATTCTTTGGCTTTTCAAAACAACAATGTATCCTTAGACCTTACCAGCAAGGTCAAAATTTGATTAGACTGCTTCAGCCGTTTGTTCCATTTTTACTCAATAGTTTATTATTTTGGAAGTATGCTTACTGTTTCAGATATTCGATTATATTTTTATTTTTTATACAAGTTCAGTTCCTTTTGAATGGAGTTGCTAAAATCTTAGGATTGAGCATTAAAGATATATTCCATAAAATCATATATAATAAAGGGTCTTTACATTCGAAAGGCCGAGCAAAAGGCGTTGAAAGAAAGAGGTCGAACTATTTTCGGATACAAGTGATCATTTTGTTGGCGAGGAGATATTTCTTTTTATTTAAGAAAAGTATAAAGTTTTTATATTGAAAAGCGGCTACTTGCCAATCCATTTTATAAGTTTTAGTTATCCGATTAAGATAAATCCTATTATTTAATTGGATTAATTAAAGTTGTTTTGTCACTTTCCTTACTTAAGTTTTTTTGTTCTGTAATATCAATAGACTCTGAAGTGTTATCTGAGTATTTTTAGTGTTTGAGTTTAATTTTTAATTTATTTAGAATTAATCTTCTGGGGGATTTGCGTTCCGGAGATAGCATTGCTCTTGCAATAATGTTGATATCTCTTTCAATAATTGGTATTGTTCTCGAGAGACTGATCATTTGCAGTAGATCATATTCATCGAGAAGGCCATTACGATTTTTATCAAAGATCATAAATGCAATTTTGTAACTGACTTTAATATTCATACGACAGAGTCGATATAAGCTGATCTTTGTTTATCGGTAGGATATGAACTCGGCATAGGGCAAGTTGAAATACACATTTTTATAATTATTGTCTTTTGCTTTATTATTTTAAAGGCTTTAAAGACGATTTGATTGTTCTTGTCGATGCTAAAGATTGTTATTTATTTTTTTATTCATGATTTTCAAAATGCTGAGCTTGGACAATGAATGCAGCAACTAATACTCTCCCTCATTAATAAACTTTGATTTCTTCCTTGAAGCTTCATCTTAATTTAATTATTTTTCCTTTTGCTCATAAATATCTTCTAAGTGATGGTTTTGTAGCTGGTATCTTCTCTAGATCATAAAATTAATGGCCTGCTAATTAATAGGTGAATCTTGATCGAATTTGAATTGTCTCATATATTCCTTATAAGAAAGGCTTTCTTCATTTATTTCCTTATGCTATTTTAAATATTAATAACTCCATTCTAATCGATGAAGATTTTGAATAAATCTCGACGTCCTTTCTTTATTTATATCAATCAGAGGCTATTATTTCATATATCTTTGGTTCGATTATTGAGATTTTTAATAACGATTGTGGCTCAACCGACTGTTTACACATTTTTAAGGAGATCCTTACCACTGAGTTACCATCCTCCTTCGAAGACTGATTCTTCTCTATCGGCTATCTCTTATCATTGTCTGTGATTTTTCACGCAATGAAATTAATTTTTATCTCGGTGGACTTGGAGAAGGATCATCTATTCTTATTGTTAGTCTTTTTGCTACTTTTTTTATGCTTGGCTGACTACTGCTCTTGCTTTCAGAGTTAGTCTTTGTGTTTATTGGCGCAAATAAAATATCTTATTTTGTCGATTCCTTTTTCCTTTCAACTTCTGAATGAAATTCAAACTCAAGGACTTGATTTTATTAGTATCTCATGGTTCTGCCAAATTTATCTCTTTTGATATTGGTAATAGATTTGCTTGCATATGCTTGTTTTTAATTTAGTTTTCGACGAAAAGCTAGCCATTCCTTTGTAAACTGGTGAACGTTTCTGCTCTAAAGACTGCATTATTGTTATATTACTTATAAATAGATTTAGCCAGTTGACGTCGATTTTGAGAGATAGATTTATTGATACGCTACAGAAAATACTCATTTCCCGCATCCTGATTAACTTTATTTAACCTTTCGATCGAAATGGTATTCATTTATATAATTTATTGCAAGGATAACTTACTAACTTATATTTCGAATGATTTTAAATAGAAAAATATCTTCTATCTGGAATATTGTTAATAAAACCAGGTTGATATCTTTATTTCCAGCATTAAATTTTTTAAAATATATTCAGAAAACGAATCTATTTATTATTTTAAAGTTAATTTTAGTCACAACTGAATAGATAAATCACAAAGGCTTTTCAAATTACAATTCTTAAGTATTATAAGTTCAATAAATTTGTAAAAAAGAATGTTTTAAAATGCATGAGCTAAATTATCACTCACACGGCCTGGGAGCTTTCACCGCTGGATTGTTTGTTTCCAGTGACTGGGCCTGAGATGTTGGGGAGAACACCTCCCTCAGCAATGGTGGCGTTGTGAAGAAGCTTGTTGAGCTCTTCGTCGTTGCGGATGGCCAACAGAATGTGTCTGGGCACAATTCTGGTCTTTTTGTTGTCCTTAGCAGCGTTTCCAGCCAACTCAAGAACCTCAGCAGCGAGATACTCAAGGACTGCAGCCAGGTAAACTGGGGCTCCAGCTCCGACTCTTTCGGTATAGTGAGCATGTCTCAAAAGTCTGCCAACTCTTCCGACTGGGAACTGGAGTCCTGCTCTTGAGGACTTGGACACAGCCTTGTTTGAGGTAGTTTTAGCTTTTCCTGATTTTCCTCCTTTTCCTGCCATTTTAAATTTGCTTTATAAGGAAGGTTAGGCGCTATTTGAAATTAAGGATATTTAATCTGAGTTGTTAAAAATTATCCAATCAAATTATTTCTGCTGCTGACATTATAAGATTGAAATTTTAATATTTAAAATACATGTCTATGGCAATGAAAGAATAGGTAAAGAATTCTTTTGCCAATTTTAAACCTTGGAAAGTTAATAAATTTTCAAAAAATGTGAAAAATAACTAGGATAAAATAAAAATAAAAATCATCAATTAGAATTTTATAGAGATATTTCATTATATTTGTATTGCATTGTCGATTTATTTGGATTTATTAAACTATCTTGTAACAAATATTAGTTAATTAGAATATTTTTATATTATCAATATAAGAGCAGATTGAAACTATTTGGAGGAAAAATTTAGTCAGCAATTATTCTAACTGTCTGTAAGAACCGCAAATTTAACGGTAATTAATACATCTATGAAAACGGTTGAAATGATAATATGCTTCATGAAGAAGGAGTAATTTTGGGGAAAAGTATCTTTATTAGTTAATTCGTTAATGGGGCCAAAAATGCAGGAAAACTAAGATTGTGACTATCTTTGTCTAATAAACCAATTTTGCAATTTGACTAATTCAGTAAGTTGACCTACCAGGCATTCTCATTGAGTCAACAGGTAAATGCCTCAAGAACAAAGGGAGTACATGGTAGTATCAAGAGGAGTACAAAGATGGGAAAAATAAGGAAAAGGTAGAGTCAGTTTTCGATAAAAGTTTAGTCATATACGATGGTAATTGAAAAAATGGTCTTCTTGAGGAAAATGATGTTTATATGTCGAAAATGAAAAAAAAAATAACCCTTTTCACAAGGGTATTAACCTATCAACCCTTATAAATTCTGAAAGATAAAACATTGATAATTATTTTAGTGAGCTCAATTGATTATCCCTTATTGAACTATTCAGATTAGTATCTTTATAAGATAATTATTCCATTTGAAATTCGTATAAGTCCTTAAGACAAATTTCAACTTTGTTTTGTTGAAGATGATGATTAAATTAAGTTATCAATTATGGGCTGATGTAGCGAACGATTTGAGGTTCTTATTTGGTAATAATACAAAATAACTCAACTATAGCTCGGGAACCAAATGAGCAAATAATAAAGAAATTGTTTCTAAGTCAAATATTTAAATTAAAGATCAGCCTGTATCAAATTGAAGAGTTTATATTTGTTCTAAAATATCTAAATTTAATTTTAATAGTATTAAAAATACCATAATAGCAAGATAAAAAGTTTTAATTTAACAATTCATGGATAATGATATTGACTATTCATCAACCTGATGTGAATGACTACTTATTAATAACTAGCTGATATCATGATGTATTCTACTTTGATTTCTATGTGTCCTTGAATGTTTATGATCATTTATGAATATCTTTTCCTCATGCCAAAAATTTTACTATTCATTATCATTTTACTAATTGACAGAGTTGAGTTTAATATCTCGAGAAGCAACCCCTTATCTCTTACCACTCCATTCTTGCCTCGTATACCGGACAATTAAATATTATTATTGTGGTTCATTTCTGAATGTTTTAGCCGTTCTAAAAGGGAGCAGAGATGAGACTCTCAATGTTTATATTACATGTTCTAACATTCAAACGAACAACTTGTACGTGAGGACATTAAAATTTCAAACATGCATATTGTTATTATAATTTTTCCTCTTCAAGATAGAGAGGAGTTCCACATAAGATTTACCCCATAGTTTTAGACCTGATTGACACTCCAAAATCGCATATCTTGATAAGTCCCTGCATAGCATCCAGTATACATTATGATATGATGTTTTTACGGCTTAAGGTCTCTGTGGATGATCTCGCATTGGTGCATACAATCCAAGACTCTACATATCTGATAGACAATGTTCGTTATGAGCTTCTCATGCAGAGTTTTCTTCTTTATTAATAATAAGAATAGTTGTCACGAGTATCAGAGTTCTTGAACTAGATAAATGTATTTTTCATTAGCAAAGAAAATATACGGCTTTATGATGCTTGGATGGCTTATAAACGATTGAATTTTTATTTCACAAATACAGTGAACGACTAATTTTTATGATCCATTGTATCCATGCGTTTGGGCAAATAATAGGCCTGTGTTTTTATGTTGAGTGAGATAGACTTCACCAAATTTACTAGAACAAAAATTTTTGTCCAATGCAAAGTAGCTGAAAGTACCTTCGAGTTATTATTGTTTTATGTTAGAATTCAAGGAAATTATCGATATAACATCGGTCTATGGAGTTCTGTCAGACAGTATCAGTGAGAAAATATTGTTATTGGATTGTTGATAAACCTGAACATAGATTTTACTTCCTTTCTTATACGATTAGGTGTCATATATTTTTTTCCTTTACCCTCCTTCTGAGTCTCTCGCCAAAGGTGATTGGATCTTCTGATTTGAAAGAGAAATGACTGGCTTTGCTGATGGACCGTTTGAGTTCGTGACCGCATCTTTAAATGTTGACCTAGTTTTTTCTGGTGCTAAAACGAGTAATGGTGGGATTATACATAAGCTTATAAATTAATAGGAAATCATAAAATAGTTCTTCAGAAGGATACCGAACTTATGAAGCGATTAAATTTAAATTTTAAATAATTAAATGTTTTATAGTACTATCAATGCTCAAAGATTTTTACTTCCACGTTAATTTACTAATTTTATTCCAGAGGATATCCCTAAACTTTATTCAGTTAACGAGCTTCTTACTGAACATTTCTCAATTATACCTCACTTTGTTAGAGTATCCTTAGAGTTTTTAACAGAACTCTACTCAATTATTCCGCACTTTGCTAGTGTATCCTTTGAGATTTTTACTGAACTCTTCTCAATTATTCTTACCTTTGCTCGTGTATCCTTTGATATTCTTACTATAATCTTCCCCTCTCATTCTATAGTTTATCATTATATTCTTCCTTTATTCTCCTGATCTGCAACTCTTCCTTAGTCTTGAAATCTTAATATTAGTATTCTTTTTTTTTTTCTTATATTAGCTCAAATTCTGCTTTTTACCACTATTATTGATATTCTTTAATTTTTTATTTCTGTTTGGCAATAGTTACTTCAGCCTCTTCACACTATTATTGATATTTCTTAATTTTTTATTTCTGTTTGGCAATAGTTACTTAGGCCTCTTCAAACATTTACTTATATTCTGTGATTTTCCTGTTCCTCTATTTCTCTTTAACTTAAAATTCTCTTTATTTAATGTGTATCTTTTTCTCAGAAAAACTCTCATGTTATTCATTTTCATGTTTTAAATCTTATAACTGAGATGTAAGTTTTAGATTTTCCTCTTTAATTTCATTATATTTTAGCTTCCAATTTTCTTTTTCTTTTTTGTGTTCTTTTATCATTTATCTCAAATTGCTCACTTCTCTATTTGTGATATTTACTCCTCTACATTGATCCATTGAGACGTCTCCTTATTCCTTTTAGAAAATTCTATGACTTCCTGGTCTTTTGTTGTTGATTAGCTGTTAAGAGTATTGTCCGCATACATTGCCTTTGCTCAATGTCAGCAATGCATGATACAACTGCTGTCCTTCGGGTGCTTTATGTGCTGAGTAAAACTTTTTGGGGCTCTCACCATTCTAATGTTTGATAGCAGCAGACGGTACCTCTCTAGGCTTTTAGTTTGACATCTGAATTGGCCGATTATAATAGTTAGGAAATTATCTATTGATTTAAACTGAAGCAAACTGTCTTTTATTTGACTTTTAGTATAAAAATCCAAATTATTGAAATTCAGAAATCCTTTCTCTTTAAAAGACAATTTCGATATGTGATAGAAATGATGGATTCGTCCTCAAATTGTATAATTTTGAATTTAATTATCACACATATTATTTGATCTTTGTATTTTCCATAGGATGATATCTAACTCCTTGTCGACTTACAGGCCCTATGATCCTATAATTTTGTTATACATTTTGCTCATCTTTTACTCCAAGTCTATCTCAAAATTTTTACCTTTTGGAGATTGACTTCCTCATAGAAGCGCGGCTCCTTTCCTGAGAATTGGTCGGATGGCTTAATTAGAAATCGATTTTCTCAAGGTGAGCCTATATCTGGGACTAATTTAAAGAATAAAAATTTCTCCTTGGGACTATAATATACTTTCTTTACCACATCATGCAATCTTTAATTATTTGCGACTCTACATTTTGTTGGTTGTTGCAAGATTATTATTGCTGTTGCATTTTGGGTGATCTTTATTCTACGTTTACTTTTATCGGGATTCATCACAACTAACAAATAGACTTTTACCGAAAGATTTATCCATCCAATAATTATTTATATAACCGAAAGAGAATGCTGCTGTTACTGATGCTCTCGCGAATGGAAAAAAATTGGCTATGAAAATAATGATAAAGATGGTTTATACAAATAGTTGATGAAGAAATGGCTATTGATTACATATAAAGTGAGTATTTAGAGTTATTTTTATAAATCATTCGTCCTTAAACACGGCAACAATACTATTTATATAAGTTAAATGTACAAAAATAAATCACAAGACAACTCTTAATCAATATCAGCATCCAATATTTTTTCAGGCGATCCCCATTATTATGTCGATTAGCATTAGCTGTTGCTAACTGAAGCCCAATGGAGCGAATGGCCCCAGGACAGCGACGAACAACGATAATAATTAATCATTGATCGCCAAAACAGAGAAATCATTCTGGGGTATTTATTTTATTATTAAGATTTATGAATCGCACATATAACAATACAGATTTCCCTTTTTTAATCGAAGACGCCGATTCTAAGCTAATTCTACGGCAGCTCAAAGGAGTAATTGGGCTCAGAATATCGCTGAGTCATCCGAATTGGTAAATAAACTAGCCAAATTTCAATTTATTAAATCACAAGCGAATATCAAATTTTTTGAAAATGGCTGCTAATCAAAAATAGCGTCAGTTGCAGCTCGAGTCACTTCGCTTACTCAATTGTGTTACAAGAAATCATAAATGGGTATTTTGTTAGCTTATTGCTGAGGCAGCGGGAATTTCTCTTTTAACCAAACTTTTAAGCGAAAGAAATGCCGAGATCTTATCGCGAGCCATATTAATTTTGGGGAATATATGCAAGTACTTACACAATTTTAACAATTTAATTATATAAGAGGGCACCATTAAACGCTTGGTCTAAGTGGCTGAGAATCATCATAGCAACAACAAAATCAAGCTTCAGTGCTGCTGGGTACTGTCTATCTTTTCCATCGTTCATTATGGCACTATTGAAACTCCTCACGACTATGAGCTCATCACTTCTTTTTTATGTAAGATTATGATAAAAAATGTTATCACTTTCAAGCCACTTTTTTACTACTGCTGTTGGGCTCTAACAAGGTAATCGGCAGCTGAATAAATAATGCAGCACAGAGTATATGAAAATATTCTTGCGGTGGATATATAAACAGATAAAGCCTTTGCTTAACCTTGCCTGATTATTTTATCTACAATATCTTTCGAAAGGCATTAAGGAACATATATACTGATAGAAAAGGGAATTTGTGAATTCATCTACAAATGCCTATTTCTTTGCGAAAAATAACGGTATCTGTATGTTTGCTTTTTAATAATTAATAATCTTGCAAGAAGTACTCCTCATCAGGTAAATGATTTCTGATTTAGATTGAAGGGTTGATGAAGCATAAAAATCTTATCTCTAGAGCAGTCTAATTGTGTAAAACAGGCGACCTAGCAATGAAGCATTTTGTAATATCTTTCATTCCTCAGTTGTTCACTAGGATATTTCTGAACATGGCTAAAACTTCCAAATAGAAATTCAGATAATTCGAAGATACGTTAATAAATTTAGGAGTCATCGAAACTCTAGTATAAATAATGACAGTCAACCAAAGAAATTTTTTAATCATCGATGATGTTTTGGGAACATTGCTTATACTGCTGGAATAAAAGCCATCGCCTCAAGCAACTAATTTGTTTGTACTTCTAGAAAAACTTGAAATTATTGAACTCCTCTAATAAATGAAACGACATTCATAAAATAAATGCTTGCTCAAACAAATCGGCAAAATGTCAAAGTATTTTGATACTTGTTAAAGAATTCGGATGTGATTCTCTTCATCTTTACATTAAATCAATATTCCATATCACTCATCGTCAATATTGTTTATTAATAATACATTAGAATCAATCACCATCAAATCCTAGGCAAACTTGCTCGCATTGGAAGGACTTTATTCCACCAATGCAAGAGTGAACGACCTGTCAAATATTTCACAGATGTATGAGCCACAAAACTGAAAATTATCATCATGTGGATCATCATGCCGAGCTGGATTTATTATTTCAAGATATGACCTAGATACAAATCAATCAATAATATTTTTTTGTGTATGAGAAGGAAATAATATAGTAGGAAGATAGGCTATTTTCTAGTCATACAGTTGAATATAGGAAAGTAAAAAATATTTTTTTATTCATTGGTCGAGGACGCGGAAATCAGTTATTTTAGTGTAAACTAAACAGCGGGCAAAGGATTGAGGCTTATTTTATTATCATAATTTGACCAAAATCCTAATGCTAATAAGTCCATGAATCGATTCAGTATACCTTATGATGATTTATAGTTTATCTACAATGCAAGATCTATCTTTTATATTATATGCTCATATCCCTCTTTTAAATTCATCCATACTATGCTATGAGCAAACAGCTTCTTTTTTGTGTAAGATTATGATGGGAAATCTTTAGATTTTCCACCCATTTTATTGTACTCTATAAAGGATTCAGTTAAATTAATAGTGGAACACAGAGTATACGAAAAGATCCTTGATGTACATACAAACCGATAAAGATGCTATTTTGATGTGCCTTTGTTTTATTGGAAATAAAGTTCAAAGTCTATTAATGCAAACTTTATACTTATAGAAAATGGAATATGGAATATGAGGCTTTTCAAATCATTAATCAAGTTGTGGTAACCCCAATCCTCATCCCATATATTTCATTTCCTGAACGATTTGGAGTAACTGAATTTCAACATTACTCAAGTTCTTTTGTCTTATTTCGCAGTGTAAATTTTATTTTTTCATTTTATTGTAGGATGTAACCGATTCGCTTCCAGATCTATTCAGTTCCAATTTGGTAAACTCTTATGCCTTTAAATTGTCTAAAAATAATCATTTTAAATAAAATTCTTAATTTATTGGAGTTATAGATGTCCTGATTCCTGTATATTTAATAGGTCCCAACTGAATGTCATTCTTTTTCCAGTCGTGCTTCGAAACAGACAACGTCAACAAAGATTTCACCTTTGAAAAATCATACAATCCAAAGGCAAGCCTTTTGCCTGAACAGATAAAGTTGCCAAAGACTAAGCAAGAAATCAAAGTCACTACCATTCCCAACAAATTTTTAGTGAGAGGCAATTACGACAGGCCAGGATACATCAAAGACTTTGAGCAAACAGCCATTCTTACTCAGCACTATTAATAGTTCCTCGCAAAGAAAAGAAGCAATCGATAGTTATGGGGGACAACATTTGATTAGTATATTGCTCAATGATCATTTACTTTAGACATAAGGATATTAAAGCTATGGTTTTATTACAGCCCCATTATTAGACCCAAAGATTGACAAAGGAAGGATTATGCCTATAGCTCATTTCAGGAGATAGAGATCAATAATAATCTACTTTATCATAAATTCTAATCATATTGATTTAATAAATCGATGGATTTGTTTGGATGGATATCATTGGACCCAAGGTGAGAGGTCGTCGCAGACACCGCAAGTGTTTCCGGGTGCAAGTCTGATGAAACCTTGTTCTCCCCAAGTGGCTCCCCAAGAGTTCTTGATCTTGTAGTAAGTTCCTGTAAGACCAACTAATTGAATATCATGATTCAGGCTTCTTCCGCAGTTGTTGAAAATACCAGAGGAATATCTGCTCCAGTTAGTAGCATCAGCAGATACACCAACGGGTCTGGCTTGGATTGCAGTAGCAAGAGGGGTGCATCCTTTCGCTGTTTGAACTCCAGAAATTTTGAATGATCCTCCCTGGACCTTGCAAGTTCCAGTCTTAGCAGTGTAAGCGTAACTGGAGGTGGTGGTAATACCGTGATCCTTGACATAAGCCAAACCCTTGTAGTTGAATCCACCATTGCAGCCATCATTACCATAAGATTTACTGCAATCAACGAGCTGTTGTTCAGCAAGGTTGACTGTTTCTCCTCGAGAAAGTGCCCATGATTCCAAAACAGCGACGGCGCTGAAGGCCCAGCAAGATCCGCAGCTTCCTTGGTTCTTAATGGGGGAAACCTGTCCTTTGGTAGTCCAATCAATATCAGCGTTGATGTCACTGACTTCTTCAATGTTATCCTTGTTGGGATTTTCTCTGGGATTGAGGTAGGTCACGTAGAATTCAGCATCAGTAAGTCCACTGAACTGATTAACTCCCATTGTGTAAGTTTGGGTCTTGTCAGCGTTGTGCTTGTTGATGATTTCAACATTTTTTAGATAGATGAGTCTTCTGTAGGAATCTTCCTCATGAGACCAGTTGTATCCGAACTTTTCCTTCCAGAGCAGGAAGTCATCCTTCGCCTCAACAGAGTTGTAGAAGACTGCTGCAGCAGAGAGGAGTGCAACAAGGGCAATGAGAAGCTCTTTATTCATGATAGATATTATTTGATTATAAATCTACTTATATTATCAGAACACATTAAATCATCACCAATTCAACTATTTTTTATTACCATTGTGAAGATCAAAAATATGTCTTTATATGTTAATGCTGATAACTGATAATGAAAGTCAAAAAGTAGACAGTATCACAAGATAAACTTTAATATCAATGCTCCGATCGTCAGTCCAGTGATTGAGAGAAGTGTGATCCATTTTAATATCTTAAAAATGATTTGTTTCTTTGAATATCGCAGCTGGCTATTTTTTTTGTCTTGCAGAGCTTTTTTCCTTTTGTTTTTTATTTTTTATCGTTTAAACTAATAAAGTTGTATCAATAAATCATTGACATACTCTAAATTCTATATCTTGTTTATGCTTTTAAAGGTGTTAATCATCGCAATACGGGACACATAAAATACATGTATTTTGACATCTAATTCACGGTTAAAAAGGCTTATTTTTGTCTTTTGATAGTGTTACTTGCTAAATAGATCAAAATTTATGTCCCCATAGTAGACGACAAACAAAGTAATTGACTACTTATTGTAAGCTTTCAGTTTTGCAACGATATCTTCTGATTCAATTTGGCTTTTATTAACGTTTTCACTTTCACATAGCTATAGTTCTTTATAAAAGAAGACTGGAAGATTTTATACTTTGGATATTTATGCTTTTATTTTCACTTTTACGAACACTAAATCATTCTATTCGATGAGAGAAACACCCTCAGTATTACTATAAAGATGCTTAAAGCTGAAAGATATTTATGAACCCTCTGCACATTTCGACCGACAAGAGTAAAATGAATTGATCTTCTGTTAAAATTATGAAATGGTGAACTGGCATTTGATGGTAAAAGTTTCAGCTGCAAGTTGTTTGGTGGATTTGTTTTTATTATTCTTTATGGCGAGGTCTTCCTATGCGTTGGTGAAGGTATCATAGAAATAATCAGTGAGATTATACTTGAAAAACTTTTAAAAGAAGATGGATTATACTTTAGAATATACATCGATGCAGCTTTGCTCACTATTGAATGTTTTAAACTAGGCATTGATGATGGGCTTATTTCGCTTTTAACGCATCAGCTATCTTTATTTAATATACATTTTTAATCAGGAATAAATCAATTTCGAACAAACTTTTATCTTTATCTCGAGTAATCATCAAAAATAACATATAATTTTATCAAAATTGAGACTTATAACAAAATTAATTCTGTCCTCTTAGTGAAAATAATATAGACTTATTTTTCTCTTCTTAATCTTGAGAATTTATTAAGAGCTGAAACATGATGATCAAATAAATACATTATTTAATCATAAACTTAGAAATCTCATTCTAGGAAAATGTTTTGTTAACTCAGTGTTATTGGTTTTATCGTCTTTGATACTGTTTCCCCCTAAATTGAAAGAATAGTACATAAATTAAGTGTTACAAGCGCCCTCCAAGAGGCTTTAAGTAGAAGAGTCACTCCCTAATTATCAATATTATTCTTGCCTATATAAATAAAGGACAACCTAAGTTAATGCTGTTGAGTTCAGGCCATGTTACTTGGATGAGGTACTCCAATCCCTAGTTGCAAATATTGTTATTATCTATATCATAAAAGCAATACATATATTTAAACAGTTGAGAAACTTCCAATCAGAATTAACCATATGGCCTGCACCTTCCTTTCCAATTTCATTTCCCCAAATGTTTAAAATCACTAAATTTTTTAGATTGGATTTGATTAAATACTCAACTCCTTCTGCTCCGATATGATTACCCCCTAAATCAAGATGATATAATTGATTCCATTATCGCCTTGGTAGGTACTTCAACCCATCCTTACCAATATCATTTCTACCTATATTAAGAAGCAGTTACAAAGATATATAACATGGGGATCATGTAGATTTGATTTCACGAGCTGTTTAATACCCTATTTTCCGATATTTTGATCTCTTAGGTTGATTTACAACTCCTATTAAGTTATCCAATTGCAGATTTGACTGAACATTATTTCATTCAGCCTTAGACCTCCCACTTCTATTTTCTAATGGCTCTTTTGAATAAAAGTATGGATTCCAATTATGAGATATTCACCTTCAACTTCATCAATGATAGGCCCGCCCGCCATGTCTAGATCAATCTGCATCTCAGAATTAGACGAATAAGTTTAAATTTTGATGTTTCCAGAGAATTTATATTTGAGAATGTTCCTTTTCTTTTCATTCTTTAAGCGAGCATATCCCACAAAAAGCTTTTATTATTATTATGTATGCTCGTCAAAGCTAAAATTGAAGCCCAATCTGCCACATTATTTTTCTAGATGTCCATCGTCTTCAAGTTGAATAATTCCATAATCATATTGAAAGAGTTTCTTTTGATAATAATCATCATTGTGAATATTAGAATGAAACTCGTTTGGATAATATATTCTTTTTGCTGGATAGTACTTCTCTCCTTAGGAATGGAAGTTTGGGAAAAATTTAATGTTCCTCGATTATTTGCCACGTTTGGGAGAGTATATGTTATGCGCGCAGGTCAGTACAATTCCTTTGCCAATGAGACATCCCGCTCCGTACTTGATTTGATGATCAATTTAAAATTAAATCAAGCCTATTGAGCAAAGAGGATAAATAGTTTCATCAATTACTTCATTCTTGTTCTAAAAGTTTTAAGCCTTCCATTCACTAATAATTCTTAGATTATGAGAATCTGTTGTAATTTAATGACTCTAATTCCTTGAAATGGTGGGCCATGCTGTTGTTTGAATTTAATTTCTAAGTGTTGGATTGACTCCTTTTTGGCAGCTTCTTTTAAAAAGTGGTTTTTATTTGACTGAATAAGCTTCCTTCAATTTAGACTACATTGAGCCCATTACGATATAATAAATTATATAGAGCTTTATCCATAAATATATTATCTTAAGTTTTTGAAGTTTAATCACCGACACAGATTAAGTTCAATGAATTTATTCATTAAGCGGTAATAGGAAATATAGAATGATATGTAATTATGTTTATTAAATCCTATTAGGCTTAACGTCCACTGCTGCCTCAAAGGAATGAAGTCCTTTCAACTCAAGCAAGAGTCTGCCTCGGATCTAATGGTCCTAATGATTAAACTAAATGATTAATGATCAAATATTAAACTGTAAGTTTTCCTGGATTGATTTAATATATTGAGGGAGAAATCAAATATATCTTCTTTTAAGAACCATCGAAATGCTTTGCTATTTGATCATTCTTCTTGAACAAAATTATGTCTTTTAATTTTTCTTTCATTTCGAGAAGTATTCTAACAATGTTAACAATGTCAAGCTTTTAGAGTAATAGAGACAGCTCACATGTTTTAAATCTTGGTTTTTATTAAAGTAATATCATCAAAATGTCCAAAACATTTTTAATGATGTTATGGTCAATGAAGTAGACTCAGTATCTAGGTAAGAGGTTCGATGATAATCAATCAGCGCATCTTCGAATTATCTCACATTTTATTTGAAAAATTTGGCCATATTACGAAATATTCCAGTGAATAGAGAAGGAATAAAAAATATTTTAGACCTTTTCATTGGTATCTTGCCTGCTTTAAACAATTACACCGCTTTAGTAATCGACAGAATGGCTAGTGTTGGGTGAATAAGTCTTGTAAGTTGAGATACTTTAATACGTGTCTTCTGATTTTTTTTTTTTTACATTTGCATTATATAAATCGTGCCGTTGCCGCATTTTGGACTACCAGTATATAAAAACAGACGTCAAAATAAACCTTATATGTGAAAGGACGTATAAGGCAAGTTAATCTGTAATAATTTCTAATTTATTTAATAAACTTATGAATAACTCAAACGCGAAGAAGACTTTTGGCAGGACAGAAGTATTGGATTAATGAGATAGAGATGAGAAAAAAGAGGCTTGCAACTGCTCCCTTTGAAAAAGACCGAAACATTCAGAAATGAATCACAATAATAATCTTTAACTGTCAGGTATACGAGGTAATAATGGAAATGGTAGGAAACAAGAAATTCCTTCGATGATAAAGGCAATTCGTAAAATAATAATAAATGGCAAAGTTTAAGCATGAAGGAAAAGATATTCATAAGCGACCGCAAATACAAGGGTACACAATGATTAATGAATCATAGTATTAAGAATAAGGCGAAAATAATCTTATCATCCCGTCCAGACATAACAAAGAAGATCTTTTCAAGAACAATTCATTGAGTCAATTTTGAAATGAATTGTCCTCATTATTCCTCCTGAGTATTGATTGCATGGCGAAGCTATTAAAATTATGTACCTATAGCTACTGTGTCCATTTTGATAGTATATCTTTAAAAATAGCTTTGATAATAATAGATAGCACCTATAACACGTAAACAACAAAATGATTCGTATTCAAGTCATCAGTGTGTTATTATTTGTTCTTCTGCTTCAACCCAATCAAGCAGTTACCATCGAGAAAGGATCTATCTTCCTAGAACCAATCACTGGCGGAGAATCAGAACGGCTTAAAGTTGATATCGGCTCGCAACTTAAGCAAGAACTCAATCTTACACAGTCTTCTCGTATTAACATCGAGGCGAAAGTAAACTTTATTCCATGCAGATTACCTTCAGCATCAATGACTTCCGTCCAGAGTTCTTCTCGTTCCGTCTGCGCCACTCAACCTTCTAAAATTTAACTGAGCCTGTATTGGCTGTCTGGGACGAGTCCACCAACGCCTTCAAAGCAATATTGGATCTTGGCGACCCTGTAATTGTGAATTTATGTAGAAAATAATTAAGCATATGTCAGGCAACTATAGATTGGAAGTGATCATAAGCGATGATCGACTTGACAAACAAATCAGGCAGTACATCGCCAACTGCAAGATTAACTTCAGATTTTCATTGGAGCATCCTTTGTAAAGTGAACTATCCTATGTGGTACCCTCACTTATTTTAACTGAACCACCTGCCACTCGAGTGGATCCCCCCTCACTTTTTACTGGATTTGTCGTGTTGATCATAATCGCATTGTTCTTAGTCTTCTTGTGGGGACTGAGCTATCAAAAAGTAAATTTAACTCTTTTGCCATCAGATGGTGTAGGATTAGTCCTTAATCTGGCATTCTTAGGATGTTTGTCCCTGGTGCTAGTCATGCTGATTAAATTCTGGTTGAGCTGGAGTTTTATCGAAACGATGCAGTATTTCGTGTTAGCATGTATATTATGTCCTAGTCAGTCTTACCCGTGGCTCTATCAGCAAACTACGCTCTTGTCCATATTCGCAAGGACTGATTGTTAGCTATCATTAACAACTAGTAAGACAAATCTAGATATTGACAATATATCACTTCCAAGCTCTGCGGATGGCTAGGTTGTTTTCAATGTCTTTCTTCATCACTTTAGCCACTGCCATCTCGAAGTCCTACTGTGTTACGTGGATTCGTCGTTCACGCAGTGCGAACATACCAGCTTAGGTACACACAGCTTTGCTCTCTGCTCCTGAAGCACCAGTCATTTTTTAAGCAATTTTGCGGAGATCAATACCTCTCATTAGGTTCATTTTTCTTGAGTGTATCTTGAGAATTTACAACCTTGATTCCACAGTTGGATTGGGAAATTCAATTTTACGATCAATTCTACCTGGTCGAAGGAGGGCTTGATCCAAGATATCAATTCTGTTGGTTGCCATTATGATCTTGATAGTTTGGGTTGTTTCAAATCCGTCCAACTGATTGAGAAGCTCAAGCATAGTACGTTGAACTTAGGAATCTCCCTTCTGACCCTCCATCCTGCTGCCTCCAATAGAATCCACTTAATCGATGAAGATGATGCAAGGAGCATGCTACCTTGCCATTACGAATAGTTCCCGAACCATTCTAGCTCCCTATCCAATATATTTTTGCACCAATTCAGAACCTGATACCCTGATGAAGGTGCAGTCGGTATGATGGGCAATAGCTCTGGCCAATAAAGTTTTACCAGTTCCTGGCGGGCCATACAAAAGCACTCCCTTTGGTTGCGCAATACCCAACGATTCGAATATTTATGGATGTTTGATTGGCAATTCTATCACCTCCTTGACTTCTTTCACCTGCTGATCGAGTCCTCCGATCATGTCGTAAGTAGAGTCTGGAACTTTCTCCACTTTCATTAGAGAAACTAATGGATCAACTTTTGTTGGTAATACCTTGTGGAGGATGTAGTTATCAGAGCGCACAGCTACACGTAGGTTAACTTTGAGGTCTTCGATTTTGATGGTCTTATCAAGACTGACTACATACTTTCCCTCATGACTGAGCTGCATAACTCATTTCTTACCTTGACGAGTACGCGATTCTTTCCCATTATCTTCACCACTTCTCCAACATATGAGTAGTTTTCTTGCAAAGCATGCAACTCCTCCTTAAGTCTTGAGACTAACTCAATGCATGTTTACCATTGGAATTAAGTTCAAAGCGCTGTGCCTCCAACCGTTTAATGTTCTGCAATTTGTCATTGATCTCGCTCTAACGCTTTTGAATTTGTGCCAAGTAATATTTACGTAGGCTCACTCCTTCAGTCATAAATTTAAAAATAAATCAAATTTCAATCATAGGATTTTTATATTAAGTAGTAGCAATCTCGAAAAGATAATGAGCACAATATAGTAATTTACTATGATAACTTAAACATTAATTCTGAAAACATAACTGATGGTATCTTTTCTACAGACTATAATTTTTTAGATACTACAGACTTATAAAATTTTATTAAGATCTATTTATTATCTAAATGTATTTATCTTTATTGGATGCCTCATTGAGTTGCAATAAATATCCATCAATTATATTCTCAGAATTTTATATTAAATTCGTAATGTAAGGTAGTTTTTTGGTCAATGATCTCCGCAAGGTCATCTCCATTGTCGACTTGCTGCGGGACATCGGACTCGGCAATCAACTCTCCTTGCCTAAGGTCGTCGTTCTAGGGAATCAATCTTCTGGAAAAAGCTCGTTGCTCGAACAAATTGTAGGATTGGACTTCCTTCCTAGGGGATCAGTAATCAATAACTAATGCAGGGTGTCGTCACAAGGAGACCTTTAGAGTTAAGAATGAACAATGTGCCAGAATTAGCAAAGCCTTATGCTGAGTTTGAGGAAGTTGTAGAAAAGGGAGTCAAAAAAAGATTTACCAATTTCAATGAAGTGAGAACAACTATCGATGCAGTTACTGATACGGTCTGTGGTAAGAAACAGCAAATAGTCGATCGACCCATTGTGTTGAACATCTTTGCTAAATCATGTCCAAATTTGACTATTGTGGATTTGCCTGGTATAACTTCCATCCCTGTCGGCGAACAACCAAGCAATATCTATGATATCACAAAGAACATGGCCTTAAGATATATCTCCTAAAAGAGGTCAATCATCTTATGCGTCATTCCCGCCAATCAAGATTTATCAGTAAGCTAGGCCCTCAAGATCTTGCGTGAGATCGACCCGAGTGGATAGAGATCGATCGGTTGTATGACCAAAATTGATATAATGAATCGTGGCGACGATGCGCGCAACATTCTCAAAAATCTAGAAGTTCCGTTGCGTTACGGTTACGTGGGCATTAAGAACCGTTGCCAATAAGATGTGATCAACAACGTACCCGTTGAGGATAGTCTCAAAGAGGAGAAGAAATTTTTCACAACCAGTCCAATTTACTCTTCACTACCTTCAGATTTATTTGGAACAGACTCCCTAACGAAAAAGCTCACAAACATCCTCTATCAGCAAATCAAGTCATCTATGCCTGAAATATTCGAGGAAATCAAAAAGAAAAAAAAATCTGCACAAGAATAGCTCTAAAAATTGGGACCAGGAGTGGCCAATACCGATGCTGAGATGGTCAACTACGCCTGGAAGAGTGTTGCTACCTTTTTAAGAATATTTAAAAACTCACTCGGAGGAATCAAAAATAGTGAATATAACAAGGATCCTATCAGCGCTTAAATTCGGCACGAACTTAATCAGGTTTATCAAGACCAATATGATGAGGCTGCAACTGAGGATATCACTGACAAAGACATTGAAAAAGCCATGATTAACTTTCCAGGAGACTCGACCATACCTGGATTTCCCTCTATTGACGCCTTCCTCGCTCTGCTCAATCCTCTTCTAAAGAAGATGCAGACTCCAGCCTATGAAATTAACAACAAAATTCATTAAATTATGGAACATGAGGCAGTCAACATCATTGATTCCGTCATGTCAACAAAATACCCTTAATTCAACTCACGCTTCAGTGATCTAATCCGCAGAATTCTGGATAAGGTATTTTTTCATGAATTCAGTACCGAAAAAATCTTGAAAGCTATCTGAATTCACTTCTCGACAGTGAGTTAAATTACCTGTACACGAATGACTTGACTTATTTAGTGGGTGATTTCAACAAACCAGTACTTGCATTCCTATATAGCAAAACGATAAGGAAAAGAAAGATGCAGTCAAGAATCCACTTGTTTATGAACTACGAAAACGCATTGATGCATATTATAAGTTGGTGGTACGCAACCTTCGCGACCTCATTCCCAAGCAGATATTCAACTTCCTCATTTACAAATGCTTGAGGGAATTGTAGTTTTAGGCATTCCAGTTTACCAGTGATGTAAACAAATTAAAAGAATGGCTTAATGAAGTAAATAACATTTTATTTAGCCCTCTGAAGTTAGGCTCAGAAGATTGTAATGTATTAAGGCCATTAAAGTCTTTTAGGAATCATAAAAAAGGATAAGAATGGATCCAGACATATCCAAATTGGTACGTGATAGCGAAAAAACATCCAAATTTGTACCGTTTTTGTTATTCAGTATCAAAAGTATCAAATGAAATCTCCCGAACAGGTTAAAGAAGAGGAAGAGAAACGTTTATCAGAATTTTATAAATTAACAGCTCAAAAATCCATTAAAGAACATTAAAGTAAGCCAAAGCCACCAGAACCCAAACAGCCCGAAAAAAGACCTGATCCCAAGCCCTCAGAAGGAGGAGGTGGTCAAACTGCACCTAAAGTCAATGTTCCTACTCCTGTAATAGCGAGAAAAGAAGCAGTCAGTGTTTCTCCGGCCCCTGTTAATCCTAATAAACTGACTCCCCGAACAAATGTTCCTCCAGTTCAGAATAATCTCCCTCCTCAAAAATTAGATGATTTCAGCAATTTCTTTGGAGGAACTAAGCCAGAGCCCAAACCTCCAATGGTAATTCCTCCTCTGCCCATTCAATCAAAACCTGTTACACAACCCATTCAAGCCAACAACAATAATCAGAAAAATATGGACTTCAACACTTTCTTTAACACAAATTCTGGAACAAATGCAAATCACCCAAGTCCCAAAACAACGCCTCCAACAGAATAAAAGAAGCCAGAAGAAAAGAAAAGAACATTCAACAAGCTTTTCGGTATATGATCTTTAGCTGGTATATCTCAATTAATTTTGTCATTTCGTTGAGATTTGCTATTGATATTAATTTAACACGTCATTGAATGAGTATATTTATTATTAATCTGGTTAGTGATGTGTGAAGTTATTATTATAAGTAAACAAAAAAGTATGGTGAGAAAGTCATATCTGATTTTATTGGTAGCCATTTTGAATCTATTGGTGGTGAGTTCAACCAAATAGATTCCTTTGGACAAACTAGTTGAAGTCAGCCCTTCAGCTCTGGATGTAATGATATACTCATTCGATCACGTGGTTCTCTATTTTCATGACTATCAACAGTAAAGCCCCGCTTTGGATGCAATTTTATCAAAGTTTAGAAATATCATTCAAATTATCAATGCAACTCATCCTTTGGACCATGTTTTGTTTGGGTATCTTAACATAACAGACGATCATAACAATTATCTCAGCCGGTATAATACAAAAGAGGGTATTTATATCATAAACACCTTCTCATCGCTGTATCTTGCAGGCGGTTAGGATTTTAATGAGAATAATGTAATATCCTTTTATTAGCATAATGTGCATCCCAAGATGCCTTTAATGTATGCAGAGTCGGCTATTACATAAAAATAATCATATAAGATTATCTTCTCTTTCAGTCAAAGCTCTGAGATAGAGTTATATAATGAAATTTACTCATTAATTCATCATTATATTCATAAAATTTCCTGCGCATTAATCCCAGCTAATAAGAATTAAGCAGGAGCAATATCACTTTATTTTTAGAATAGGTTGATTTAAAATTACAACTACCTAAACGTAACTAATCGATAGGGAATTAATTAACTAATTCAAAGAATTAATATTGATTCTTTATAGACTGTCACTAAACTTGATTAGAATAATTTCCATAGAGTTTTTGGAGGTGATATTAATGATCAAATACTACTTGTCTATAAAAAATAGTACGAGCAAAGCCTGTAAGTAAAAGCAGCCAAATAAATATTTAAAAAAGCTGCTTAATTCAATAAATAAAAGCAATTAGCCTATGAACGAGTCTTATTTTGTGATGTAGATCATGAATTCTTTCTTTAAAATTTTAACGAGCAGCCCTAAAACATATTTAAAGGAGATGATAATGAATAATTAGCTTACACCATCATTTTTACCAAAAGTGATTATGATAAGTATCAACTCAAAAAGTATACCTTGAGGCAAGATAAAACAAAGAATGGAATTCAGTCTTAACAGATCATACAGTTTATTGAAGATATACGCATGAAAAAGCTAGAGCCGTAATATAAAAGTTAAAAGATACCATCAGAACAATAGAATAATGGAATTCTCAGAAAGATAGTTGGATAATCTTTCATTGCGGAGGTGTATCAACAACCAGATCAATCTATCATCATCCTTTTTATCGATTCCAAAGATCAATCATCCTACTCGCAAGCCAAATCAGCCCTTTAAGCTTTTGCTATGAAATATAAATCTCAAATTGAAGGAAAACTTGTCACAGCAATCTTTGATTTAGACAAAAATGAGCACAAGCTTCTGTATCTTAAGGAGGCTCCACAAATTATACTGTTTGATAAGTCTAATAAAAAGAAAACCGTTTACTATCGATTCTAAAAGGAAATAACTGCAGAATCGATTGCTTCGTGGGTCAAAAGATAAGTCACCAATGTTAAACTAATTTAACAGACTGAACTATGATTTTGTATTGAATCAATTTCTTGAAATTATAGGCAATACTATAATATTGTTGTAAGAATAAAAATGTAACCGGTCAAATATAAGTAATCTATCTAATTTTATAAATAAAACGAATAAATTTATAGGTAATATAAATTGTTAATGTAATTATCGTTTACAAATTAAGGTGAATATAAATCACTTTGAAGTCTCTTCAAAATCCTGAATAATTTGCATGAGAACTTGGATATGGTGATCAAATTGTCCCGTATTCTTTAATTTTATTTCATTGAGAATATCACTGCTCTGCGCGATCATATCGTATTTAACACCTTTCGATAAAAAGAGATAACTTCCAAAAATTGTGCCCAGTGGCGACCGTTCAATTTAGTAGAGAGAGTGACCAAATTAGAACTGAGTTTCATCAAAAACCAATGCCAACTGGAATTCAGCAACGATCGACTTTATTTTGATCTTAAAAACAAAAGACTGAGCGCTTTCGTGGAGTTTGTTGTCTATTTAGCATATTTGAAAATTGTTTTAGTGGCACTCTTTAATTATCATTTAGGAGGCAACTGCGATATCAGAAATGCTGTTGAATAAGCATTTGCCTCGAACAAGGTCAGACAAAAAGCACTTAGTTGGAATTTTCATTTATTTTCTTGTTTTCAAAATGTGATTGATTTCCTCAATCCAAACTTTCATAATTGTCAGGACAATGGCCTCCATGGTTGTATTTTTTTCTGCCAGTAACTACAAATCTATTTTTCTTATAATTTCCATTTTTTTATCCTTATCCTTCAGCTACTCTTTAAACATTTTTTACAAAATTCTGATCAGCACTTTGAACCATTATGATTTTTTTGAAGGGAGTTTAAGTCCAAATTTAGGGTGGTCTCCTTTGCAATTCTTTGCAATTTTATTAACCAAGTTGCGAAAAGGTATGAGCTATTGCATGGCTTTGTAATTTACCTTCTAAATTTCTGCAAATAAAACCTAAATAAAGGAAAGCCTACTTCGTAAGATGAAAAATATTCAAACTCTTCAAAAATATTCACTTCAATTCTCTTCAACGTTCTATATTACTCAGGCAGCTGTATTTCAATGATATCTTGTGATTTTTTACTGGTTGAAGGGAACTCTTAGCAAAGCTTAATAATTATCTTTTTCATTAATTATTATATTTTTTCACTCATCTGTCCGTTTTTGAAATGTTTAATCCAAAAACTTTGGCAAATCAATCTCGGAATAATGTGAAATTTGCCTTGATCTTCATTGTACATCTGCTTGACGGCTTTAGTAATTTACACCATGTTTTAAAGCTCGTATTTATCATTTCTAATTAACTCCATTGTCTTTAAAAAATGTTGTGTTTCTTCGCTTTACAGTTTAACCTGTTTTTTCCTTTCTTTGGTTTAATCATTTTTAAAAACTTTGACAAATTTGTCTTCAAATTTTTTCCTCATGATTTGATATGATTTTTTGTCTTCCTCCTTTAAGTAACTATTTTTAATTATTTCCTTCCATTCGTCATATTATTTTTAAAATTATTTTAATTAGGTTTGGATATAATTTTCCCTATTTTTTGAAAATATAAGAGACTTTTGCTTCTCATTCATGCAAATTTTTGCTTTTTAGAAAGTTTGAAAAGACAGTGAAAAATTCTGAACTTTAAAATATATCTTCGCTAAAGCAAAATGAAGCTCCACACTATTCGGATATGTTTTTAAACTAGCCTCCATTTCTTGAATCGCTTCATTATATCTCTACAGAAAATAATAGCATTACCCTATTTGACAGGAAGATTCTTATGTTTAAGGGTGAAACTCCAAGCATTTTTTATACCAAATTATGGCCTCTTCATATTATTTCTTATCAATATAAATTTGTCCGATATTAAAATAGGCCTTAAATTATCTTGGATTTAATTAAATGCATTTTTTATACATCTACATTGCAAGCTATGGATTTTATTATTTGTAGATATTGCCCAGTCCAATATACTAGGTCCCATCTTTTGTATCGAGCTGCAGACATTTTTAAAAGCATTATTTTGCTTTCTCGACATTATCTAAACGGAAATAAATAGTCCCTAGAGAATCATAAGTTCGCGATTAATTGGGAGCTAGCTTTAATGCTTTTTAAAACCAAATTATTGCCTATTCAAACTAATTCTGTTGAGCAAAATTGATTCCAATATTATACATGGCTTTCTCCATAGTTGGATCTATTTATAAGCATTTTTTAAACCATTTTACAGCTTACTCAAACTATCCTTTTTACATATATACTAGACCTAATCCATTATAAGGATGTCGATAGTCTGGTTTTGCCTCTATACATTTCTTAAACCAGAAAATAGCCTAATCATAATTCTTCATTTGATAGCAAGTATTTCCAATATGATGTAAAGCAGATTGATTTTTAGGGTTAATTTCAATACATTTTCTGAATTCTATAATGCAGTCTTCATATTTTTGGATCTTATAATAGGCTGCCCCAAGACTCAAATACCCTAAATCGCTTTGAGGATTAATTTCAATAGCTTTCTTACAGTATATAATATATTCTTAGCTGCTCAATAGACCTCCCAATTGTGAATAGAAAATGGCTTATTTTGGAAAAAGTTCAATTCCTTTCAAATAAACATCAATTGCATTTTGATTCTACTTTTGCAGTTCATAACTCACTCCTAATAATAAATAAGCTTCTGAACTCATACTATCAATTTATATACGCTTTTTAAGCCAATTGACAGCTTATTTATAATTTTTCAAATCACGATAAATTTTTCCTATATTATAATAATTTGCAGGTTCTTTTGGATTAACTTCAATTGCCTTTTCATACCACTTTACTGATGTTTAATATTGTTTTGACTAAAAATATAATTACGCAATCTAATTACAATATTTTGAAGTTTTATGCCCTGCTTCAAAACATTTTAACGAGTATTTTATTGCTTCCTCATAATTTTTATCATAGTGATATGTGTAGCCCAGTAATAACCAGCACTGTGGATTGGTTGGATTTATCTTTTAACTTTTATGAAGCCAAAACAAAGCCTCATCATATTTCTTTTTAATTCTATATAATTCACCTAAATAAAGACAAGCTTCGCCGTGTTTGGAATTTATTGTGACGCATTTTCTATAATACTCAATTGCTTTTTCGCTATTTTCCATGCAAAAGTAAAGATCTCCGATTAAAAAATAGTTTCTTTCTTTCTTGGGATTTATTTCAATTACCTATAAATACCAATGGAGTCCTTCTTAATATTGCTTTTACTATTTACAAAGTTTACCTAAATTTTAGTATGGAGTTTAAAATTTAGGGTTGATCTCTACACATTTTTTATACCAAATTTTTGCGTTCTATATTTCTTTTTTCTGATAATAACAGTTTGCTAATATATTACAGGCTCTAAAAGCTTTAGAATTTAATTATATGCATTTTTGTGAATGGTTCTCCGCTTATTGATAATTTCTTTCTATGTAACAAATGATTGCAAGGAGAAGATGGGGAATATAATTGTTTGTACCTTTAGAAGCCCATCCTTTGCAATAGTCATACGAAGGATCGATTTTTTTGATTTATTAGAGCATTAAATCAAACTATGATTCCTTCATACCTTCAAATAGATTGGCAGCCTTTTAATAGCAGATTTGCAAGTATTATTTTTCTTCCTCTTCGTCATTATTATTTATCATTGGTGACTATAATTTTTCATTCTACTTTATCTAAATCTTCTATTCGAATTAAGTAACATTGTTTAGTAATTGCTGTTTTTATTTCTATTCTTTTTTGCTTGCAATCATAGTAGTTGTTGCCTTGATTTAATTTTGATTTTATAGTTCTTTTCTAGAAGGTAGCTCTTGTTAAATTGGTTTTACTGGCAAAGAATTTATATTTGATGTGCTTTCTATAATACAACCCATTGATAGATAGGCTGTTTAGGACAATAAATAATAAATTTAATCGATTAATTAACTTTTATACAAAATGATATATCATCTCTGAGAAATTGAGCATCGTGAAGGATTGACAAGCAAAACTACGGATATATCTATCAACAAAAAGTATCTTCGAATGATTTCTGCTGAAATATAAAAATATAAGCCTACCTGACAAAAATAAATTTGTAAGCAAATTGTTGATCTCTCTTTTTAAAAAAGAAATGTATGAAATTCATAGATTTCTTCTTTCTTGCAATGGTAAAGTAATCTAAATATTAAAATAAGTGATCAAACTATCACTTAATTCTTTTTAACTGGTAACATAAAATTTCGTATAAACCAAAATCAATAAAATGATGAATTGAAATGATCTGAAAATTTAACTTAATTCTGAAACACATTCTATGACAGCATCGATTATTAATATAACAAAAAGTGTAAAATTTATTTTGTTGTTAAATCGATTTCATGTTTTGAAAATTATTTTCTCCTTTTATTTTTAAGTGGCTAAAAATGAAAAATAATAATTTTACAGAATTATAAAAGGATACAAATAAAATTATTATCCTGAAGTTAAACTGCAAGCCTATTAAACTTTAGAATGTATTTTACTGCATCAATGTTCTTTATTGGTTTATCCCTCGAAGAGACTACCTTTATATCTATCTTATAACATTGTTGTTTTGATATAATCGACGAGCTTGATGAGGTCAAGAAAGAATAAATGATTCTATTTTAGTGCCTGAGCATAAAAATCGAGACTTTGTTTGCAGCACACCTATATTTATGATGACTTAATATTTTGATAGCATAAATTCACAATTATTAATGATCAAATAATGCTATGACTCAGGTGCTCCGCATTAGGTTTACTTTTATAGTCATAACCATCAAATTTTTAATCATACCTCAGCTAGCGACTGGCTTCTATCGTTTTTGCTTGTAGGAGCAGAAGTCTAAAATATTCATCTTGTGTATTTTAAATGATTTGTTTGGTTTTAGTCTCACTAATTCTATTTTGCATAATGGTATGAATCGTTAACCTGTTAGAATAATCAGTATTTTATTTATTGACGCTGTAGCCATCAAAATAGCAGCTGTCATTTCTGATTTCCGAACCATTATTAAGAGCAGTGGATTTAAGCATACCTGATTCTTGCTTCAAATATTTCATAAATTTTTCGCTTTCGACTTGCTAGCTTTATCCTATAAATTAACTTTAATTTAAAAGATCTTCCGACTAACCTTGAAAATCAGAAGCCAATTATTTTTTGAAATTCAAAGCCTCCTTATATGATATTTCCAGATCAAGTTTTCTGAAAAGAATATCCTACTTGATCATAAAAATATGAGGAGGTAATCCATCTTTGTTTTTCTCAAATATGTTGGCCCATCTAATGATCAATTTAGTTTGCTCTAAAAACATATTAAGTATAGTCTCAAACCTACTCAATCTCTCCTGCTAAAATTTACCCTAGCATCTAATTTTATTAATTTCCATCTCTAAATTTTCCTCTGCTTATTTTGCCGCAAATACCTCTTTCTAAAGAGAAGCATTGCTTTTCTCCAATTGCTCGCACATATCAAGCAGATTATGATATTCTCTGGTTAAATTAATAAATTAACTTTCTTTCAAAAGGTACTTTTTTTACATCGATATGTACTTTTCCTTCTATTCAGTTAACTATTATTCATTTTACATGCGCACTAACTTCAAGCATCGCTATTTTTATTGCCGCAGGATCTCACATTAGGAGCAAGAACCTTGATGGATTTTATTATGTTCGATATTTATTTCATTTTCTTTTTATGGAGCTAATAGACGTTTTGAATGGCACTTTTGATAAGCTCGATTTTAAGTCTCCTGTTTTGATTTTTTCATCATGTCTACTGAGTTTTTTACATCTCTTTTTTCTGACTTAAATGTTCGTGGGCGCGTATTAATGTTATTTTGGGTAATTTGTTGATTGGTTGATCGAATATTTTCTTGATTATAAGTTGATTTTCTTGGAAAGGTATCAAAATCAACCTCCCGATAATATTATGACTTCATGTGATCGTTATACTATAAATAAATAATTTGTCAACTCTAAATAACTAAACTTTAACAAAAGTAATATAAATTAATATGGTTGATAGAGTTATGAATAATCCAAATAGAAATATTTTTGTTTTAATAGTATCCTTCAGAGGAATAATAGACCAAAAATAGTAAAATATAAAAATATATGATAACTATTTGTGTTTAATAATCATGCTTAAGATAATAAATTCAGTCAACAACATGTATCCTTTTTACGTTTCTAATAATTTGGGCTTGAATCCTTGGTCAAAACAATATTTCCAGATACTTTAGGAGCAGATGTTGGCTTAATAATGATTGGCGAACTGCTTTTTACTAGATTCCTCTTAATGGCTTCATCTGAATATTATGAACGGTACCGAGCAAAGCCTGGAAAATTTCTTCTATGTTTTTATTCTCTTTAGCTGAGCACTGCATGAATCCACAAAATTAATTTGTCCTTGAAAATTCTTCTAAATATTTTTTTGTCTGATAAATTTCTGGATGTTCATTGTTGATGAGGTCTGATTTGTTTTGAACTAATAGGCAAGGAATATTCACATCCGATCCGAAGTCCATATTGTCTGCGATAATCTTTTTCCATTTTAGTGTTTATTATATGGTGCCTGGATGGTCCGAAGAGCAAACAATTATGCATCCTTTATTATTACAATCAATACCCAAGGCACCCCGCAAATACATCTTAGAAACTGCATTAAATCTTTCTTGCCCAGCAATATCCCATAATTGCAATCGAACAGGTTTACCTTCGATGCTTGATTTGAGTTTGGTCGAAAAATCGCAGCCAATAGTAGGTCTAACCTGATCATCAAATTTATGATGAACATATTGGTAAAGCATGGATGTTTTTCCGACTGAGGGTTCCCCTACCACACAGAATTTGATAATAATATCTTGCTCCATTGATTGTAGTTATGCTAATAATATAATCTTTTCATATAAAATCCTCTAAGCTAAACCAAAGAATTATTTGGTGTTTTAGAGATCAACTATTTTAAGAGTTAATTGCGTCTCCATGATCAAAGTTACTGTTTATAAGGACATTATTTGATAATATTAATTTTATACTCGTAACACTATCAGTTAAGGTTAAATAATAATCTCATTTTACATCACCCCTTTTGATTATGATCGAGTCACCAACTTATCTTTGGGACATTAAATAGGTTTTCTCGGTTGTAATTGCATCGCTATCTTATTTTGGCTCTAATTTCTGCTCTTCATCGCTGAATTTCTATAAAACTTCAAAAGAGGCTTTTTCACTAAGATTATTCACATTTAATTACGATTGTAACTTACCTTAAACAAAAAGATAGTTTGCAGTCAGTTACCCCTTATTTTATCTGCTACCTTTTTAAGGGCTTACAAATGAAGCCTAATTATCATCATTCTTAAAATTATTTAACTATTTTTATTCAATCTTTGGACTCGGACCAACAATAGATCTGGAAATTAATATCGACTGCTTCTAATCCCCATGCCCGACGTGATAATCTCTCATTCTGCGTCTGGTTGTGTAAGTATAAATTTGATTGGAATTGATGCTCACGAACTCATCCTAATTACCAGGCTATGCCGGTTGATATTCGACTATAGTTCTACTCTATTCACGAGTTATTTTAACAACATCATCATTGGAAGGATAGTGCACAATTTGCCTGCTTTAATTGATAATTACCTCTCAACAGGCACATAATCATATCTTTTTATTTTTCGCTGCACTGGCACCATTTCTATCTTCTTTTATGGAACGATTTCTTTAAGATACTGAACTTTTGTTTAAACCGCATAGTAGTTTTGTTCGATTCTTTCACGAGGAACAGTCTACATAACCCGTTTCTCCTCGTACTTTATAACTTTTCTTTTGATAGGGACCTTTTAAACAAATGATCGATCTTCATATTATACAATTTTTCTTTCGTATGGTATATATTTTATAGAGCTCTCTCCTTAGTAAGGAAATAATTACCTTTGATAATTTATTCATTAGTTACAGGTTGAGCAAATCGACTTGCCTCACTCTTTCCTCTCGTAATAACTCTCTTTGGTACACTAAGAGGATGTCCTTTATTAATTTCTTTAATTTCAGTAGGGTTAATATA
>Ga0302186_10000316_pt1 | contig 44029 bp, 35 predicted proteins | sample II_Bog_E1_2_FD_198782 | JGI IMG/M metagenome (GOLD analysis project Ga0302186, IMG submission 198782) | Peat permafrost microbial communities from Stordalen Mire near Abisko, Sweden - II_Bog_E1_1 | ecosystem: Environmental > Terrestrial > Soil > Wetlands > Peat | place: Sweden: Abisko...
AACCCCTATCTATCTTCTATAACTAAATTATATAATTTTTCTATAAATTCGAAATTTAATAATGACGAACTTGAAACGCGATCGTGTAGTTGACATTGACGATGTAATTGTTAAAGTAACTGAAACAGCCTATAATGAACAGGCCTTTGCATTAAAGGAATACGAAATCTAGGGACTTACAGTAATGGCTCGTGCAATCTTTTCAGAGCAATCTATGCTGCTTTAACTGTAAGCACCCATTCAAATATGTGGTGACACTCATGGTCAGTTCAAAGATTTACAAACAATTTTTCGTCTATTTGGCCTACCAGGTTAACGAAATTATCTTTTTCTTGGCGACTATGTGGATCGAGGAAAAAGATCCCTAGAGTGTATCTGCTTACTTCTTGCATACAAGATCAAGTATCCAAATAATTTTTTTCTACTAAGAGGCAATCACGAATCCAGTGATTTGAATAAGCTATATGGATTCTACGACTAATGCAAACGTAGGGTTAGCATCAAAATATGGAAGATGATTTCTGACAGTTTCAACTTTCTACCTGTAGCAGCAATCGTGGGATAACGTATCTTCTGCGTTCACGGTGGTCTAAGTCCGATGATAAAGAATCTTGCGGCATTAAATGCAGTCAAGAGACCCATTGAACCTCATGGAAATAAAATTATCTCTGACATGTTGTGGTCAGATCCTAAGTCAGATTTAGAAGGTTGGAGTGACAACTTAGAAAGAGGTATAAGCTATTACTATGGAAAAAATGTGGTTGATCTTTTCTTAAACAAAAATGAATTTGATCTTTTATGTCGCTCTCATCAGGTGGTCTAGGAAGGATATTAATTTGGTTGTGATCGTAGACTTATTACAATCTTTTCAGCTCCAAACTACTGTGGTTAATTTACAAATTTAGCATCAATTATAAAAGTGAGTGCTGATCTGATGTGCAAAATATAACAGTTTGAAGGTCAGCCGATATAAATCAAGAAACGCAAGAGGAGTGTAACTCCTATTCATCGGCTAGATAAGTAAGCACCAATTGTTATTGGAAATTCAGTAAACAAACCAGGGCGTAAAATAACAAAAATAACAAAAGCTCAACTCGATAAATTTCAGGAGCATTCAAGCTAATAAAATATCGATCCTTTGTTTGAATCATCCCCTCACCAATGATTCATTTCGTTGTTAAATCAAGATTACTCATTATTTATATGATTTATATCTTGATAGATTGATAATTAAATAAAAATTAAAGCAATGAAACAGAATCATTCAAAGCATTCATAAGTAGTTAAGAAAGGAGTTTTATCATTTCATTGGCAGAACAGCTTAAAATCAAAACTGCTTAGGAGAATGCCCACTGCAATAAAGGGAGAAAGAGGATAAGTTATCTCCAAGTGAAAACAGTCGACTCCAGTTTTGCAAAAAAGCATAGAATATATTTGTGGCTGATGCTCTTCTGTCAAAATCATATTCTTAACTGATCCCATTTTACTTCTTCCCCGAAAGTCTAGCAGATAGCAGTCGTGTTCCTGACTCCATTCTGGTTTTTTGCTCACCAATTTTACTATTTTTCTTAATGGTGCATTTTCTCCGATTTCATAAAGTTCCTGCAAATTACTCAATCCTTTGTCAATACCTTAAAGTTAATCATATGGAATATCTACATTACGAATATAAACTTCACTATTTCTAAAAGTAGGAGAACATGTGAGTTCTGCTTTATAACAAATAGTGCATGCTAGTTCCTGAATGCCATCATACATTTGATAGAGATTAAACTCAGTACCTGAGAAATTACCCTTAAGATACCCTATAAAATTTTTGCTTGAAGGTTCGAAAGATCTCTCTTCGGCAGTGATATTGTAATAAGAATTAAAATGACAAAATTCTTTCTTAGCGCAAGCAATAAAAGACATATCTTTTCGGACTAATTAAAACACAGAATGTGTGCAGCAACTACGCTTTCGAAGGAATATACAGCTCATTATGTTTTATGGAGATAAACAAGTCAGCGGTATAACCATATTCTTGGCTAGGCTTAGTTGTAGAGAATGGTTTATATTTATATTCTATTTGTGGTCAAGCACGACCATGGAACTCTAATTGCCCATTACCTCCACGGAGCTGTTGTTTATTAATATTTGTCCATTTTTAATATTTTGAAGAGGTGGAAGTTTACTCCGACTTGCTTTATGAGGTTTCAATTAAGCCGAATAAAGTGGATTATATTTTTCGTTTGATAACGGATCTTCAGTTTTGTGATTTTCCTCCTCTTCAAGATGACGAACAAACATACCTGGCGTCATGCGATTAGCATCATGCAAATGAGATACGACTCCTGCCAATTTATTATTTGAAATGACTTCAGAATCTGAGACATCGTTGAACCGACTCTTACTATTGCGGCTGCCTTTAAGATTCCCAGACATTTTATTAAAATTGCTATTTGCTACTTCTTACTTCTCTGTGGTAGTATCTGCAAAAAGGTTGACTTCACTTTGCTAATTCTTATCTAATTAATGACTGGGTGATTTTAACATGTTAGGATCACGAAAAGAAAAAGCATTTTCCTCCAAAAAAACTAAATTGCCAGGTTTTTCAAGAGTTAAATTTTATTATTACTTTGTTTAATAATTCAATTTTTCTTAATTTGGTATGTCATACCCCTACAGCTGTTTCAGATACGAATTTGCTTTGACTGATTTGCTTGGATTTTCTGCTGCTTCCACATCTCCTTCAATAGTTGGAAGGTGAGGAGTGACTATTTATTCTTAATTATCATCCTCGAAAATAAATTGTTCGTTATTTTTAGTTTTTTCCATAATTATTATTTGTTTGCATCTGAAAAAAATTCTTCATGATGAAAAATTTAAATATTTAAAATTATCAATTCAATAGAATGTCATTTGAAAGGACATTTTTTCATTTTTTGTTTTTATTAAAAGTAGCACAATAAATGCCCTTTGAGTTTACCTGTGAAAATTTTATATTGTCAAGATATCAAGGATTATTCAAATCAACAATCAGAGTGTTATATATTTTAGGATTGAATGTGTTTATGGTTGACGAAATCATACAACTTTACTAGATTATGGTGCTGAAGCTTCAACTGAACCGTAGCCAAATAAACTTCGAATATCATTTTTTATCGTGTTAGCCACTCTTAGGTCAATTACAATCGATCCAACATCTCCATTATCCTGGCTTTTGTACAAGAGTGGAAATGGTAGATTTTTCTCTCCGAAGTAAATACCTGCAATTAAACCGATAAAGCATCCCTTGATGAAACTCATTTTTTATTTATGATTATAAAGTTAAGTAGATTAGAAAGATTTATATTTTAAAAGCTTATGAATTTTTTTAATGTTATTTAAACAGAAAACAAATCGGAACGAATATTTTAGTTAATAAACCAAGAATAAAAATATAGATGAGAAATAAACTGGAATTTGCTGAAGATATATTCATATACATGAATAAGCTGCTCACTGATTTAATATCGTTAAAATATGGGTGCGGTATTGAATTCTAATAGTTCAATTATTTGAGATATATTTCATCTTAATTATATTTTAAAAGGTTACAATGATAATTTAACACATGATAATCTAAAATTAATTAGTATCAATAAATGAAATCACAGTATAATATAAACAATTAGCATCTCATAATTTAAACAGTTTCTTTTGAGATAGATCTTTATATGGAATCTTTTCATTTATCATTGTATAGTAATGCTTTGCCTTTTTAGACATAGGATAAATGCTTTCAGGACCCACTGGAACATCCACTTGACTATAGTTGTACAAACTTACTGCGAAACAATAGAAAACTTGCTTTAATTTATTGTGAGTATATATAACTGAACCATTTTTATAGAATGTAACGCTACTACCTTCATTTTCATTCTTTTGGTTTAAATGTTTTTGAGGAGGACTAATATTTATGCAAATTCCAATGACATCACCAACTCCAAATGATTAAACTGATTCAATTTGCTATCCTTCCCGAATAATAGCTCCTCCTCCCTTATAAGCTATACTTTCTCCACCGCCCAAAGGAAAGGCTGCATCAAAATTACTTTAACAAAGGCCAACTCGAACTGAAGACTTGTTTTTAGTAGGTTTATCTTTCACCGCATCTTCTTTCACAATAAATTCCATAAAAAATTAGCCTTAAATTATTGGTCTCCGAAATATAGCTGATCCATGACCAAAATTTCCTGTAATTCTATTACTATTGTTGACAGAGATATAGGGTCGTCTGTAAATCATCTTATCTAATGAATATGGAGCTCTTTGTGCACTAATGTTCAGGGCTATTTTTAACTTTTTTGGCCGAAAATATTTTGATATGAGAGACATTGCCTCATGGTTGTTATTCCTCGATTTTTAATTTTAATTTTTTTGATTCTCTCCACCTTCTTCATGGTCTTGGTTTTTATTCCTTTTTTTTTCATTGAGACAATCTTTTTTTGATTTTCGATCTCCATGACTGATTTTGACTGAATAGCTATATTCTGAATGTATTTGCACTTAGCAAACGTCTGAATCCTAATTCTTATCTTTTGGTGTACTTTTATTCTCCATTTTACAATTAAAATCACGAATATTAAGAGCACGACACTATAAATAATGCTAAATAATTGATAATCTTCAAAAATAATTATAGATTTGTTGGGAAAAAAGGAGGTGTATAAGGACATATATAAATAACATCTATTTATCTAAGCCATTCTATATTTCTAATTTTTTATTTATTCTCTATACAAATTGAAGCCTCCATATTTATCAACAACACTTTTTTGTTTAAAAGCAGTCATGTTTTACTTTATTATCTATCAATGAAATAAAAACAGGCTCAGTCACTCTTTAAGTAATTGTTTCATGATGGGTGTCCAACTTTCATCAACTTTTTTATATTTTTGTATCCTGTACTATAGAAAAGAGTTCTAAAAGCCAGAAATATGGATATATCTTCCATCCTCAATTAAAAAAAGTATTTAAATGATTTTTTCCATATTTGATTTTTTCAGATGATTTTTCATATATTATAATAATAGTATTGTTAATTTATAAAACTATTCTAAAAGTATAATATAATTGGCTTTATTATTAAAAATAGATGATAGATATCATCATAACCTTCCATCCTTAATAGGATATATAATCTTATGATAATTTTGAATGCCAATCATAGAAGGAAATAAAATATTTTATAGAGTTTATTAATCCCAATTCATTGTGAATTAGGCCGCAAATTCCATTAAATATATTTTTATTTATATACTGATTTTATAATGAACATTTATCTTGATTTTTATCTAAGCCGAAAAGATTAAGAAAAAGAAATATAGTAGTAGTTTAAAAATAAAATGTTTGTATAGTTGAGCAAAAGCATTCGATAAATTAACCAATTTTAAATATTTATTTTATAAAATAAAATTGAGTTATAATATTAGATAAAAACAGAGGAAGTCTAAATTTCAAACTGAGAATAAAATTATAAATGCTTAATTATTAATTCTTATATTGAGGGCACTAATTAAAAAACATTGATCAGATAGATTAATTTTTTGGGGGAAAATATCAATTTTATTGTGAATTGAAGTGGTTCTTAAACGAATGGTTTGATTAATATATTTTTTCAATTTATTTTCTATAGTATTATCAATACAGCGGAAAATTAAGTAGGTTATTTTAATACTCTTACAGAATTTCGCAATATAACTTTTTTCTAAAAACATTTATTCATATGAACATTCAAGAAGATTAGAGCAACAAGAAGCAGAAAAGTTTGTGCAAAGAGTGCGTCCTTTTTTATGGGAACTAAGCGTTCGATGGTTTATGTTCCACTTGCTACAAGTAATTTTTCTTCTACTTAGAAAGTCCAGTGAATCGACAAAAGCTAAAATAATGGAAAAATCCCCCGCTATGACCCTTACCCCGACAAGTATTGCCTAGACCGATTTACTAAAGCAAATGGAGGAACTAACTCTCGAGCCAACTAAAATAGAACAAAAAGATAAGAAAAGATGTTTTAATTGCAATAAAAAAACTGGTATGCTCGGAATTGAATGCAAATGCGGATATGTGTTTTGCAACTCCCATCGCCTGCCTTAAAATCACAAATGCGATTTTAACTATAAGCAAAGTGGCATAGACAAGCTTAAAAAGGAAGTTTTTAAGGTCCAAAGCGGAAAGATTATTGAGATTTGATACTCTACCTTATTTCCCAAAATTATTGAATTTTCATTTTTGATAAGGAAGTTCCTTAATCATCCGATAAAATAGTTGTATATTAAAAGAAATATAATTTAATCTGGCATGTCTGTCAAAAATCGCACCTTCAGCATTAACAAAGACGATAATTTCATCAGAACCATGCACAACGGGTTTAACTACTTCCACTAAATTGAATTTCATTCCGAAAGCAGAAGAAAAACAACAAGGAAACGTATCAATACAGCAGCAGTTAACCAATCAGATCATTAAATTAGACAGCTGCAGCTAGTCACTAATAAAGAACAATTTAGTAGAATTAAAACTTAGCTTCATTAGCTTAGATAAATTTAACTCAACGACTATGTCAGAAAATCATTGAGGTATCAATAAATTTTGAACATTAATGATACCAAAAAGAAAAGATTGCCTACTCTCAATGCTAAAGTAGGAGAAGTGGTTAAAAAATCAATTAAAGAAACAACAGGCAAGAACTTGTAGTATTTAATGCTCACTACAGGTTATAAATTAGATTGGAAACCATAATCTAGAGAAGGGCATACTACAGTTATCTTTAAGAATAATGCAATAGTCTTAGGGGGACATTGTAGCCATCCTTTCGATATGGGGCAGGTTTACTGCTTTGACACTCAAAGCTGGGTAAAACAGTTTCAACTTCCCTCTGCTCGTAGTTATCATTCATCCATTTTATACAAAAATCGATACATAATAATATTTGGTGGTATGGGTACTTACGATGTCAGTCGTAAATGCCGTGTTTGCTATAATTCTATCTATCTTATAGACCTTCAAACTTTCACTTCTCGAATCCTAAAGATGTCGAACTAATAAGTTATTCAAGGTCGAAGGAATCATGGTTATGCATTAATGGGCAAATATATGCTTATTTTCGGAGGGATGAACACAAAAAGATAATTTTTGAATGATTTTTTCTATCTCGACTTGCAATAACTCAGGTGGTATCACAAATAGTATAAAATAGATGGAAAATAACTTAATGAAGAAATGGAAAGCGGAATAGCAAAACACAAAATAGTACCACATTTCAGAAATACTCATAAAAAGCTTCCACTCTACTCTTCAGAGTATAATGATAATGAAGGACTCTACATATTTGGTGGAAGTTTTGGAAATGGATCAGAAAATATTGTTCTATTTTTAGGCTTTAACAATTACAATCCCTATTTAAAGAAGTTAGAATATACTGGCATTCCTCCTTCATCCTTAGATCCAATAGTTTAAAAGATGAATGACAATCTCATAGTTATAATTTCTGGAGAGTCAAGCGAACGTTGCATCAGATTATTTCGCATTAAATAGAGATAATTTATTGGTGTTTATAAATATCTAACGCCTCCTTTCTTTGGGGGAATTGGGAGTACTCTCAGTAATTTTAATGGCTAAATATATATCTTCTTTGGAATTACGGATAATGGGTATATTGGAAATGTCAATAGTTTTAAAATCGAATAGCAAGTTGTCGAAAACACTGAAAACAAAAAAAGATGTCGACTGATGTCAAATGATTGGAAATCTCACAAATTAAGTCTCTCCGATAGTGATTAATCTTGATCATTGCCTTTCTCTATTCCAATATATTTTTACTATTAATTTCTTTCTATGATGATATTATATGAGTGATTTTCTTTTATATTTAAATTATGTTGAATATTACAGCACGATCATTTTATAATCTGTTGATTAAGATGCCCAGAGAGGAAATTAGTTATCTACTCAAAGCAAAGTATGGATTGAGCCTTCATCAAAAAAAGAATGACAAAGTCAAAAAATAAGCTTAAGCTAGTGTCAGCCAGGAAATCAAAAACGAAGTCAAGTTTGAGATCAAACCTCCAAAGGGAACTAGAGATTATTATCCTGACCAAATGGCCATTAGACGTAAAGTGATTGATACTGTTGTCTAAATCTTCAAAAAACACGGAGGTGTTGAGTTGGATACTCCTGTCTTTGAGCTCAAAGAAGTATTGACTGGAAAGTATGGAGAAGATTCTAAGTTAATCTATGATTTGTAAGATCAAGGAGGATAAAAATGTTCTCTTAGATACGATTTAACTGTGCCGTTCGCTCGTTTCATGGCTAATAACACTAATATTCAAAAAATAAAAAGATTTCATATTGGTAAAGTTTATCGCAGAGATCAACCGACAATTACCAAAGGCAGGTTTAGAGAGTTCTATCAATGTGACTTTGATATTGCAGGAAAATATGATGCCATGATACCAGATGCTTAAGTATTGGCAATAATGCAAGAAATTCTTGAAGGATTAAGTGTCAATTAATTTTTAGTTAAAGTTAATCATAGAAAGATTCTAGAAGCCGTCATTCTAGAAGCTGGCTGCCCACAGGATATGTTTAAAACAATTTGTTCTTCCATCGATAAATTGGATAAGCAACCGTGGTAAGAAATTAGAGCTGAACTTATAACCAAAGGAGTCAATGAAACCCAAGCTAATGTTATAGGTAAATTAACTACATTTAAAGGATAACCTTTGAAATTGCTTGATTAACTTATTTCTAGCAATGTTTTCTAAAAAAATGCTGAATTTTTATCGTCCACCTTCTCGGACATGAGAAAACTTTTCAATTACCTCACTGCCTTCGAAAGGATTGGAAAAGTATCCTTCGATTTGTCTCTTGCCAGAGGTTTGGACTATTATACTGGACTGATCTTTGAAATTGTTTTAACTGATAAAAAAACCGAACTTGGCTCTATTTCAGGAGGTGGTAGATATGATAATTTAATTGGAATGTTTTGCCAAAATCAAATTCCTTCTGTTGGTGGATCAATTGGAATTGAAAGGCTTTTTACTATTTTGGAAAATAAGTATAAGGAAAAAGTGAAGGAAAATGCTTGCGAAGTGTTAGTTGCTACAGTTGGAAAGGTATAGGTCAAAGATAAACTTGCTGTCTTGGCTGCCTTGTGGAAAGGAGATATTAAAGCTGAAGTAATTCTTTTGCTATTTAGACTCTATATCTTGAGAAAGCCAAACCCGACAAACAGATTGGCCACGCTTTCGATAATTCAATCCCTATGATCTTATGGCTCGGTGAATAAGAACTAAAGACAAGAGAAGCTAAAGTGAAAGTAAATAAATATTAATTTAGATTCTCTATAAGCACTAGGAAGTTAAAGTGAAGCTTGATAACATTGCAGCTAATTTGCAGCCTTATGTTGATCAATTCAGAAAAGACTATGCAGAAGGTAAAGTAGAATTGCAAGATCCAAAAAAGATTAAAAAATGATTGTAAAATATAATCTATATTCTGCAAAGCCAGAATCTATAATATAAAAGTGTCCATGCTTATAATGATAACTATTAATGAGATAATAAAGAAACCTAACATCATCATTAATTATGAATGACAGAAATTTCCTTAAGAAGCATATTTGATTCTAATTTCTTTAAAAAACTGTCAATGATAAACTCAGCTTCCTCAATTTCTCCAGTTATTTCTTAAAGGAGATCATGGGTGTTATTAAAAATGTTAGCTATTGGCTCCAGTTGATCTTTAAGTTGGTCATATTCCTTATGAATTGGATGAGCTTTTGATGGTTCAACCATCAGTCTTAATATTTCTCTAAATATATTCATGGAGGGAGTGTGTAAAAATTTTCGAAAGGAAGGAATGTTGATTAAAGTAGTGATAATTTCCAAAACAATTTGCTTGTTCAAAATTATTTCTGTTGTATCTCTGAGTATATAACCAAAATATAGGTAAATGAGATCTCGTCTATAAATTGTAAGAATATTAGGATTGTGAGAAGTGATTAGATCTTTGAAGTAATTGAGGGCTTGAGTTTTACTTTATTTCCTGGAACTTAAAAATTTTAGCATATCAACTTCTATCTTGATTTTAAGCTGCATTTTAAGTTTTGGTTAATCAATAATTCTATCTCTAAAGTAGTTGATCATTAGAGACTCTTCTATCGGACAGCTTAATAGCTTAATATGACAATAAATATTTTCAATCAACTCTTTTGCATGAGGATTTTATAAAATATAATGACTGATGGGTAGATATTCAGTATTCCCTTCACCATTTAGGTACACTAAGCTATTTAGAATATTTAAACTTCTTCTTTGATAGCCTCCTTAAAAGTTATGTATTGATAAATACCCACGTTTTCGATTATTAGCAAACTATCTATTTATGTGTTTTTTTATCTGGTCATTAATCTATATTTCTTAGAGCCATTATTAATACAAAAATCCTTGGGTTTCATCGTATATTAATTTTATAAGAGTTTCAATAAAATTTTGCACATATCCACAACTGGCATTCGAGTATTATTTGAAAGTTATAGTCAATTTACTGAGTAAATTTAGAAGTTAGTCTAATAAGATCTATCGATTGGGACTGCTAGCCTCGAGAGCAATTAAAGTTACCATTTCCAGGTAATGAGAATTGTAAAATAGAGTGACAATATGAAAATTAAAAGTTTACCTTATTTTGTCTTTGTTATCTATAATATTTTGTGAGTATATCCCTTTTAAGCTTGACGGCCAAGGATAGTTTTTGGGAATAACTAAATGATGAGGAAGAGTATTATTGGTAAGTAGAATATGAGTATTTGCGTTCATCTTCTGTAAGCAATCGATAATTTATTAATAATTTCTTTGAAGTTTATCCTTGATAAAGACTTCTTTAATTGGAAGGATTAGTGTTTCATAAAATAGCTATGCATTAATATGATTGCAAAGTACATCTTTGTATTATTACAATCCTTAATTTTAATTAAACAATTTTCTGTTTAAAATATCTTCTATTGATGGCCTACTGTTGCTATTGATTTGTAAGCATTCATAGATAATAGTGTTTAGTTATTCAACGATCTTAAATTATTCTTTATAATAAGCATATTCCTCATTGTAAAGGAGTTAAAGATTAAATGTTATGCCTTTAAAAGATTGTTATCTTTTAATAAGGGACTCAATATTTATATAATTTTCTACTTCTTTAGGTTTTAACTCGTGCTACAGGCTGAAAACTTTGTTTAATAAACTTGTATTATAAAAAACGTAATTAAATTAATAGGGCAACTATTACATTTCAAGCACTTATCCAACTGAAAATTCAATATGCCTGCTTTTAATATAATTCTTTAGTTGGAGCAAGAAAGATTAGGGAGGGTGACCATACATAAACTCATACAGTATGCAACCAAATATCCAGCTGTCGCATTTATAACTCAATTTTCCTTTTTAAGTATATCGATAAAATTAAGGACAGCAATAGGGATCTTAATATTTCAAGCTATTAAATCCAGTTTAGCTTTTTATTTTACCGAATTTATCGATTGGGCAAGGATAAATTACCTTATCTATTAGTTTGGTTTTATTAAGATGATTCCATCTTAAATGAGGTAAACAAAATCCAGACGAGTGAGCTTTTGTCAATTGTTAAAGAATTTGTTTCGCCAAAAAAGGAATAAATCTCCATCGGTAGTTTATAGCAGTTTTTGGCAAAAGTTGTAAGTTGGGTTACCACAGATAAAAATTTCTTGTTTTTAGAAAAATGGCAGAAGGATCAAGGATATTTGCTAAGCTAGCCATACTTTCAAATTCATACTTCATTGCAAGTTACAATCCATAATATTTTTTATTTATTAACAAAAGTCCTGAATGATCTAGTTCTTCTTCTTCATCTATGGTAATTGCATTGAGCCCTTTCAAGTTATAAATTATTTCTACTGGGCTCATCTTTATTTCTATTGCTTCATTGAAATCAACAGGCGATTGTATTAAATTAGGAGTTATCTATAGCAAAAATTTATTTTGGAGAATATACTCATAAAATATATTAATTGAGAGTCTTTGGACATTTGTGCATTAGATTGATGGGGTAAGATTAACATTAATAAAATTAGCTGTAAAAATTTGATAACCTTGAATAGGATTTTTATTCAGAAACATATGAAAATAATTTTAAATATGGCTTTGCTGCTTACTAAGTTGACTATGTGATTTCTCAGGTTAATCACTAATTATAGACTTTTGTTTTTCTTACATTAAAGAAACCTTCATTTGTTACTGAATTTATTTAATCCATTCATAAAAATCCGGATAGCTCTCAACATAAGATGGTATTTGTTTAACAAATAACTGTAATATGTGCTGCAAGTGAGAATTTTGAGTGATGAAAAATTGATATACTGATAAAACAGTAAATGAGCTAATCATGTTTTAACTTAACCATTTGTCAAACTAAAGGGTAAATGTTTATGTATCTATACTAAGAATCCACTCTTTTATTATTTGTGAACTAATCCTGCATTGTTTCATTTAGTATATTTGATCTAAATTTACATATTTAGAGCATAATTCACTCATAAAAGTTTGAACTGTTTATACTTTTAGCAAATTTTCTTTCATAAAAGGTTTCTTATTAGCCGTTAAGCTATAATCTTCTAAAAATTGAGCTATTAATTTTTCATTGATTTTTGCATCAATACCGATTTACTGAAGGAAAGTAATAAAATTTGTATATTTAACGTATCCATAATTGTTAGAATAATATGTGCTGAGCTAATTATCTAAAGACACTCCTCTAAAATTCAAACTTTTTACAATATGCTCAGCGATAATGACACTCCCAATAATGATTCCTGTTCTTTACTCAATAGCCTCCATTTGGTTATAAAGTCCTAAAGGTGAGTTATTAACATCGCTTTTACTAATTATACTCATAGCTGTTTTTCCAAACAATTTGGATTGGCTTGGATCCTCTTATTTAAATGATTATGCTAAATGTGTTAACTCTAGATACTAATGTCCTTATGAGAAAAATGAAAAGTATCTTTTGGCAATTCCTTTTGTAACCATAACGTTCATCTTAATTAACGTATGTTAAAAAGTTTACAAATTAATTTTACCTTCATTGGCTCCCAATGTTTTCATAAATTATTGGACATTAATCTTTTACTTCAACTATTTTTTCAACTCAGTGTGAGTATTATTGGCAAATATCAGGAAGGACTGATTAATTTGCTCGTTTTCCTTCGTAAGATAGGCATTTTTTATCTTTTGTTTTAATTATTAAATGTCTACTGTGAAACTTGATTAATAAAGATTGGCTTCAATAATCAATTTAATATCGATGGGAGTGAATACTCCAAGTTGCTAGATAAAATTATAGAGTTCTTTATAGGAATTCAGTTTCGATAAATTTTATATGGTATAGTTATTCTTAATCATACCAAGGAGTAACTTCTTATATCTATCAGCTTATGCTGCTTCCATATTTACATACACACCATCTTTGAATAAATTTACAAATGTTGAATATATTGGATATAAATATAAGTAATTGCCTGTAGCTATGAAATTTTTGTGAATGTCTTGAATCTAATCTTAAGAAAGAACACATCCGAATTACTTTAAAAGATCAATAAGACTTTGAGATAAAATACAACTTTTGTAAACTCCATTTATCTCCAAAAGCTATTCACGATTAGCCAACTCATTAATAAAATAAGTAGATTTTTATTAGAAAGCACGACTTTTTTATTTAAAAAGATGAAATGTCTTAGTTTGAAGAATTAACCTCATTTTACTTCCCAAGCAATTCTAAAGTTATACTAGCAGATTACCGACTTTTATATTCTTTTATCGATTTTTATCGAGATAGTTAATCACTTTTTTGGCCATATCCTCCTCGATGATTACTCCTAACTCATTCAAGGAATGCAAAAAATCATCATAATTTATGATTCCATTGCCGTGCTAATCAAAGAAATGATAAATCTGATGGTTTTTAAATGATTTTCTAATGAAGATAAGGTAGACTTCTGAAAGAAACAATTTAACCTTATAAAATAGTTTGAGATCTTCATTTTGAATATTGATTTGTATTTCTTGTTCCAGATAAATCATATTCAATTTATCATCCCACTTATTTTTAACGATACTGCTTTTTTTATTTTAATCCAAGTAGTTGAACAGACTATTGATTTCCACTAAATTGTTTTTCAGCTCCAAAGTTTGATAAAGAAGATTGAACTCTTGTTTTTTTATTTATGAATTTGAATTGTGTTTGCTAAGATAATTGAAAATTTAATCAATTTAGAGGTTTATCTTTTTCAGATAGTGCAGCAGTTTTATTATCATTTATTTGTCTTTCTTGTCACAACGAAGTTTAAACTCAAATATCTTTTTATTAACATAATCATCAAACTACTTCTAACTCATCAGTTATTTATTTGCTTATTTTAAACCTTATTTAAACAGTATCTCACTTTATTATCGGCTTAGCACATTCTCAAATGTGATACATGCTCTCTATAAATTGAAGGGAATCTTTGAGTTTCGTAGTTGAAATTTATTACTGTTATTCATTAGTTTTTAGATTGTATATTCAAACTTATAATCGTTTTCATCCTTATCCATGACTTTCTGAGCCTATTCGACTGCATCTATCAATTCACTATAACTAATACTCCCTTTCTTTTCTTTATCCAAAAAATTGAAGATTTTTTTGATCTGAATTTTGTTGAAACCAATGCTAAGGAAATTGCATAACTATCCAAAATCATTAACTGCCATTTTGTTTGCCTTTTCATGAGCAAAATCAAAAAACAGCCTTTCTAAAGTAACATTCTGCTTCATTATTCTTTTGATCATTTCCTGAAGATAATACTAAATTTCTTACTTTTCAATATTTGAGTTCCCTTTTTTGTATACATCTTCTAGCATATTTTGAAATACTTTAAAATTGATATCCTCTTTATTTTTGGAAATTAGATCCTTGAGTTATTTATCGCTTAGTCCTCCCTTTATCTAACTTATAAATAACAAAAAAGTATCACAAGTGAGAGTATACTATTCTTTTTTTAATGCTTCGGCCACTTCCTTAATCTTCTTGTTTTTCTCCAACCATTTTTTGAATTAAAAAGTCAAAGAAATGTTCCTTTTTTTAATGTAATCATAAAACTTATAATGAGGAGTTTTTGTAATGTTTTATGATCTATAAAGACTGACAATATCGATAAATTTTTTATAGTTAAAAGTTTTATTGAGATTTGAAGCGTCTTTAATTAGCTAATCGTTTCCTAATTTACTGTCTTTTATTATGTTGTCATTGGCAAAGTAGCTGAACAGATACATGATCTCCTCTTACTTAAAATAATTTACCATCTTTAAGACACGTTTAAATTGTTCAAATTTAACTTAGTTAATTTCATTTTCACCCCTTAGTCGATTATACATAACCTCAATGTCCTAACTTCTCATAAATCTTCGGATAAATTTCTCCATAGCTATTTAAACTTCAGAATCTATTGACTTATAGTTGAGTATGTTCTTTTTGGTGAGATAACTGATGAACTAATAATAGCATAACCTCTTCTGATTGCGTCTCGGAATATTAGTCCATAAATCGTAATTAATATTAATTTCCATCAAGCCGATTTCCAGTTGCTCCTGTGTAATGTAGAATTTTTTGTTGCGATCAATCATAATGAAAAATTCGAACAATGTCAACTTTAAGCTTTCTAGATTTTTTACTAATTTTTTACAAATTTCCAGTTATTTGTTTTAGAGTTAGTTAACTTTACCCATTCGCCTCTCTAACTATTTGATGAAATCACTGTATTTGATGGCGACCAAGTTGATGTCTTTCTTCACATCCTTCATGAGAGGATAAACAATAGTTTTAAAATCATCCTTGCAGTTCAAAGTAGTATCTTTATATACTATTTTGGCGTGTTCGCTAAAGTACTACAATGTAACTTTATCTTGCTTGGGGAAGATCTCCTGCATTACCAAGCCTTTCTTATCAATTTTATAGATAAGATCATTTATAAAATTAACTTTATTTAATTAAATCTTAAGTTTGTGTTTGTCAATAACGTTTACAAGTAATGCCTTAATATCTGCTGCTGCGAACATTGATCTTTTCTATTCCAGTAGTATTAATTCAAACTATTTTAAAACAAAATTGCAGCAATTAAAGGGATTTTTAGAAACGATGAAAATTAATTCATCAATATTCATCTCTTCCTTTTAAGAAAAGAAGCACATTTAGATTGATTGATCTATTATAAGAGAAAAAGTTTAGAGTTTCTCAATTAGGTAGGATATGATGTACTTTTCCCCCAATGGTTTTTGCTTCTGCGTATTTTAAGTCAATTAAAACAGAATATTGATATCGATTTTAGCATTTGATTCTCGCTTTATGTATTTTAAAAGATTTAATTTCTACTCCAGTCTGAAGGGAGTTTTTAGATAGTCAAATAAAGTGAAATACTCAGTTTAGGATATTATAGGAGAAGATATAAACTAAGGAATACTCAAGGCGATTATTTACCACAGAGATTTGCCTTAGTTTCGAAGTAACTCTTTTAGTTTTTTCATTATTTAAAAGGCTTGTCTCTTTTGAGTATCTTTTGTGTAGGTTATATCTTTACTTAAAGAGCCTTTAGAATTAGAGTTTATCATTCCTTTTGCACCAACACTTTCGGAGGACTGTGATATGTCTTTCCTATTAACTTTATCAAGTGATCCAGTTTTAGATTTTTAATCATGTTGGCTTAAGGCTTCAGATGAAAATTTACTTTATTTCATTTTTAACCTATGCTCTACTTAATTTTGAAGCTATGATTTCTAGAGTGATTTTTAAGCTTTTTGTTTTTATTAATAGTTCTTTCCTAACTTCAAGCGACTTTGCTGAAAGACTTTTGATTTTGTAAAAATTAATGACGAATAATTTGGTGTTAACTCAGAAGGATTGGCATCCTCTTTTGCCATTTTAGTATAATGAATGAATTAGTACAATGATATGCTTCCATTTTTGTTTAAATATTCCGTAATATAAAATAATTTTGTATGATTCAGTCCCAAATTTATCAATTTTTAACTAAACTAACTAGTACGTATTTTTTTAAACTTCTCCAGCTATTTTCGATGAACCGAGAATATCTACCAAATGCTGACATGTTTTTATTTTAGTAATAGGAGCAAACTTCTCATGCTGATGTAGAATTTTTATAGTTCACCCTTAATCTCATAACCTCTTAAAATCTTTCTAAGATAACCTACTTAAATAAATTTATTGGTCCGGGATTGTGGATTAAATATGCTACTTTTATCTGGAGAACTTGAAATCTTACTTTTTACCATTTGATCTTGATAGATCTTTATTAACTCATTAAACTTTTCTTCACTGTCGCCATACAAATAAGGAGTCAAAATTTTAACCAACGTTTCAATTTAGATAAGACTGTTATTATTTGTGCTGTTTTTAATTATCTTTTAAAAGATTTACTCTATAATTTCGAGTGGAAATGACAGCTCGCTGATATTGCTTTTTACGAAAGAATCATAATTGGGAAGTTATGGTGGAATATTTAATAAATTAGAGACTCTTCCTTAATGATCAAGCGATTCAATGAGATCGAGGCCATATTGTTGGCATACGTTTCTGACAATCATTGAAGAATGCTAATTTTTACTCAAAAAATCAGTGATTAATTTGAGCTGTCTCACATCATTAAAGATATAAGCATTTTTTAAACTATTATAAATATTTTTATCTAAGCTTTCCAGCATTAATCTGGCCTTATTCAATGATTTTATCTCTTCATAACTTTTCTTAGAAAGCAAAATCATTTTCTTCTTACTTATATTTTACCCATACTCTGTCATATAATCCTTCATTCTCACTGGAACTTAAAAATATCTATTCTGTTGGGGTATTTTTATTTTGATAAATTAAACCAAATGAATCTCCAATGTTGTTTCATATCGATAAACATTGTTGTGACTTATCTGTTTGCTAATTTTACTTGTCAGCAAAAATTATAAATTAATCTCCGTATTTGAGAGAGAGATGGGATAAACTTCTGCTGAAAGATAATAAAAATCGTTGCTATAAATTCTTTTGAGTTCAGAAAACGAAAAGGGACTAGAGTTAATTGCCCAGAATTTTATGGTGGAGTCAAGACTAGTTGTCACAATGGTATGAGAGCGGGATAGGTAATTAATGGATGTGATTGAGTCCTCATGACATGCTATATGGCGATAATATGGAGAAACTAAATTATTTATGGTATACTTTTCCAAGGCGGACTTTCATTGAATACTGCGATTAAGTCATCATATATTCTCCAAATACAAAGTTCAAGTTAATGATCACGATTTTGTTTTTTAGAATCTGCTGAAACGAGGATCATAGAATCAGGAATATAATGAATGATAGGAGTACTCTGATGAGAGTTTAGTCGTGCGATTATTGAATGAGACTGAATACTTTTGATGAAAATGGTATTAAAGCCTTGAAGTGTATATATAAAGATATGATACTCCGGTACCATAATAAAGTTATGAATGAGAAAGATGGGTTTTTAAAGTATTTGATAGTTCCAGTTATAGCCTACTATGTCAGCAAGATAAGTATATTCTATATACTTACTAGTTGAAACATTTTTAAGAAATTTATCAATTTCTTTCTCATACATGATATAAAGTTAATAAGTTATTTTTAGGAGATAGTTTTTGAACTATTTTAAAAGAATTACTTCCTATTATTGCTTTGTTACTTCAAGGATAACTTCGTGAAGAGAAAAGTTGTTTTCTTTCATGTAATCGTTCATCAGTTTGATAATCTATTTTAGCTCTGATGGCAAGTGGTATTTCTATTTTAAATTTAGCTCATTCTTTAAAATTGTTTTTAGGATTGAAGGATTGAAGGATGAACAAAATTCGTATATTTCTCTATAGTCGAAGTTATTCAATATTGCCTTGATATTTTACAAGCCTCCAACAAGAATTTATTATATTTTTTGTCTATGAATGGATGAATATTCTATGTTTTTCAGTTAATTGATGATCTTTAGCAAACTATCCATGAACTTACTCTTTTCAGGTTGAGTCAATTTTAATTTATTTATATCATTTAATAATTTCATCAGAGCATTAGGATAAAAATGTTCTTTATAATTGAATGCAATCCATCTGATATCTTTGGTTGTATCTTTATTAACTTGGCATATTGAGCTTGCTGATATCATATTGATCAGCAAAATATCATCATGGGCTTTTAAAAGAATAGGATACTTTCCATAAAACCTTTAACGACATATCTGATCGAATAATTTCAAAGAAATACGTTGTTCGACTACCTTTTGATTAAACTGAATTGTTCTTATTGGATCTGAATACTAATGGACTTACAATTATTAACTTGACCCAATGCATATATCTCAACTGTGCTATAAGAAGTTAATAAGGCAATGTCATTATCCCAAATGACAAAATCAACAATTTATATATCAGGTTTATAGGGTATTTTGATATCTATTTTTTATTGGCAATGATCTTTCAGCTTTAAAAACTATTTTCCCATGCCTAAAATTCCGAAAAGATGATGAAAATATCCTCGAGTTATAGAAGAGCGATAAGTATAGCTCTCTTCTGAGGCCAAGATCAGTTATTTCTTAATACAAGAGTCCTCCTCAAGCCTTTATAAAGCCTGATCTCCCACCTTCAAATTGTTAAAAATATCATACAAAATTTTCCTGACCAACTCATAAACTTATGGGTTGATTTATTTTTTATTTTTTGATGAAAATTTGCTTTGAAGCGAGGCATTTGATCTACTTCCAACCATTCTTTTATAAGGCATTTCTTTTTTTTCTTATTTAGGATTTTTTCTATGTTATGAACACATTACTCGAGAGGAGCGGGCATTATTTTATTTATCAATGCCTGCATCAATTCGTGTTTTTTCTTTTAATTTTATTTTTTAATCTGGATTCCTCTCCAAATTCCAACAAACTTTCCTGAAATTTTACGAAAAATATATGTTCTAATAGTTAATTAAAAGTCAATTGGCAAAATTTAACTGATGCATTTGCGATAATCAACCGAGTCATAGTCGTGATACTTCAAAGGTTTCAGCTGCAAATTGTCCAACACAAACTAGCAGTAAAGATTAATTTTTTATTATATCTTTGAGTAGGGTACTTATGTGCCTTATGGAAAAGCATCCATGAGCAATTCAATATAATTTTAGTATTATTAATCTGATTTTGTTAATTTGAAGTAGCAAGCTAAAGGGTTGAGCTTACATTAATTTTTCATTCGCTCGACGTTTATAAGGTTGCCATAGACCCTCCAAACGCAATAAAAAGATTTATGTAATAATGTAGGATCTATGGAAACTATGAATTTAGTAAATTCATCCCTTGTCAATTTATTGACTTTGCACTTGCTTAACAGATGCAGAATAATTTTTCTGAAGGAATAAAAGTTATCATGTTCCTTCTTTAACTGTTTCTTTCTTTCCTTTCTTGTGGCAAATTTAACAACTTGACTTAACAGTTCTTTGAAATTTGGTGTAACATATAGATAATGCAGGTTATGTATAAACTGTATTTGCTTATGGACAAGACCAGTTTGCAGAAAAGATAGCTTATTCATGCACTTGTCCTTAAGAAAATGATAAAGTTAATATTGATTAAGTTCATCTTTACTATCCTCTTCCTAATTTTGGTCGTACTCTGCGTATTTATTGTGATATTTGTTTGTATAATCATTTACCATCTCATTTTGCGAATAATACTGTTGTATCATATAATTTTTAATAAATTACAAAATCTCTTCAATTTATATGAGGTATTTATTGGGCTGAGCCACAACTATTGGTTTACGCTCAGTAAAAACCTCACGAAGAAACTATTCGACGGTGAAACTACCAAAATTACGATAATCATAACGCAAGTACAAATATTTTAACTTTTTGGTCTCCATCATGCATTAAAGTACTTCATTAATGAAATATACGAAAGCAATGTATGACATTTTAACTGGAATGGAGTATCCTCTTAATCTTTTGTCCATTTAAATACGATTTTTTTACACAAGTTCCTTGATTTAATTCAAAGCCTCTTGAGCCAACTGCTTAACCAGTTTTTATTATATTGCTATTTTTACATCTTACACTTCTTTCCTACCAGAAATAACTCGCTTCTTCTATAGATACTTGTAATAGTTTATTCTCATAAAATTGGCTGCTTCTTGTGGATTTTTAATAGCAAAGCTTTTTTGTTTATGTGTTACAATTCGTGTGAAGAGAAACCAGTCTATAAGTGAGTACTTTTATGCACAGTTACAAACAGTTTGCTAGAGACTTTAGAGGGTAAATTTATCTTTGGTTAATTAATTTAAATGCTTTACGATCCTTTACACAGCGTAGTAGTTGCGATAAGCTGTATCATAACTTGATTTGATTTGACGCTGTTCCTTCAGAGAGTAGTTATTAAATGATGATGAAGCAAGGTATTTTCTAACACTGGAAGGAAGATCCCAACTTCCAACCGGCGGCTTCAGTGGTAGATATCTCTGCAACTCCGTAAGTGTTACTTTCTATCTCTAACGAAGAGAAGTGCTCATTGTTCAATGATTATAATTTATTCAAATTCAATCCAATTGCAGCATAATTTAGCTATAGCCCAAATTTATCTCATCCCCAAACAAAATATTATTCATCTTTGTGTTAAATCAAACGAAGACGTTGACCTAGTTTTCCAGAGGGTCAACATCAACAGTGCAGGTTAGTCCTTACATCCAAGCCTCGACTGGCACACAGCAGGCCAGTCTTGAATTTGATTTCAGATCTGCAGCTGAGGAAAATAGTAAAAATTCTTCGTTCTCGTTGTAGCCTTCGGTTTCTTTGTGTACTCTCTGAAACCAATTATCTTCTAATACAATTCTGCAACTGCCGCAAATGGGACCCTTAGTATCATTATCGTGAGGTCTAAAGTGAGGTCTGTAAGTGTAATCATAGCCGTTGCAGTGACCATCGCGATAAGCATGAACTTTCATTCGGGTTATGGCCTCGAGAATAGATTCACCAACGAAAGCTGGTACCTTCTCTACTGTTCCGTATCTGTTCTTGACGTATAGATTGACCCTGAATAAGAGGATAATTACAGGACGGACTCAACCTTGGAGAGTTTGGTGGGAATATGTTCTTAATGGGTAGAGAAGAATCGCCTGTTTGTATTGAATGATATCCTCAGCAAATTTTTAAGGCTTGTATTGAGCATATGTCACTTTATGATTTATATTATCAGCAAATATTAAATTAATGGCATAAATTTCAAAATTCAGAGGCCAAATTAATCAATCAAGATGAACAGTCATATTATCAAAGATAGGTAAGATATATTATGAAGAAGATAGGTTTTTTAGCATTATATTATAATCAATGCTACTTTCCTTTGGTCGCAACATAGTGAAAGTTTCTAATCCCTACTTATTAAGGTTTTCCTTGTTTTATAAGCCGCTCTACAGCAAATCAAGTGAAGCAGGAGAACCACCCAATTAAAAATAATATGATTAGGAGCAAACAGGAACTGAGTATAGCAATTGGGTCTTAGCACGCTCAGCAAAACTCAATCATGATGTATCCTATCTCAAGAGACGGTTTGGTCGAGATCGCTACAACATTCACAAACTCACAAACATGGACTTTATGTGCAGTCTCGTGTCTCGTGATGACAAGTATGTCCTTACTCTTAATGAAAATATTGTTCTGTTGGCGCAAATGAATCATATTTGCAATGTGCTTAAAAAAGATAAGGGCCTCTATGCTGAATTTGGGAAGTTAATAGTTAAAATAGAGGCAGGCCTGCACGATCCGCCAGATTACATTTGCATTGGAACTTTCATCAATAGTCTCGTAGATCTAGGTGATTTTAACGAACCGCTGTGGATACATGTGATGGACACTCTCTTTGCCCGTAAATACGATGAATAATACGATGAGCTCTTTGGACTCTTCATAGGATTATACAAATATAAATTAGCAGTTGAAGATATTTGTGATTACATTGCCTTGCAGCGCAATAAAATTATCTATAACATACCAATCATCTATCGTAACTCATTGGAAACCATTAGGCAGTATGTAAGATATAACACCTACAACTTGAAAGAGTGTCGGTTACTATTTCATGCCTTGCATAAGTGTGGAATGAACGAGAGCTATTTTTGGAAATCTACCGGCGATTGGTTTAACATATATATCAAAGAGCAACTTCAAAGTAAGGATTTTCAGGAATACTTTATTGTAGCCGAGTCTGCTATCGATAAAGTACTTTTTGATGATGGAATGATACGACCTCGATCAGTTCTTGAGGAAGTCGCAGAAATAGCCTTTGTGCTTTCCGAACATGGTCTTACATCCCATAGATTTATCGCTTTCATTTAACGTCTTATTGTATACTCTATTGAGAAAGGTTCAGAACTTTTTACTCAATTTTTGGATATAGAAAAGCAGGAAAATTAGATTAAAGAAGATAAAAAAGAGGTAAATGAGCACATGAAAATCACTAAATCGAGCTAAAAGGAAAAGTTAGACTTGATGCAAAAATCATACCGGACTATATTTGTAAATCCGACTGAAGTCAGTAGTGAAGCGGTAATTCATATTTTAGTTGTATTGAAACGTGCACTTACTATGAATACAGATTGTGTAAAAGGATAAACTTAAGTAAATACAGATAAGAAAAGCATAGTGGTGGACGGGCGAGTGCTCAGTTGGTTGGTAGTCAGGCTTTGCCAGCCAAAGATGAAATATACTGTAAACTAACTGCTAAAAATTATTGATTCAAGAGATCTACTCTCGTCCTTAAGAATTGATATCCGTAGACTTGTCTTAGAAAAGATAAAGGATGTACGATAAAAATATTGTTCTCTTCATGATCTAAAGGAGATATTTAGATTTCTTCCTCTTATGGAATTCGAGTCTATATCGTATATATTAGAAGATTTTCTTCTAACTGCACATCCAAAGGACATAATATCACTGACTCAACTTTTTGAGAGAGAATCAATGTCTCCAGAGGATTACTAAGTTGCTGGTGATTAGCCAGAAACAAAAAATAGAGGAGATTCGACAACCCCCTCTGAGGATAAATCATAAATGGATCAATCTCATTTATCAGCAAAATAAAAAAACAAGCGCTGGATCCCTTACCTTGTAAAATACTTCCTACAGTTGCCCAAGGCTGTAAACTATCACTAAAACTATTATTCCTTCGACTAGAATTGTTATTTCCTGTATCTGCTTCTGAAAAATCAATAATATTGGCTGCCCTATGCTGATTATCAATATTAAGGCTAAATGTAAAGGTTAAAGCATTCGATTAAAATAACTTCCTATAATCGTGGTTTTAAGATGCAAATGGGGTCATATTTCTATAAACTGTTAAATTATGTGGATCTTGTTGCCTTTTTCGATGGTGGTTGATATACTTAAAATTCATTCGATAAATTCTATTTGTTCATTAAATAATTCTTCTTTTTTTGATTTTGATTGTAATTTTATTACGATTGTATATTTCAGGGATATTTTCAAATGATATCTCATCCAAACGAATAAACGATCATTTATTTTTCCCGTTAACCTATTTCAGTAAATAATTCTAAATATCGGCTTCAAACTATATCTAGGAAATGTTAGAATCGACCTTTTTACTTTTCTTTAGTATATCAGCCACTGTTTTTTTGAATTTTGGATCAATAGATTTGCCAACATTCGAGGAAATATCTCCTTCCTTAATATCAAGCAATTTTTTATAATCGTCTAATGAGAACAGTTATCTTTATCCAACTATTTGTTTAAACTCCTTTTAAAATTAACTTTGATAAAACCGTTCCTCTTAATTATCTGCTGTGACTGTGAAGACAAAGGTGGAAAAAAAGTTGATAAATTACTGGCTCTTATACATGTCTTCTCCATTTGCAAATATTTCTAATATTTTCTACTCCTTATCCTATTATTTGATGCTACTCTCAGATATGGAAACCCTTGACATGTTCATAATTAAATAATACCAAAGCACATTAAATACAAAAATATTTGGCAACAATAAATTGTGATATTATTCAACTTAATCTGCTCAGTTGTGAAATCCTTATGATCGTGAATCGAAAAGGGGACCATTTGTATTAATATTTTTTATGTTTGATTTGTTCAAAAAATTAATAATTTTATTGAATGTCAAATCTCGACTTGTCGGATCACCCCCTTAATAACTCCATGACTAAACAAAAATACTCCTTCCCAAAAACAAAACGATTTCAAGATTCGAATCGCAAACCTCTGTATCACATTCTTTAGTTAGATGCTAATCGTTTTATGAAATTCCCTCTACTTTTGCTAGGAGAACCACCACTCTTGGCTATGGCAAAAAGACAATGGGCTTAGAAAATCAACCTTAATCTCCAGGAGTAGGCAATTATCATCTTTAAAGCTCTATTAATCCAGAAAAAAATATGAGGAATTCAATTTCGTTTGGGGTTGGAAGGGAAAGAATGGAATTGTCGGGGCCATTCGGACATCTAAAGGTTACTGAAAAATTACCAGCCCCTGGATCTTATCATGAGCCTAATGATCGAGATAAAAGAGCTCCTTCTTTACGATCTCGGCTGCCAGATCATTAGTTTTAGAAAGGTATTTAAGTAAGTTGACATTTATAAAGAATCCTGGTCCAGGTACGTACAACCACTAGAATTTGGGTGGAGATAATTATTACATTACTTCAAAATACAAGAACTTTACAAATATTAAAATTTCTCAGGTTTCGAGGCTTGATCCAATTAGTAAGAGAAAGTCTTCAGTTGGCCCAGCAAATTACCAATAGGTTGATAGTCTTAATAAAGAGGGTCGATATAGTTTGTCGAAGCATTCTAGTCCTAATACATACATATTCCCCAAATCTTAAAGGAAAGGAGTAATTGAAAAAACCAATATAAGTAATCCCGGGCCTGGGCAATAGTACAATTATATTTATTAAGTAATTGCTTTTCAGGTTTTGGGTGACCATATCTTCATGATTTCTATGCATAATACTAATAATACATTTTCATCAGTTAAAGTTCATCTATTTTGATCATTTTCAGCTAAGAACGAAAAAATGTCATTTGTTATCATTCAAATTAATCGATAATACTTTACAGAAAATTCTATTTTATTAAATTCTAAACGTAATGAAGAAGTGTGAAGAATGCAAAGAGAAAGAGAAGGAGTTTAAAATATTGGAGGCGGATTTATTGTTTTAAATTAAGAAAATGAAAGAGGATTTGTCACAGGAGAAGGTCACTCTTGAGCTTCAATTCCAAAAGTAAACCAAAAAAGTATTCGAAAAATATCAGAAATAAAAATTGGAGAGGGAAGAGGACAATAATAATTGGATTGAAAAATATGATGGTATGATTGGTGACTACTAGCAAAAAATAAAATAAGTGCATGTATTCTATCAGCAAAAGCAAAAGCAATTCTAAGATGAGACAAAGTTAAAGCACGCCAAAAGGGAACAGTAAAATTAATAAAAGCATCATAAAATGGTTGATTTGCTGACGAAAGACTACAATAAATCCATTGAATAGATCAGCGATAACTACAAACAAGAAATTCACATCGTGAAGAAAAGCAACTAGTAAGCCATAAAAAAAATACTCCATCAGAATGAAATTCAGATTAAAGATGTAAAGTGCAACTACGAAAATAATATTGTGTCGCTTGAAAAACAAATTACATATATGAAGGATAATTTCAATAAGCTGCAACTTGAGGATCATAGAAAACAAACTGCCCTCTATGAGGACTTATAACAAAAACGAAACTACATCAATAGTCTCAAATCAGAAATAGATTAGCTATAAAATACAATCATGGAGAGGTAGATTCAACTGAAATTGAAGACCAAAGAGATTTAGATGCTAAATCAATAATACTCAAGCAAAATGGCAAAGATACAGAAAGACTTTGATGCTTAAAGATAAAATATTCTCAAAAACACAAACGAATAGATTCAAAACATTCTTAAAAAGAAACTCGATGATTGCTAAAAACTAGGATTGGTCGTTAAAAACATCGAGGAAAAGAGATAATCATAAATTAAAATATATGAGTCCAACATGAAGGAAGTCAAATAATTAGTCGAAGAAAGGCCCAGTCGATAAGAAGATGTCAAGAAAATTAATTAGCTCAAAGAACAATTGGCCTTAAAATAAAAAGAGTTCCAAAAGGCATTTTAAGAGGCCAAGCACTACAGATTAGAATTAAATAATAAGGAGGAAACATATTGCAAGATTTTTGCAGCTTACGCTTCCCCCTTGAATATTGAAAAGATAAATAAACGAAAATAGCTAAAAAAATCCAGAGCCAGCATTACTTTAATCAAGGACATAACTTCTAAGTATAATTCAAGTACAGCCTTACATGCTATCACTTCTGCCTACGAATGTCGAAGAGAAAAGCTCTCTAGTCCAAAAAGTACAAAACGCTTTTGATTTAACATGATTTAATAAATTCAAGTTATACTTATGATAGTTTTCAAATTATCAAAAATTATGCAACATTCTCTAAGCTAGGACACATTCAAATCGTTTCACATTTATTATTGATTGTTATTGAAAGGAAATTTTTATTAGTTGTCAAGTTACCTATAGACAAGTGCAGATTTTTATAAATTGACTTAGTGTCTATTAAACTCACACAATTATAACTTCTCTTTTATTATTTAAAAAAATATTCAATCCTCTGAAATACAAAAATAGGCATTTATTGGAACTCTATTTCTGTCAAATATGAATCCACATGATCATATGGAAGGAGGCGACGAGTCTGCATTTAATCGCTCAGACTATTAATCTTTGGGAAATAGTCGTTACGCAGCAGACAGCGATTAGTAGGATGATTAACAAATGAAACAGTATCATCAAATGTTGAAAGAGAATCTTTCTTAAGAAGGAAAAAGTTAGAATTTGAGTCCCTATGAGTAAATTAATCATGACTTTGAAGATGATGAAACTGAAAAGCAATCTGTGAAATCTTTGAAGTCACAATACTCATCACAATCTTTAAAATCATTAAATTCACAAAATTCACTTAAATCTCTTCAAACTTTACGCACCAACCAGAGCGGAGTTACAGTCAATGGTGCTAGCCGAGAATATAGTAAATAAAAACGAAAATACATGAAGCAAGAAGCCAGAAGAATAAAACAATAACTAAAACAGGAATAAATGCGTTTGAAAAATGATATTAAAGAGTTAGATTTTGATTTTGACGGGAAACGAAGAAATTCCAAAGCATTTGGTAGGCAGAAACGCCGACGACTAACCAAAAAAACATTAGAGCTACTTTCTAAAAAATTCGATTAATATTACGCTTGTGAGAATAATTATGACTATAAGGGGCCAAAAATGAGTATCAGGGAAATTGGACACCTATTTGATATGGGAAATAGCACCATTCATAAACTTTATACGGAATGGATGGAAGATCCCTCATTCTATGAAAGGATTAATAGATAAAATTTAAAGAAAAAAACTCCATAAAGGAAAGTTACCCTCGAGCGCTTGGAGCATGTGGCTCGATTGATTAAAGAAAATCCCTTTTTAACTCAAAATGAACTTACGGTGGAACTGAATAAAATTGAAGATTTAAAATATCTGAAAAATGGAAAAAGAATAGACATCACTAGAACCACTGTCGCTAGACTGCTAAAAGTGGGGAAGTTTAAGAAGAAAAGAGTGAAGTGTGTCCCCAAGGAAAGAAATACAACTAAATCTCTTTAGAAACGATTTGATTACTGCTCCAAATACAAATAAATATACTTGAAAAATTCAAAAATATATTTCTTGGATGAAAGTGGCTTTAATTTATACATGACACGTGACAAGGCTTGGGCTCGACCCAATGAGTAAATTACAGTTAACTGCCCAATTTCCAAAGGAAAAAGATTTTCTCTAATCGCAATAATTGGTGATGATGGACTTGTGCATTGGAGAATCATCGAAGGAACCTATCGTAAATATGAATATCTTGATTTTATAAAATCCCTTTTTACTCGGTTAAGAGAATAGATGGATCCGACTGAATAAAATCAGCCTGAAAAGTGGCTAATTCTAGATAACTGCGCTATTCATGATAAAGAGCAAACAGTCAATCTTGGGAAGGAGTGTGACATGCAAATTTTATATCTTCCTCCATATTCGCCGCAACTCAATCCGATTTAAAACTGGTTTCACGAGGTCAAAGCCATAATACGTAAAATTAATTACACAGGTGAAAAGCAATTATTATAAATAATGCATCGTACCTTAAAAGGGTACTAATAACACGATTTTTCGGGCTATTATTCGAGTATTTTGAAGCATGTTGAAAAGGGGATAAATAAATAAAGGTTCTGATTGATTTAATAGTGATTCATAAAATAAATATATAATTTACGATTTCATCATGATCTATAACCATCACTATCTATAGATTTTTTACTGAAATTTATTCTGCAACTATAAAGATTTTGAAGATCAGAATTAGAAGAATGCTAAAATGAATCTAAAAGGGATATTTTTTCAGATAAGTCTCTTTGACTTAGAGCCAATTTCCCTAACTGGTTGTTTTTATAGTCTAGAAGATCCTTCAGGTTTGCATTGGTATTGCGGGCATGTCCTGAAGGGAACATTACAAGTCCGGACTCAAATATTTGTCCGTTTTTAAGAGTAATACTGATGGAAGTTGGAATACCCTTTGGATATTTTTTATCGTAGCTTTATCCTCCATGACTGAAAGTACACTTTGCCATTAGATCTCTTGTAGTTCGATTAAAAATGGCTTATTTACAATAATCCTTCGGCTCAAGCATTAGTTATTTCCAGACCTAGTCCAAGCTTACATAAGAATTTAGTTTTTCTTTAAAATTTTGATTTTAAAAAGCCTTTTTAAGAATAGTACTAACGATATAAACCATAGAGTGATCAGCAGACTGTCTAGTGGTGGGTGACTTTTTTGCAGGATCTCCAATAATCCCAAAAGCTGGCTCATACGCAATGATCTTTATGTTTTATATTTCATTAATTTTATGGTTCATCGTAATCTTTTAGTTTAAGAGAATTGTTTGAAGACCCTCCAGCGCGCCAGCAGATTGATGTTCATAAAGGCCTAATTTGAAGTGCATTCCCATAACTGCGAAATCATTACCTTAACGAGTTAGAGTTATATCAAAGGGTGAATCTTAACCTGTCTCTTAGAAATATCGAAAAAGAGCCTCAGGATTTCTGAAAATGTCCTGAGGTCCGACAAATCCTCTCATTGCTCTCTTAATACACATAATTGCAGCTTCAGTGGAAATAGCAGCAGAAGCTCCCTTTGAATCACTCAGTTGATTTCCTGCTCGAATTGCTCTCCAAGGGGTATAGTGTGCTACAAACATTCCTATTGCGTTTTAAATTGCCTGAGGTGAGGCTTCAACCAGAGCCCCATAGACACATATAGAAGCGATTGCTCCATGTACTACGTGATCTATTTTATATTTTTTCAAAGAAAATACTTCACATAATCTCCCTCGAATTTCATCTTGGAGGACCATTGCCTTGAGCGCCATTAATCCACTAATTCGACGGTTGACATGGGTGGCAGCAATGATAACTGGATAGAAATCATTGTGGCCAAATTCGCCTGATTGGCGTTCTTAACTTTATTAATTAAAGCCAAACACAGTTCCGTTTGAATCCCATTCTCTGACTGCAGCACAGTTGGCGACAATTGCTTTTTCGATTGGAATGAGCTCGCTGCTTCCAAACACTTTTGCATTTTCACTTTGTAGTTTTCTTTTGATATTATACTTCAAAGCTTCTTCGCGTAGCAGATGAGGAGCATTTGCTTTGAGTGCCAATGCAGAAAGACCACAAATTACTGAATCAGTGTGAAACATCTTTGTTCTTTATAGTACTTGAGGTGCAGGATTTCCATTTTGCAAAAAACTGATTGAGTATTTAGCCAGTTACAAAGCTTGATTAGCGTTTCTTTTGAGCACAATCGTGGAAAAATATTTTCTTAACGAAGTTCTCATGTCAACAATTAAATTTTAAATTATTGGTATATCATGTTTGATACTGACAAATTAAGAAAAAAAGGAAGATCTTTAAAATCAAACACAAAACTAACTCTACTAAATATACATTAATATCTGTATAGCATTAAATAGACAATACATAAATCCAATGTATTTTATATCCTGAGGTGTAATTGTATTATTGCTTCTTGTTTAATAAGTATTTGCTGTTATAATAATAAGTTAAATAAAATGGGTGATCACCTGATGTTTCAACAAGAGATAATCAGTTAAATCTAACAGTTATATCCAGATGTTCATATTAATAATAGTTATCGATATAAGCCACTCATTGAACAGCTATTTACTCATAAACCCAATCCGCTCATATCTATTGGAGATATCAGATTCATCGCCGAGTTTGTAGAAGAACCCTCTCAATCCGAAATCACTCAAGTTGTTCGTAAACTTTAGCTTTATATGACCAACTTAATATCTACACTTTAGCATAATTAAGCCTGTCGTCTGAGTTGGAGCGAGAGTGTAGTCAGGGGAAGAGTTTAGCAATAAAGTAAAATTAGTCTAAAAGAGTACTATCGAGAGAAGGCTACTCTTAATAGTCTTATTTAAGAATGTAAATACGGAGTAACTTGCAAATCAGAACTCACAAATCTACTAACTCGTCGAAGAAAATAAATTTTCACTTGGACTGACGATAGTCACAGAACAAAAAATATTCGCGAAATTTGGCTTCCATAAATGCCTGAGAATTATTAGCATATTTAGCGTTTGACATAGGATAAGTATTTCCTAATTTATGAATCTTTTACTCAAAAAATTATGACTTATCAGTTTGCACTCCAGTAATATTTATCTGGAAGACTGCCTTATCACGATTTGCAGCAGATGTGCCGAGAGATGATGAGGCAGGATATCATTATCTTAAACAACAGTAAAGCTAATGAGCTGATTAAATATACATGGGACTTTTGTAAGAGTCAGTTTTATGAATTAAGCAAGCTAAGAAATGCTATTTTCAGGTTAAGGATAGCACTTATCAACTCAATCATCAGAACTTATTATATATCTTTCCAAGCAAAAAAACATATTATATAGATGCATGAGGCCTTGAATAAAATTGAAATAGAAGTTTCTGGGAAAGATGGCTCACGAAAATCACTTAACAATAATATTAATTTTGGTAGAAACTCTGTCTCACAACATAGTATGGTGGACCGTGTTGTCGAAATCCAAACCATTTTTAACCGTGTCCTTTCATATCTTACCGATGCCAAAGAGACAATTTTCATAAATTTATATGATAGAAAACTTAAAAAACGAGTTGTGACTCTATTTAGCATTGACGATCGTTTAACTTACATCTACAAAATTCAATTTAATCCAGATTATGCTGAACTACAGTTCAGCTTGAAGAATGCATAAAAAACCAAAAATAATCTATAGGTTGAAGAAATTGAAAAGAAGTTTAAGCAAGTTAAAGACCTCTTCTAAGAATCTAAGCCAATCAATTAAAATAAATTTCGGCTTGTTTTTTAATAGTTGCAAAGAGTGGCTGTGATGGTTAATAAACTGAACCTCAGCGAGGGGTGGTAGGCTAGATTAATAAAGTTTTAAAATGATCTGATTAATAGTTTCATCTTTGATAAAAATGGTGAGAGAAAGTATAAGAAAGAAGGACCCATGGAACGTTTTTCCAGAAGTAGAGTTAGTAACGGGAGTAATAAAAAAAGCAAAGCATCCAATAATTATTAAGTTAAAAAAGAGGAAATATTTTAATAAACATATTAAGAGTTTAATAAGAAAAACCTGAGTAACAGTCGGAATTTGGAAAGAGAAGAAATTAATCGAGAACAAGTTTACCAGGAAGGCAATGCCTATATTTCGGAAATTAAGTCTTAGTTTGGAGAGTAATTTATGGACTTGATCAATTTTAAAGTCTATTTGCTTCCCAAATTAATTCAAAAAGTAGAAGCTGCTTTATCAAAAACAGCCTATTCAGATCAGCCCCTTTACCTTCAATTGACTAGTCTTCTCTAAAATTTAAAATTAGTTCCAACCATAATTCGACCTTAAATCAACGCAAAAAAGATAGACCTGATATTTTTTCCTCGGGTAAATGCATCGCTTTTCACAATGTTAAAAAATAATCTCCTTGAGCACCAACGGAATCTCAAGAATAAGCATTCTGAGTTAAACACAAATGCAATTCTAAACAAAACTATACAGCTTAATATACAGATGTTTATTCAATTTAGATTAAAATACCTTTACTATTTACTATAAGACATCGATGCTTTATAAAAAATTGCAATAACAATCTCCCAGTTAAATTTAAACAAAGAAAATTACGATATTACGAGCTAAGCAACTTATAATATGGTTTTAAAATTGTTACTGGCTGAAAAAGAAATAAAAGCCCATCAAAAGGCCCTCATTGATAAAATGGAAATTAAGGGCACTACTATATCGCATAAAGCTTTAAAACTGCTTTGCGATTTTATCTATCCAAATTTTATTAATTCTCTATCTATACTCTTTTAAAATGATCAAAAGACAACCTCTCCCCATACTCTTCTAACTTTACTATAACTGAGTCAAAACAGTCAAAAATTTATGGGAGAAACCAATCAATATCTAGACACAATCCTTAAGCTAATAACCGAAAGTGCTTATAAAAATAGTAATAGAAACGTTTCTGATTTTTTGAATGAATTCGCAATTAGTTTACGCGCTTTTTATAATAGGGGAGAATATTTAATTAATGAATCATATAAATTTGTAAATATAAATTCAGACATGATTAAACGACAGCGAGTGAGACTTGAAGAATTTATCAAGATCAGTGAAAGAGGACCAAATATCAATTACTAGATTGTTGATGAAAGAGCTAAAAAATATATAAATTTGCTGAGATTAATAAACAACTGATTAAATTTTAAATTGTAATCATATTTAAATAGATATAATAAAATAATAAAATAATATTAGTAGAATATGTTGTTAAATAATTATTGTAATTTATTCCATAAATTGGAAAAAAAACTGATAAGGTTAAAACGTCGAAAGTGGGTGAGAATACAATCTATCTATAATCCCACTGGCCAGCGTCGGTTGGAATATTATTTATATAAATAATACATTACTTTAATACATTAAATGTTTTAGAATTACATCAATTGCCTTCCCCCTATAGTCTGAAAGTTCTTCTTAAATCATCGTACTTTTTCTTGTATTTTTCAATTTAAATTTGAGTAAAGCGCACATTGTTTTATTCTTTGTCAATTACCGATTTTAGTTCATTTAAGATTATTTTTTATAGAGTTATCTTTTAATCGTCGATTTCTTCATTTACCTAAATTTTGGTTTGACTTTATTTTAAATCTTCATCAACTATCTCTTATAGCTGCGAAAGCTCTTTTAGACTTTGATCAATATCACCAAGTTTCAACAAAACTTTTGCTACTTTTAGTCTCACTTTCTTTATGGTGATATGCGATGAATCAAATTTTTTCTCAGCCATTTTCAGAGAACTTTTGAAAAGCTTGTCAGCTTAAGAATATTGTTCCTTAAGCTAACTATAAACGCCATTTGAAAAATAAATAACCCAATTGATGGGATGGTCATTCGACATGCAAGAAAATATTTGAACAGCATTACTCAATTGCTCTTCCGCTGACTTTATTTAATCAACCATCATGAGATATTTTGAAAAATTGCAATAGCTAACAGCATTAAAAATGTTATAATGTCCCATCTGTGATTTTCGGAGATCAATTGCTTTCTCAAAATAATCGAGAAACTACCGTTGCCCCTGATTTGCAAAGACCTATCCATATTATTCATATGTGGAAGCTAATAGACTATGAGATTCGTATCCATCCATCTTTTGATTTAATTTTGTCTCCAGATTTTTTAGTTATTTGAGAGAAAGATCATGCTGCATTTGCTTATGGTAAACCTTCGATTTTATTAATAGAACTTAAAGATAAATATCTGATTTTTCGTAGATTAAAATATACTTGGGATTTTAACGCGATTTTATCAATACTTTTTGCAATAAAGCGTCAGTTTATTATAATATTTTAAAGGAATTTTTTAATTATCCTCGAGAAAAAGCAATTTTGCCCAGCAGTAAAGATGTCTTTGCAATTTATGTATGCTAAAGGTTTGAAGCAGTAGCTCGAATGTCTTCTAGAACCACTTCACAGTTCGCAAATTGACTTTCACAATATTATAGAGAACCTAATTCATTTTTTAAAGAAACCACTTATGATGAATCCTTAGGCTTTCTATTATAGAGAAGAACGTTAATAGCTTTTACAAAATTATTCTTGCATCGATTATAAATTGCTTTATGCTCTGCTTAATTATACTGCAAAATATGATCAGGACTTAATTTAACATTTATTTCAGGATTAGTGAATTTTTATAATTATTTTTTTTGTAATTTTGCTAAGATAGTGCTGTATTAAGCCACACTTGGATCAAAAGGAGTTCCTGATTCAATGAGAGCTATAGCTTCCTCTAGCAACTTCTAGGATTCTGCTAACTAAAGATAGTCCTGAATGGTAGCCTCTGTGACTTTAAGCTTTGCTTTGACTACTGGATCTTTGGTCTATCTTTGCTGCAGACTCAAGAGATAAGCTCTTCCTTTTTTGACGCAGTATTAGTATTTCTCTTTATCCTCAGCATATATAGCTACATCCTTGAGAGATTTATTAACTCTGATTTGTTAATCTTCAATTTAGTCTCTCATAGATGCCACTTATTTTTCCATTTCATCAATACTTGTTAATTATTATTATTTACTTGCTTAAAGTTACTCCATTGTTGTGCTACTGCACCATAAAGTCATCATTGACAACATATATCTCTTTTTAACTTCCCACTTCCGTTCACTGCCCTGCTTTTCAACTTGCTAAAACAATTTTTAACTGAGTTAAAAATCTTTTTCGGCATCTTTAATTTCTCCTTTTTTGAATTTGATTTCTCCCCTCTCTCTGATTTTTTTTGCCTTTGTAAAGAAATCATTATCATCGAGTAATTATATACCTTTGGTAATCTATTCATCAGCATTGAGATAATCCTATTTTTACATATTAATTTCCGCATTTTTTGAATGAATACTAAATATCTTTAAACACGTTTATTTATCGTTTAAGTCCATTTTCTCAAAGTATAACTCCAAAGACTTTCGCCCATTTTTCTAAGCTTCATCGATTTACCCGCATTCCTTTTGAACATTAGCGAGCTTATAATAGCTTTTAGCATCTTGTTCATTTTTATTGATCTTTTATGTATAATATTCCTTTGCATCTTCATATTCGTTTGCAATCAAGTGCACATCTCCTTGATCCTCAATATCTCCCATCATTTTTGTACAGTATTGATAGTTGATTAAAGTGTCTTTTTCATCAAGAGTTAAAGTTGTTTTGGGCTTATCCAACAGATCAAAGATAGCACCGTATTATAAATAAATCATTACATTTCTGAGTTATAAAATTATTACCTACCACTATCTTATATCTTTGTAATTTTATAGATATTTAGCGCATTGAAAAGGACTTCTTCTTCGGCCTAGAACTCTTTCATCGCAAGCTTGTATCGATTTATATCCACAAATCCATGATCATATTTGCTATATTTGTCTGAAATCTCCCTCTCTTTAACATGGATAACAAAAATATATCCATCCCTATCTGTAAATTTGGAGGCACTCTTCAAACTTTTGGAAGTAGACATAAACCCATACATTTAGATAAAATCTCCAGCATTTATCGATTTAAAGTCTCTTTTCTTAAGTTTTGCTCCTCTATATAAGTTCATTTCAGGTATTTTTTTATTGTTTTATTTCAAATACTGCTGATAGTAGAGTTTAATAGAATGATAAGTCTCATTAAATGGCAAAATGCAAGGTTTAAACTCTTCAGTAGTCTTTAACGTTCGTAGCATGGAATTGAGAACCTGATAATAAAAAGATTATCTCACATAAAATTGTATAATTTATTTGGCTTGATCTATAGTAGTGATTAAGGAAAGATGCTTAATCTTCGTATAGTCGATGATATTTGGTTGTTCCTTGCTAATTTGACCGTATTTCTCACGAACAAGCATCAAGAAAAATTAATAGTTTACTTTTTTATCCTCTTTGTTCAGCTTTATTGATCCATATAGATTGCTTCTATATAAAGTAGCTTCACTTTTATCCTTTCCAGTTAATTTTAGAAAACTTGGAAATTTGGCTTGCTTTACACAAGCCTAAAGTCCGTTGTTATATTTATATATTTGAATTGTGTCCTCAATTTAATCTTCTGTCCTGTCAATTATATGAGAAAGGTTTGTAAAGATACCCTTGACTTTTTTAGTCCAACTTTTATACTAAAGAGCCTTACTCATTCCAGCCTCCCCTTCATCATTGTAAATATGAAATTAAACGACTTTAACGTGTATTTTATATCGAAGGGCATCTTCGATGTTTGCTATATTTGCCACAATTTTGAAATAAGTATTAGGCAAATTTAAAAATGGCTCAATTTCCCATGCACTCTTGCAATAAGGAACAATCGAAGAATCATCTATGAGACCTTTATATACCTCATAAATTCTATCTTTTAAATCTTCGTCAATCTCACAAGATAGTACATATATCCAAACAATTGATATTTTACCACTCAGAATTTATTTCGCTCTTTCCAGTTTTTGCAATCTTGCAGCTCTTTACTTTCCTTACTTTAACACAGGTAATGTTCTTTCAGGCTATGAGCTTATTGAACCTGTAGGCATAATTTTTTTTACTCCAGTAAAATTAGTGAGACCCTCTGTTTTCCCAATTTTAGATGGAAGCTTTTATTCGTTAATAATTTTCTCTTCTTTTTTGAAAGTTTCAAAGGGAAGAAGTGGCTTTCCCATAGTTGACGAAGTCCCTTTTGATGTGGCTAATTTTAAGGGAGAATCCAATTATTTTGAATTAAAGAGTGAAGGTGGTAACTCTTGATCAAGTTTATCTTAAGAAAGTTCTTTTCCATCATCAGAAATTTTATGATGATGTTCACTATTGGTTCCTGTAAATCTTTGTTTGCTTCTTTCCCTGTAAGACAGCAGTTTTGTTTCTACAACTGGTGGTTCCATTTGACTGAATCTTTTTCTAATTGGTTCCTTCTTAGTATCTTGCAGATAGGCCTTGGCAATGGTTGAAAGTTTAGATCCTTCCTTCACTATTTTTTCAAGTGGAAATATTTGTGTTTTAGTTTTCAACTTGCCTGATGAAATATTAAAGTCTACTTCGTCTTCGCTGTATATCTAATTAAACTCTTCGTTTTTCATCTCGATGTTCAATATATAATGATCTTTATTATATTATAAATTTATTACTAATCATTTAGGGTCTAACAGTAATCATCTTTCGTCCTCATATTTTATCTCACTACTTTGGTAAGACAATTTCTATGAACTGTTTTAACTTTGAATTTCAGAAGAGTGAGATGGCTGATGATTATCTGACAGCATTACAGAGCTAGTTTTATCAAAATTTGCTTGTTATTAGGAAGCCTATGACTATTCGTCTTTTTCAGGAAATGACTGGAGCTCAATCGCATAAAGAAGACTTAAAATGATGAGAATTACAGAGTAAATTAAATTGCATACTGTTAGTAAATAGACTTAATGTGTTTTAGATAAAAAATCAACACAAAACTTGTTATAGATTCCATATACATAGGATGAAATAACTGTGCAATTGTTGCCTTCAAATATAGTTGAATGGCTAGGAATGATGGTAAAATTATTAAAAATTGTCTTTAAAAAGGTAGTTTGAGATATAGTGTCATTTACTAACATTTGAGCTATATTTCTAAAAAGAGGTGATAAATTGCTGATTTAATTGATCAGATTATCTATTACTGCTTATTTTACTGATTCTGCAATAAAAAATTATCGAACTGGACGTCTAATCGCTGCCATTGAAAGTGGACATTTCTTAGTGAATTCACTATAAAGTGACAGAAAAGTTGATATATTAATAGTTGTGGGATTGCTGGAAGTGTAATCATTCAGCAGATAACATGATGAAGAGAGAAGATTATAATTAGCTGGACTAGCATAAGGAAAGGGAATCGTTGGCATTATAATAATATTTTAAGAGCTTTGACAATTGCTTGGTGCAAATTCCCAATGATGCTTAAAACAATTTTAATTATAAATATTGTTAAATGTGATATTATTTATCTTTGATAGTTGATGATTAATTTGAGCATAAGACCCTTGATAACCAAATTTATATGGCAGAAGTTATTGAGTAAAGTTGTTAATAATATCAGGATATTAACCTAGGGATAAATAATTATATTCATTGGATATTTGATCCTTTAATGATAGAAAAGCAGATACCATATATAAGGAGCTATTTGTCTAAGTTATTTGTGTAAAATCAGAATTAAATAGGCAAGATGCAAATAAATAAAGGCCAGAATCACTTGTTGATTGAGGTAATAGTGTTTCAATTAATGTTTGATTATTGATCATATTTGTTGAAACTTCACAGATCCCTTAACTAAACAAGTATACTTGATCAATTATCATTAAAAAGATTAAATTTAGGCAAAATGCTATGATGTGACAAGTCCAAATAATTTTATATGCTTTTAGACTAAAATAGTCATAGCTGGACTGAATTAATCTCATGATTATAATGGAGATGAGGGAACCAATGACAGTGGCCACTGTAATAAATTCACAAAAAATTAAAATTTAGTATGAATCTGAAAAGAAATTACTCGTTGTTAATCTAAAATATTGATAGTCTGCTGAAAATTATTTTTCTTCTTGACTTATTTCAATTTTTTGAGCTGATAAGGTTGCCATTGTTGAGTTTATATAAGGATATGAATCATTAAAAAAATGTTAGAGTTATGAAAATGCTGAAATTGATGATTAAATAGTATTTAGATATGTTTAAAGCGTAGAAAATATTCCATTATTGCTTGTATTATCCGAGGCGGATAAATTTGGTATGAGAGTTGTTAAATTAATATTTTGAGATGCATTTTGAGAATTTGCTATGATTTGAGCCCGAAGAAATTGATTTTTTATTGACAAGTATTATCCTTTTAAGGAGCCAAAATTAATCTGAGCAATGTCTGTAGTATTTAATTCTACTTCATAACTAGAATTTAATAATTTGCCAAGACTCGATAAAATTTAATTTGCCTCAGTAATTTTATTCACAAAATTATTAACTCCATCCCAATTATTTTAAGGACTTCCACTAATGAAAGCATAATTAAGACCATCCATAATGCATAACGTATTATCTAGGTCTAAGATCATTGTATGTATTGTATAAGCATTGAAACAAGTGGTAATAAATAAAATAATAGCAACTAAAGTAAAAAGTAAAGAAAGTGGTGATGAGTACCCTTTTTCCTTGCGTTTTTCAAATATTTATTTACTTGTAAGTTGAAGACTACCAATTTTCATTAACACTATAAATATTATGAGGCAAATCAGCGATAGGAAAACTGTGAGGATGATGTATAATGTTCTGTTGTTTTTTAGGATTGAGTTCATTTTTTAGTTGGAACCATTTGCTATATATTATTCAGCAGCACTGTAGAGATCTGATTAATCTGAAAAAACAAAGCCAGTCAGAGCTATTATATGATTACTATATGTATTTGATGCATTACTAGTGTCTATAGTAGAGCTTTCCATACAAATGGGATACTGTTGACTGAATCCAAATATAAGCATTAATGAAATACATATACTTTTTAAAAGGATCATCTTGACTATAATGGTCATTACTTTTCACGTTCTATCTTTAGTTATTATTGTTTTATAAATTTAAACTTATAACATTAAAATGATTTAGATAAGTCGAAATTTAAAGTTAGAAACTTGTAAGACTTAATTAAATCCATGCAATTTGTTTCTGGACTTTACAATTTATCTAAATTTAATTGTGAATAGATATAATTTTATGAAAATTAAATATTTGTGATTTAACCTTTCTATCAAATCAACCAAAATTTTATAAAATCAAAAATTACAATCATATTAAAGGTTGAGTAAACGAAAAATCATTTCACTGCGAAAATTTTGCAAGCTGGCATTTGAGAAACTACAAGCATATTATATCCCCTCTTTTTCTTAGGTGTCTATTTGATGTGTAAAGTTATTTATTTACTATTCAATATTTTTTATAAAGATATTACGGCTTTTTGGTCTATTTTTTTACTCGAGTAAACAGTTATTTTTTGTTTAGATAATTTTTTGCTAAAAGGAGATTGAGGCACAGAGTTATAAGAACTCACACTGCTATTATACATTTTTCTTGGGTCATCTATGAAACTGCTTGCTCTTAGCCCACTGAATTGCAGATTTTTCAGATTTTGCATCAAAACTATAGATAAAATCTTTAATAATAATTAATTAATTTTAGGAACTTTGGAATGGAGATAACCTATTTTAACACAATTAAAAATGTTAGTTTCCTTTTTAGTCTCTATCTAAATTATCGTTTCAATAAAAAACAGATATTTATATATATTTCTCGATTATTAATAAATATCATGATTTATGTATGTTAACTATCATTGAGCTATTATATTTTCTTCTTTCCCTTCTTTGCTTAATTTCTCATTTGCTGATTCAGTTCCCATTCTTTCAGATTACATTTCATTTACGGATTACATTTTTTCAGCAGAAAGAGTTAAATCAGTATCTAAGCCGTTTTTAACTTTTGATATGTTATTTTATTCCGAGCTTTTTTAAGATATTTTCATTTCTGATTTTTATCCTTCGATTGGCTGAGCTAAAACACTTTATTTGCTATCTGTCTGTTTTTTGATTATTTTCCTTTCTTCATTTATAGTCTATTCTGTTTTTACTTTTATTTTCTGTTATTTTTTCTATTAATTTTAAGGGATTCTTGCTCCAATCTATTGTTATTATGTTTTCTTATTCAAATCATCTCTCGATTATTACTTTTACTCTTTCTGTTCATTGAATAATTTTTAAATTATGCTCATCGTTTATTCAATATTTTAGTTCGATATTTCTGATTGAGATTCTATGACAGGTTTAACATCAAATTACAGGAATTAATTTTCTGAATCTGAACTTGATGAGTCAGTAACCATCGCCAAGGGATTAGTATTCTAAATCAAAGAGATAATATCCAACAGATGTTTTCTTGGCCTAAATCTAGCTTTAATAGTAAATATTTGATTGCTTTCAGTCAAGTAATCAATATTTAAAAGAATTCCTTTCTTAAAACCAAAGGGTTACATTCTTATAATCTTTCCTCCCGCCAGTGAAGGCATAGCTAAAACCAACAATTATTCTACTTCCTTTTCTTTGATTTCAGGAGTTTTAGTTCCTTGACCTCTTTTGCCAAAAATCCTCGAGTGATGCATAGGTTTTTCGCCCTCTTTAAAACTAGGATTTTGCCAAGTAAACACATCTTCGGAAGGCATTTATTTTTTACCCAAAAGAATATCATTTAGCTATTCAAATTCTTTTGATGACTTTTGATTTTTCCCTTTTCTGTTTTGAGGATCTGCTAAAATTTTCGATAGCATATCAAGCTAAGAGAATTTTCTTCTTCTTGGAATAAGGTTTTCAAATGACAATCCAGCTTTACCACCAAGGAAACTGCCCACACCCTTTTAGATGAGACTTTTCTAAATAAATAAAAATTTACATCAATAATTGATTCATCGTTTTCTTTATCTTGGCTTGGCGTCGAGATTTCTATTGAAAGTTCTTCCTAATCCTTTTCCTTTCGAAGTTTATATTTTTCATTACCGCTTGTAAAAAGACTTGACAGAATCCCACTTCCCAAAATTTTCCCTAAAGATGCTGTACCTTCTTTAGACATTTATTGGTTGAATGATGGCACATGGCTCTATTAATCGACAGATTCCACACTTGAGGCTAACATCACAAGAACTAAAAGTCCAATAATATATTTCTTCATGGAAATGCTTTATCTAATAAAATAATAGCTTATGCTATTGAAAAATATTGTTCAAATTGCAATTTAAAAATAGTATGAGCATTGACTTTATTTGAATAGTAGTGAATGAAAGATCACTCAATTACAAATTGACAGATTATGACTGTCTTATTTCTACCCGTTTAGACCACCCAAATTTGAATAATTATTTCCTTTGATTTAAAATGGAGAAAATAATAGTGGAAAAAAGCATGTTTTTATTGGTTATGATTCGATATATGAAAAAGCTGAATTTGAACTAGCCATAAGAATGTTGGATTTGTTTTTCTAATTGATGAATTGATTAGGTTTTTCATTTTATATCACAAATTACATCAGTCTCTCATACATGTAATCTTTATTTTACCTTTGTTAAACTTTTAGCGGGAACTCATTTTCACTGTCAAGAGATTTACTAGTAGTTTATGGATTTTGATTCTTAAGACAGTTAGGTATTTTTTTACATGACTTTAGCTTAAAATCATGCTTTTTTGTTTCATTATATATATTTTTGCTCTACTCTTACTCCTATACCTATGAAAAAAATCTTTGATAATGTTGTCTTCTCATTTCTCTTTTGCCTCTTTTGTTTGATCTTTAAGAGTATGAAGATTTTAGTTCCTGATACTGTTCAACGAAATCTTCCATACAAATAATATGATGAATGGGTTCCCACGTTGATTGACTTAAGCTGTAGCCCACCCACTCAACTTTGACGAATTACTGGCCATTTTCCACCTTATAGTCAATGAGATTATTGACTTAGTAATGCTATTCATCCATTGTGTCCCTATCCCGGATTAGCAATTGAAGTGATTCTAATATATTTCGAGGTATAATTAGTCAACGATATTAGGAATCAAAATTTATAAATATAAATCATAATCAAAATCAAATTGTTGATTTCCTTA
>Ga0302186_10000319_pt1 | contig 43741 bp, 26 predicted proteins | sample II_Bog_E1_2_FD_198782 | JGI IMG/M metagenome (GOLD analysis project Ga0302186, IMG submission 198782) | Peat permafrost microbial communities from Stordalen Mire near Abisko, Sweden - II_Bog_E1_1 | ecosystem: Environmental > Terrestrial > Soil > Wetlands > Peat | place: Sweden: Abisko...
GTTGATGGTATATCATTATTTTATGAAGTCACTTTATCCTAAAAAATTATTGAATTGAATCATTAATGGCCGTTTATGCTTACAATATAGAGATCTATAAACGAATAATCTTCTTTCTTATTGATATAAGACACTTCGAAGTTGATCGTTTGGATTTCCTGTTAACATTCCATTAAAAATAACAAAGTAATCAATATTAAGAGCTAAATAAAATAAAGCAAAACGAAGAATTTAGTCTCTTTAAATTTTATCAATTTCAGCTGCAACATAAGACTAAACTTGAGGTTCTATTGGGTTTAAATTAAAATCAAATCATAGATGGTATTTTAATTACCAGCAGTTTTTTAAAATTAATAAGGATAATATCTTTCATAATTTCATGATTTTATAGATGAAACATTCTGTACAGTTAAATTTATAGTCGCAATGATTATATCAAAGTAAACCTAAAGCTTTTAAAATGGAATCAATTTTATCAATTTATTCCTTCAAAATTTGATATTTTTACATCTTGACTGATATTGTTTCACTGTTTTTCTCCTCTTTAAATTATTCCGGGTCGTATAAATTGAATTGATCACTTTTGGCCTTGTGAAGTATTTACTCTTTACGTTTTGGTAATAATCCTATTTTTATTTTAAAAAAGGGGTTAGTCTTATATTGTTTAACCACCTCTTAGATAGACATATCATAAATATCAGAATGCTTAGGCATGATTTAGTTCGCATTAATATGATGTACTTTGATAGGATGGTTTTTCAGCATAAATTACTGATGGACTGAATAATAAAGTTGTTACTGGCCGATTAATGCTTATGCGAAAACATTGATTTTATTATTACGATGGATCTTTATAATAAAATTAATATCTATTGAGTAAAAATTGACCATAAAACATCATATGCATTTTTGCTTTTTTTTTTTTTGCTATTGATTCAACTAAATTTAATTATCATGAACAAAGCATTCAGATTTATTAAAGCAACACTTAAGTATGGACTGTTTGTAGGCTTAGCAGTATCAGTGTCTGGAATGAGTTACCTACAATACATCAACTCAGTTTTAGGCCCCATTAATATCTCGAAATAAGAGGCATTTATCTTCTACAAGTAGACTCACAAGATGAGTACAAATTAGGCGGCTCGCACTTATTACTGGGTGTTGTTTAATATATCCCTGTCTCGTATTCTTAATTATAGAGCATATTGCCACTACTGTGAAAAATTCAATACCAAAGTAATTTAAGTTTCGCTTGAAAATTACTAGAAGCAAAACATTATCGAGTTGATAGGAAAGATGGAATCAGTAATTATTAACCGAAAAGAAAATCAGCGCATGTTCTATAAAATAATCGGCATTCGTAAAGAAAATTCCAATAATATTGAAATGCGAGAGTATTTGATCAAATAGATAAGAAAATTTCAAAAAGACATGAACGTCTTTAGACTGGTTGGAATAGATGATAAGACCAAGGAGAAGGTGGACATAATTCATAAATATATCTGTAAGACAGGATATGACTTAAAAGATGCTGAGATACTGATGTATGTAAAAAAGTTGCCTCAGATTGAAGCTCAGTACCCTAATGACTATCTCCATAAAGTGTTAGTGATATGATTTCCATTTATGTTTGGTATTTAATTTATTAAAAGGATGAAATAATCAGATTTTGCTACGCTTAGTGTTAATTTATTTCTTTAATCTGCGTTTGAGTAAAAGAAGTTCATCTTCCTAATTTTCTTAAGAATTTTCGTTTTGCTCATCCCCTTATTTTTCGAGTTTTCCGCTTTTAATAGAGTGATATTCCTTGGAATTCTTTTACTCCCAATTGAGCATTTTGTTATCACCGGCAATAAGATTGTTTTTGATTTATTCTGCCATTTAAACGTCAGGTTTTTTGTCGAGAAGATCTTATTTCTCTGCCTTTGCCTTCTCAACTTTTTCTTTATTTTTGTCTTTCTTGCAAAACCGTTTAATCAATTCCAGCTCTTTCCAAGGAATGACCTTAATCATTCGAACAATGGTCAAACCCTAGCTAATAAATATCAGACAAACAACAACTATAACTGAAATTAACCATCCTATTTAAGGTAGAGCCATTATACTGTTGGCAAAATATACTGCAACCGCTCCAATTAACATAATTTGATTCGTCAATGCTGAAATTATGCAGATCGTGAATGGGTTTTTCTTGTAAGGTTTCATAAGAATTAAGATTAGAAGGGGAAGCACTGAAATAACTAATGCTATATACAAAGAAAAAGAATACGTAAAAGTCAATCCCAGTACCACTGCTAATATTGCATAAGAGGTTACCAACAAAACAGGATACTTATATCGACCACATTCTGGAAAGGTGAGTGCGCGCTTTTCTTTTTTTTCAAAATACTGATCAACCAAATAGATGAGATTTGGCACAATAAGAATCAATGAAATATAGCTCAATAATAGATTGATATCTTCTCCAAGAATTTCTGCTCCTACTTTCATCTGACTATTGTCAGCTAGGAAGGAAAAGATACACTGTTGAATCATAATCATCGCCACAGTAAAATAGAAGTGGTTTAAATATGCATTTCTCCTCTCACGAGCTGATTTTACTTTTAATTATAATTATTCATCTTCCTTTTTTACTTATGGAGGAATATTCTCCTTTTTTTACTTCATATTTTTTTTGCTTACTTTCACCTGCACTTGTTCCGATTGCTGGGCCTTTGTTTTAGAGTGGTGCCATAGATATACTAACTGAAGTACAATTAACACAAGCGTACTCAGTAATAATACTCCAACCATTATGTTGACGTTGAATCCATATTCTACTGAAAAAAGAAATTTTGGTAATTTGGATTGCTAAAGATAGTAGTTATAAAAATTGTAAGAAAAGAGGTGGTTAAAGCCGTTAGAGTAGGATAAACTATTCAGCTCTGCTACATAAGGCGGCGGGTTTTGCATTGCTAGCTGTATAAAATATGCTCCTTGCAGAGGTAAAATCAATTATAGACCCATTAATTTATACCCTACTATCGATGATACCAAAGCAATTAGTATACCTAAAACGGCAAGACCCATCACTACGTACTGCAAGGTCTTTACTAGCATATTTAAGCTTAAAAGTATCAGTTGCTGATTTATTCCTGCCGTAACCACATTAACAGTAACTGGATTGGCATAAAAGGTCGTCAATGCTGAAAAATTGAAGGTAAAATAATAGTTATTTCCCTCCATATTTTTTGTAAATTCGACTGTTACAGTAATTTTTGCGGAAGACTGGTCATAAATAGCAGTGAGGATATCATAGGATACATTTGTACTTATATGACCTGTAAAGGTGCTGCTGGGGATGCTTGAGCTTTGTGGGAGAAAAATGGTAAAGTAAAGTTTAGCTTGGTTTGTGCCTGGAATGCGTTAAGCATATTGATAGGAAATAGAGGATGTATTTATGTGAATACAAATAGAGGGACCATTTGTATTAACTGCGATATAGCAATAGTATCCTGAATCCACTGTGCAATTAGTACAACCATCATTTGGAGTAGTGTTGTTATCATCACAGCTTTTTCCAGTTACATTTCCGTTTCCACAGGTCGCTTTGCAGGTAGTAAGATTGCCCGTATTGTTAAATCCACCTTTACATCTGCAGGTTAAATTTGTAGCAGAATCTAATTCAAAGTTATTGGTCGCATCACAAGTTTGACAATAGTTAGCATTGGTGGCTGAAAAGGCTAAGAGACATCCAGGAAAAGTTAAACATACACCATTGACGAGGTAGCTTGATGCTGTGCTGTTACAATAACACTGCCCACTGATAGCGTTTGGACTTGGGCCGCTACAAGTGTTACAAAAAGAAGCATTTGCACAAGCTGTGCAATATTGTATTGAGGTATTACATGCAGCACATGCAGGCTGTCCAGCTTAATAATAGCCAGGAGCACAACTACAAGTAATACCAGTTCGATTGGTGTTAGCGTAGCAACTCACGCAGGAGGATGAGTTGGTTGGACTGCAAGTGAGACAGATTGAAATGCAGGAGACGCAAGTATTATTCATAGTAGCAGTAATGCTGGCGGCACAGCTTGCTGCGCAACTTAATGTTGAAGGATCATAAACGTTCGGGATAGTGGGGCAGTTGAGACTACCAATATAGATCACCTCCAAAGTGGCAGCCATAAAGTATGAATTAGAACTGAATTGTGAATTTATGAGGTTGTATGTTTATGGGTAAATTGCGAAAAGTCTTTCCCCACCCATTGTGTGAGAAATCATGGATAGTCCGAAAAACCCTAAATCAGCACAATTGAAAACAGAGTAGTATAAGATACTTGTGGTATTTACTAAAGGAGTTATAGAGTAAGTTTCAAAAATTGAGGCAATTCCAGCTCCTGGAGCATCAAGAGACGATTCCCAGATAATAGTAGTAAGACATATGAAATTTATAGTTGTGTTATCACTGGTTGTAACAATATGAATATAGTAGGTTCCATTGTTGTATGAATTTATCTGGAAGAAGTTATTTGTGCCCATTAAATTAGTATAGTTGAAAGCATAAAAAAAGGACCGGATTTTCAATGTCGCAGTGTTGGCCATGCTGGTAGAATTTTGACTGCCTAAAGTCTAATTCCTGTTGCCCCATCCTTGAGAAATATTCATGCATTTAAAGCCTAAATTTAAATAAAAGTACAGGCCATCAAGAGATCCATATTTGGCGCCGTCATCTCAGTGACTATGTAACGCAATTTTATATTGACCAAATAAGTGTTATCTTTCGGTTGAACGATAACACTGAGGGATGTGACGTCCACATTTCCAACGGTAGTGTTGAATGAGAAGGTGGTTGTTAAATAGCTTTCGTATCCGATAAGTCCTAATCCAGTTTTAAGATTGGTTAGACTACTAAGATTGGAACTGAAGGTCGTGGTGACTGACAGTACATTTGCAGAAGAATTTGTAAGCATAGTGATAGGATTGATATTGCCTTTATTAAACAAAGCGTACCTATTCTGGTAGTGGGCTCGTTATTCCAACAAGCAGTGTGCCCTCCAACTATGATAAGAAGGACTATGATAATTCTCTCTTAATTTATCATACCAATCAATATAATGTCAATCGGTCCAAACATACATCATTTTATGACGATCAGAAAATCAATCCAATTTTTATCGAAGAAAGAAAAAAATCTCAACTGATAAGAGTAGGAAGATTAATTATGACATTTACATGAAAAATAGATGATTGAAGTGGAATTAATATTTCTTAACTAATAAAATATGATAAATGTTTTTCCTAGGACTCAAAAAAGCTTTATTTAAATTTAGAAGGGCCATCATCTAATAAACATTATTTATTACATTTCACAAATAAATATACAGATATTCATTTAAAAACATTTAACTTTAGAGGTCTATCTTTCCCCAAAGATAATTAAATTATAGTGATACCATTCAAAGCCAAAGTCTACAGTTTAACTCCTTGCAAATTTATATCAATTTTATATTTGATCTGATCAAAGTCCATTATTAGTAATTTCATTATCAAAAAGAAGCAAAAGAAGCCATAAAAGAATCATTCCTCAAAGGTAGTGGTTGAGTGATGCTTGCGTCTGTGCAAATTAAGGGCTATTTTTGAAGAATAGCAATTTCGGCAGGCTTGATAGTTGCATTTATATTTTTTTTAAAGCCAACTTCTTCTTTTGCTGTATTTTCTCTTCTACAGAAGGCTTTAGTGGTCTTTTTTGGAGAGCAGGTCGCAATTTTATTGCCACAGTAGTCTTTTCTCTTCCGAAATCTTGTTGAATTCAGATCGAAGGTTAAAATTTTATTGGAGAAGCCGCTGATTTTAATTCATCAGATGAACAAGAGTGTCATTGGGTTGGAGACTCACTGAGTAAATGGAGGGGATGGTGACGTATTCTGATGGCATCATAAAAAAATTAGGACTGCATTAGGAATTCATATTTAATTTATATTAAATTCGATGATATTCATGGTGTATCAGCTTTATGAGTTGTGAGGATAGTACGAATATTTTTAATATCCCAGTCAAGGCAGGGGAGAAAACCATTATCTAAAATCATCTGTTGACGGCTCTTAATGTTTTTTTTTACTTTTTTTTAAAATTCATGATTTTGAATATGCCTCTTCCCAATTTGGTTATATTATAGATAAATAAGTATAGAAGTAGAGTTACTTCTCCATCGTGGCAATATTCTTGTGGTGGAATGAAAGCTGTCGATGACAATATGATTTTTTGTGGTATTTTATTGGATTAGGATTATATACAAATACTATGATAAAGAAGTTTAAACAAATAATAAGAAACTACTAATTGTTAGTTATTGCTTAATTATCTCAAAATATGACCTCAATTTATTAAAATAATTATCTTACAACAAAATTGTTGATCTGAAATCTTCGAATTAATAAATTCACAACAAGATAAGTCTAAATTAAAGCTGTGAAAACTATTTCAGAGCACTATTGAGCTGTTGTATCGATAAAACACAATTAGCCTTTATTTATTCCGTTTGATTTTATTGATCGAAGGTTATTATAAATAAAATTATCGACAGGCTTATTAAGGCAATAAACTTCACAATAAAAAGAAAGCTTTTTATTAACAAAAACCAACTTTCTCAACAGTAAAAATAGAAAGGATATTTGTGGGATCATTTTGACTGGGCCTTCCTGAATTTGTTTAGCATCTTGTTGCGGATTCCTTCCCTCTCTTTCAGCAATTCAGTTGGAGTACAAATTTGAGAGCCCTAGTATTCAGAATCAATGCCAGAATTATCGTCATCTGACTCCTAATTTTTATTAATTTTTTAAACAGCCACACTGACTCCTTTATAGCCCTCCTCGATTTTTTTCCAATCCACTTTAGTAGGCTGCGCCTCAATGGCCCTTAAGGACTCCTTTTTTTTATCAACGACTGTATACCTAGCTTTGACTTATTTCTGTTTGTCAATCATTACCTTCTTGACGTTAAGGGTATCTATCTTTTTCTTTTGTTGCTCTTTACTAATTTTGCTTGCGTTAAGTTTGGTGCTATTCATAAAGCTCTACATTCTGTTTTTCTTCTCTTCTTGAGTTCTAAGGTTTCGTTGATATTCTTCTTAGGCCATAACCTAAGTGACCTGATATCTACGTTAGCATCATTGCTCTAATTTTCCTTCCTAACAATAGCTTGCCGAATATCCCTCGTGGATCTCTGTTGCATGATTAATTCAAATTATAAACGATTAAATCAAATAACTAAACGTGCAGTATCAAAACAAAAGGTTTATCATTATTAATCATACTTATTCATGATCTTCTAAATGCGTTCATCGATGCGATTGGCGATGCAGTGATACTTTATGTTTTATTTGCTGTTGTAACGTTTTAAATAAGGATCGTCTTATTATTACTGCATTATCTACTGCATTAGACCCTAATTATAATGAGGACGACGGTGCTTCGCTGTTACTTTTGTTAACCGAGATTATTGCAATTATGAGCAAGGGTGAAGAGGCGCTGTGATGTGCTATTCTGCCATATATATTTGAGAACGTTATTTTTCTGAACTAATTTTTTTTGGATGATAATTCATTTTAATTTTTGGTAAGTGTTTAGAAGACGAAGACATTATACATCCGGTATTTATTCCATTTGATTTTTCGATTTAAACTGATTTATTAAGTTTTAGTCTATTACCAATATTTTTCATGAGAGACACTTTGCTTGTGATTGTATCAGCATGACTGCCTCTCATATCAAAGATAGCCCTTGTAGTAAAGATTGGAGCAAGCATACCCATTTTCTTAAACTTTTCCTAAAAGCAGTGTTGATTTTTAATTCCCAGTAACTCATAACCATCATTTGCTATTTTTTATTTGTCCTCTCCAAATAATAGCCGCATTAATTCATTCACAGCAACTTGAAATAGCTCAAATGTTAATATTTTTTCTTGGTTTTCAAATTTCATGAACACTTCCTTCATCTTTTTTGGATTCATTACTTTACTATAAGTGTTGAGACCGATATCGCGGATGAAATGCATCCATTTGGTGAGATTAATCGAATTATAATGCTGCTCATACTGATTAAAGGTTGCATTGCTTACTGCATTAGCTTGTTTTGAGTATATCATGAAAAATTTGTTTAAATAGTCTAAAGGTTGAAGATATTATTTGTTGAGATGGCTGAGACTTGATTGAGAGGTGGGTATTTTGATTCTATCCTCTTTTTTATTGTAAGCTGGAAATTCTTCTTTAATCATTACACTTTTGTCAATTTTCTCTTTCACTCTATTTTAATCGTTTCTGGTTAAAACATTACTAGCTTAATAAAGGCGTTGGTCTTCAGTCATATCCTAATAAAGAGTGTACCTCACCTCCAACTATTCCTAATTACTGGCCCAGTATATAATAAACTGATCGATATCTAACTTGTCTACTTTTTCTTATTTCCACGATTCATACATTTTTTATAGTCTTTCTTCATATCCTTCTAACATGAAAATTGGCTCTCCTCGATAAGAAATATTAAAATCATCATCATTAAGATACTCCCGAAGCAATTGCATGATACCTATTTGTGAAGGTAGATTGGGTTTTTGTTGGTCATTTTTTTAAAGGAAATAGCGGACTTTACTTATATTTAATTGTTGAAAAGATTGCCCTTGTGATTCCTCCATTCTTCGAATATTAATAATGAATAGAATAAGAGGATAATAATTTATAAATCTAAATATTATAGATTATCCTCGGCGGAAAATAAGCTCAAGAATAACAATCATTAATGATTAAATTTAATCGTTGACGTTGCTGATAATTTAGGCAGAAGAGAAGACTGCCTTTTTCGTTTCTCTCCCATATACATTTAGTTTACGATCTATGAAAATTTATCCTTTAATTTCTTGATACTTTATTTAGATAAGGATCTCCCTTAGATAGTCTCTACAATTTAATTCTGTTGACTGATGAATTTGCTCAATCTAACATTCTTCTTAGCATCTTTAGTCAATAACCTTTTGCCTTTTTTTGTATAAAGCTTTTTATAGATGTCTTCATACACAGTTTAGGGATTCTAAATGAAATAGTATGTACAACTGCTACTACTTCAATCTTTTTCGGCTTTAAGGCTAAGATTGCTGAGGGTTCTAGCTTCTTGATCTATTTCTTGAATGCCTATCGTTGTTATATTTTATTCTTTTTCTACGATTCTACAGATAATTAGCGAGATTTTATTTTTTATAGAGTATATACCAAAATTTTTGGATGTCGCTTAAGTAGATGATAGTAGTGTATGCCTTAATAGTCATTACGGGCGCTTGTTATATCCTCCTCTTCAGAATCAGTGAGAACTTCATCGTTAAATAATTTTTGTTTATTGTTTTCATTGAATCTTTTAAAGCTTGTTAAATAATTCTATTCTTCAGGAAGTAAAACATCAACGTGCTTTTTCATTGATCTTAATTTATTTTCTCTTCTTTCTAACTCCTATATGTTGTATTAGATACCTGATTAGCACGCTTTATTTCTGCCATATTCTATATCTTTTTCAACTTGTCAATCATCATCTGTTCATAGTCATATTTTTTTCTATCCTCATGTGTTTCATAATCGATAATGTTCAAACTTGACTCATCATGCTCTACAACTACTGTTCTGTTAATAGTGACAAACTAATTTTATTCAAAATTACTTTGGAGTATAAATCAGAGATGGTATCGTGATGAATGGCTTGACTTGAATGAGAGGGCAATATTTATGATTAAAAATTAGGTTCAAGGGATTTGATATGGGTAGAGGAAGAGGGAGCTAGGCTTAGCTTCGATTTCATTAACTCAGTTAAAATTATTATTAACATTTTATATCTATTATCCTATCATTTCTGGCAGTGAGAACAAAAATGAGTGCCTCTTCCACCCACTTTTATCTTTTGAATTCTGTTACCGCAATTCCCACATAAGCTTCCATTCATGCCATATACACTCAGGCTATTTTGATTACTACCTTATTAGCGGTTGACACTGTAAGAACGGATAGTTGTGCCCTTGTTTTCAATTGCTCGATCTATGATTTTCTTGCTTTATCTTACGATACTGCTGATTTGAACTGTGTCTAACTCGTTACACTTCACTTGAGGATGAACTTTGGCAGCAAAAAGGATTTCGTCAGCATAGATATTGCCGATGCCACAGACTACTTCTTGATCAAGCAATACTTCCTTAATATTTTTAATTTTCTTGGAAGTTGATTCTTCAAAATACTCCTCAGTAAATGTATCCTCATTATTAACTTCAGGTCCTAGTTTTTTAATAGATGGATGATTTAGTTCCTCTCCTTTGTTTACCAAATGCATAGTGCCAAACTTTCTAACATCATTATAAACTAAACTATTTCCATCAGTCATCAAAAACTGAATATGATCATGCTTTTATGGTTTATACTTTTTATCACACCAATGGTACTTCCCTTACATACGAAGGTGGGAGATTATGGAAAAGTCTTAGAGCTTAAGGATTAAATATTTACCGTAGCGATCAATTTCGGTGAAAGTTTGATTCATAAGTTTGGCGCAGAAAACAGAGGGTGTAGGATCTTTTATAATACCAGGATAGAAGATCTTTACCAATTTTATCCTTTTTGGTTTTGGGAGCAGAAGCATTGATTACAAGAACCTTCTCATTGTTTATACTTCTGGAAGTTCTGGCATTGCCTACTAAAATATAAATATTCTTATTATTTTATGAAAACGTGTGAATATGCAGGTAAACTTTATTTAATCTTTGATTGATTGGAAACAGTTCCTAATTTTTCAGATGGATAAGTTCAATTATATTGGCTGATAATTATTTAAATAAATGATTTAATACAAGATTGTTGAGAAGATCATAGAAATCTACCCCTCATCATTTGATGCACTGTCAACCCAGCAGTTATTCCAGCAAAAGATTTTTTATAGGGATCAAACACAAGTGAATAAAATCCCAATATTGCAATCAAAAGCCAAGCTTGAATTGGAAAGAAAAAAAAATTGAAAGTATACCGAGGATTTAGCATGGCAAGAAAGGTTAAATAAGCTGAGATACAACTTTCAGGTCCTACTTGGGGTTGAATATATTGGGACGGTCTTTGAAAAGCGACAGTCGTTAGACCTCCGAACAATGCGCCGAGCCCATAGAGCCAGTATATGTATTTGGCACCCACGCTTGCCTGGATAGCCCTGCCCATCCATCCCAGCATAAGCATGTCGAAAACTACTTTGATGTAGAAATACAGTATCCAAAAAAGCCGAAATGTGAGAAAGAATAAGTGAAGAGAGTATGTAGTCTGCCTCCTTAAACATTGTAACGTTCAGCAGAAAGATGCTTGACAAGCCATTATTCGGGAATGATATTGAGTTTCCAAATAGACTAGATATGATAAAGAATACGTAGACGCCTGTGCTGATAATTATAATCTTAGTAGAAGGTGTTTTTTGCCAGTATTAAAGAAAGTGTTTCCTACTTTCATACACCCGTTTGAAGGCCTCTTTGATGCGATTCATATGATTCATGATGCTAATATTGTAATAATATAAATTAAAGTTAGTTGTGGAAATCAAATAAAGAAAACAAATAGCTGTAAATTAATTATGAAAAATGAACTGGATGGATATGTTTAACTTAAACTTCATTTTTTAAAATTTATGGAATAATTTATATTTTATGAAGAGCAGAAAAACTTATTTTCTAAGTAAATTTGGGATTCAATTATTTAAGGGAAATTTATCCTATAATATGGTATTATTAGATTAAATATTATCATTAAATATTTATAAATAGCTCAAAAAATATAAACTCAAAGAACCATTAATCAGTAAATTTTGTCAGTTTATTATTTTTCGTTATAATAGACATAAATAGCTGGATTTTCGAACCTTTCTACCATTTTATTTCCTCTCTTCCTCTGATTTCATCACTTTTACACCAATTCAAATCGCAATTTTATTGAACGACCTGTATATAGGATTGTTAATTTTATCAATGTCGTTTTCAGGAATTCGCAGAATCAGACAGGCAAGAAGAGAGTCCCCAGTTGTCTTTGAAAGTACTCAACTTGCCAATCCCAAACCTTTGCAACTCATTTTTGACCTCAAATCTAGCCTCCTAAGCAATTAAATTCGAACCACTCGTGACTCTGAAATCAAGGCTTAAGGCTCCTCCAAACATTCCAGAAAGAATAGCTTTGTCGTAGGAACCCCCTCTAAAGAAAAAGACAAGAAGACTCTTGTTGGTAACTTTCTGTATTTTTTAAAATATGCAGTCACATCAATCTTGATAGTTTGAGGGGGCTAAAGCCAGGTCGCTAGCTCAAAAATCTTCCTCTTGAGACATCAAAGACCGATAGACTAAGTGTCAATAAAAATTATTGTGAAGATAATGATCGTTCTGCTCAAAAGATATCATTATCCTCCTTTAATATGGATTTTGTTGTTGGAAAAGGAGGTTTTAGTAAAGTGTGGAAAGTCCATGAAAAAAGCACAAACAAGGTTTACGCTATGAAATAGATGCTGAAGGTGAAAATTATTTCCAAAAGATCTATACACTCAGTCATGAATGAAAAATATCTATTACAAAAAATGAAAAATCCGTTCCTAGTCAATATGGTTTACGCTTTTCAGACCAGGGAAAATTTGTTTTTAGTGATGGATTACTGCAATAGGGGTGATTTAAGATATCATTTGGGTAATAGACGAAAGTTCAAGGAGGAAGAAACTAGGTTTTTTGTAGCTTGTATAGTTCTGTGCTTGTAGTATTTGCATGGAAAAAAAGTGATACATCGTGATTTGAAACCTGAAAATCTAGTGCTAGATGATCGCGGATATTTGAGAGTAACTGATCTTGGCGTTTCTCGTGAGGTAAAACCCAACAACTCCTAGGACACCAGCGGAACTCCAGGATATATGTCCCCTTAAGTCATCTGCAAAATGAATCACTCCTATCCCGTGGATTTCTTTGCTTTAGGAGTAATCGCCTATTAGTTTATGATGGGCAAAGTAAATCTTATTTAATATAGAGACCATATGTTGGAGCCAATAGAAAGGAAATTAGAGAGAAGATGCTTTCAAAATAAGTTTTGCTCGATTAGATTCCACCTTTCGGTTGGAGTAGAGAGAGTGTTGACTTTATCAATAGTCTTATTCGAAGAAAGCCTTAAAATCGACTAGGCTATACAGGAATTGAATAATTAAAGCAACACCCCTTTTTAAGCAAAATTGATTGGTAAAAATTAGAGCAGTTCAAATTGCCTTCCCCATTTCTACCTCAAGTATCCATAATGCCATTTAGACTATCGAATAAGACTATTTAAATTATAAATAGTGCATATCAGAAGATACTGAAATCAAGGATTTTGAGGAATATAATATGATTTTGCGACACAAGGATACGGAAGAAGCTTTTTCTGGATACGATTATAACATCTTCGGAGGTGGTAGACGCAGATTATAAAAAAAATAGGCGGAACAATCACATACCACAATGAACATTCGAAAGCGTAAGTGAGTCACGTTTTTTTGATAATAATAATTTCATTTATCGATGTTTAAATAAATTTGTTTTATCAGTAATTTTAATATTCATATACGTATAAAGAAAGGCAAAACTGATATATTTCATAAATCAACTAAAGAATTAATAAGAGATGACGCCTTTGATTTCGGGGAATCATTGGAGTTTATGAAAAGAGACAGATTCTGACGTGAAGATGGAAAATGGGACAGTGATGGCTTTTTTGGTTAGCCTTATATTTCAACGCAATTGCACAACCCTTCAACTGCATTAATTCGAGAAGATTATTCTTATTTGGGCCAAAAATACGCTTTCAATTTTTTATTGCTTGATTTTTTTGGTGAGGTAGTCACACTCAGTTTTTGAATTCGAGAATGTGGGCTATCCAGCATTGGAATTGAAGGTCGATAACTTATATTTGTTCGAGCAGAGGGGTTTTAGAGACCTGAATCATCAGGAAGTTGTAAATGAAGAGATGTATCTTTGAATACCATCTCCATTCTTTTCTTTTTAAGATTCTGCATTGCCACTGCAAATTGATTACTTTTATTATACCTCTATCAATATTAAATGAAATCATTTTAAACTTAATCATAGTATTTTTAAATAATTATCACTGATCAATAACTGGTAATGGAGCCATCTTGCTGTAGCGTCTTTGATCCTGTTGTTTTTTTCGAAGAATTTATTCATTATGCAGATCAGAGAATAAATTAGAATCCTTTCTTTTCATCTTAGGTTTTTGCTGACCATGGAAAATCGATTATGGAACCACATCTCGCTCTTCAAATGACAGCTAAAATATTACAATAACCTACGTCTAAAGATTTTGAAGATTTATTTATTTTGGCAGGCAAGTACCAAAAGATAAACGGTATGATAAAATGAGGGAACAACTATGAAATATTTTCGACTATGAGGATGTATAGCTGTACAGCACTTGTTACTTGAATTCGTCCGTTCTCACAGATAAATTCCTCACCAGCAATTTAATAAGACAATATTTAGGTCAAGTGCAGTATAAAAGTTGCTACAAATGCAAATCGTACCATATTAAGTTGCAGTATTTTCAGTCGTATGTACTGATCCTCTAAATTCAGTAAGTGCTGGCTTGAAGTTACTTATGAGATTGGACTATCGTTCATTGATTGACTAATTATACGTTTATATTGACTACTATATATGTATGTCACTAAGAGAAGAAGCATTTAAAGACCTATAAGAATAATTGAACCGATTCCTTGGTCTTGTTTACATTCAATAACATCTTCAACTGAGAGAACTATTAATGTAGCGATGGCTAGCAAGCTCAAAATACTGACAGCTAAGAAAATACCGTTCATTAATCTAAGTTTACTGAATAGTACTTGATCCTTGATTGAAATTGAGTTTGAGAGCTCATCACCATAAAGATGAAGCCATAACTGATTAAAAAGTAAGAATATATTTCCACAACCAATAAAATAAGTCGGGTATTGTAAATTTGCATTTGACTATAGAGCAATGCCTGCATTAGAGAGGTGATTGTATTAATCAAGAGAGGCAGCAATTCAAAAGTTATTTTATTCTGCAGAAAATAGGTCCTCAGGCAAGAGTACAAAGCCAGTGCTAACACTATCACACTGAGACTAAAAATGACATATTGCCTACTTTATTATAATTGTACCGTATGCAGTCTCCGTAAACGTCCGAACAAGTATCAAATATCCATGCCATTATTAATAAATCGATGGAAGCTATTTTACTTATATCTCGCAATCATATCATTAGTGTGCTTAATCTTGAAATTTGAAGGAAAAATAATTTATTTATTTCATCCGAAATTATTAGAAAAGATTGTTTATTAATTATTTAATCAATTCTTTTATATGAATTTTTATAATTGAATAATTAACGTTAGAATAAGAAGCAAAAATGATACAACAGTTTATATACACTGTGCATTGTTAACTGTGGAGCATCGAAACCCTAGAACCAAGCCACCTTGTGCATCGCATCTTAACTTTCCCTTACTCAGGCTACTAATAGCAATTAATGACTCTTTTACTTCAGTCAGTGCGCCAGTTTCAAACCAATCGCATGATCATGAAATACATTTATATAATAGACTAACTCATTAAGGTTCCACGGTTTATTCCATTCATTCATAATTCTATCCTGTTTATGTATTGCGATTTGTTCGTTTTTCTATTGACTCACAAAAATTTAAAGGAACTCGAAGAACTTAGAATATTAAGAAAATTTTGGGTTGGTAAACTTCATCCTGCATTACTCAATGAAATAAAGAAGCAAATATATCTAAAAACCAATATTGATATCGATGATGGATTTAAAATATAATTTATCAATCGAGTTAAGAGCTATTATATCCATCATCTAAAATTAACTGAAGAAGAAGCCAAGTTTCACCTACCATGCTTGGGCAAGTTGATAAGGACCCCTCAAAATATTCGATCTTTTGCTTCAGTTAGACATTAAAACAAGAGGATGAATGACACTAAGGCGGATACAAATAATCATGAAGATATCAAAAGGAAAAGATTCGAATCTTAATAGACGCAAATTTCCATAAATCTGCATTAGGAAATAGAGAATGACCCGAAACCTAGAAAAATTTTGCATCCAAATGAGGTGATCATTGATTATAAGTCTATGCTATCTAAATTGAAAGAAATGACTCCTTACCCTTGCATATAGTGTGGATTACCATTTTACACCATCGAATTGCATTAAATTCATAAAAATTAACATTCAAAGGAAAAGAGCAAATTTTATCGAAATCCATCATTGAAAAAATATTTGTTCAAGGATGCTAATTAATGGATTAGAGATAATGATCATATTTATACTGATGATGCATTTTGTACAGCTGTTTCTAGATAAGAATGCTGCTTTAAGCAATGCAATTTTTGCAGAGAGGAGGTAGAAATGTAATTCCGATAAAACAGATGGGTTTATACCAATGCAGCAATTGTAAAAATGAATGGTGAAGAGTTAATTCTTCATAAGAGTTGTCAATAGGCTTTAAAGGATGATTTCTCTGGTAGTGAATAAGAAGCGATATGAGTGAATGATGTTTATGAGATTGATATTGATATTAATTTTTTTTATTTCTATTTTAAATAAATAAACTGATGGAATTCAAAATATTGTTTGATTTTTTTAATTGCTTGTAAAAATATTTTGAGAATGATATTTGATAACCAAATGGAATTTATTATTAAAACAAAGAAATAATAGTTATAAGCTTTTAGAAACCCACATGAACACCTATTATTCAGCAACAAGAGATATCTCTTTATTATAACTTGAGGATCGTTTTGCAATCCTTAGTAATGAAAATGGTATTAGAGGCATAAGACAACAATTGTAGAATATACGAGAAAATGAATAGTTCATCACTACTTTTAAGCACATCAACACAAGAAACATCATTGCTAATATTCAAATCGAAAAATAAGCTTATAATCGATTACTCTAAAACTAATTGAATAAAAGGGCGCCAGCAAAATGTGACAAATAGAAAAAAAAAAAAATTGAAAGATATTCATCCATAATTTCGCAGCAGGCAGAGACTAATAAATACAAGCCAGTCTTCAATGAAGAATTTCCATCTTCAAATGAGAAAAGATTCATTGAAAATGAGTGTTAATTTTCCTTAAACAATAAAACGAGTCCATAATTATTGCCTTCAAGCAAATTTATAACTCAACTTAATCAAAATAATTTAGCATATAGCAGGGAATTAATAAATGAACATGATTACAGCAAAACTTTAGATAAAAATATAAAATAGAATGCTTAAAATTAGCAAGCATATTTCAGGCAAGCGGAAACTATAAAACGCAGCTATATAGATTAACTAAAAACTACGAATAAAGAATAGATTATCAATGTTATTCAATGCAAAAAAGCAAAAATCATAAAAGCAGATGAAGGGAAATTGAGTTCTCGCTTTAAACCGGACAATAATCAAAAGATAAAGAATATTGAGAATAGAAAAATATATATGAGCAAAGATAAAATATATAATAATTCGCAAGATATGTCTAAATCAAATAAATTAATCAAATAACCACTTCGTAAATGCGTGACCACAATAAAAAGTAACACTATCCTCTGTTCTGCTCTCAAAAGTACTTGTTTGTTCAATTAGAAATCAATAATCGTGTAAAAGTATCATAAGTTGTGTGTAAAGATTCAAAAATGAGAAACATTAAACATGAAATTGATCACCTTTAAAACACATACTATGTCCAATAGAAAGGAAGAAAGTAAATTAAAGACAAAATAAATAACAGCTCGTAAACTTTGAAAAAATATCGTTCGGTAGTAAGCTATAAAAATAATGGATTTTAATTAAGTTGATATCATAATAAATTGATTTTAATACAGATAATATTTAGTTAGTATTTAACATCGTTTATTTTAGTTTTTAAATTTAAGGCTTTTTATTTATTGGATTTAAGTTTAAAAATTATTTCTCGTAATGCATATTTAATTAAAATTAAGTCTAGTTGACTATTATAAATAAACTCACAGGTGAATGGGGGTAGGATGTTTTGGCACAACACCCAAACAATCAAATACACCATAATTAAAAACAAACAAACCAACTATACATGAAATTGTCATTTCGGATTCTAAAAAAGAGAACTAGAATAGGAATAAGGGGGTAGGATGTTTTGGCACAACATCGAAACAATCAAATCCAACATAATTAAAGACGAACAAACCAACTATACATGAAATTGTCATTTAGGATTCTAAAAAAGAGAACTAGAATAGGAATAAACAGCTATAAATATAAATTGATCAGTTAGAGTCAAGTATGAAGAGCCAAAGATAGACCTTAAGCTCAAATTTATCAAAAAAATAGCGAAACAAAATATAGGCATCGATAAAATTTAAAGAGAGTAGCGTGATTGCAAGGAAAAACATAATTTTAAAAAATAATAATTTTACCTTAATAGCTTAAGAAAGAAGAACGAAGGCACCATGATCTTTCAGCAAATTTTTTATAAATTAAGTCAACCAAATAGATTTATGAATATGTTAGTTTCTTCTTACGTGAATTTCGATCAATTTTATTTAATCCTATTCAGTTCATGATGTCAAATCTATTATTACTTTAAAAGTAGATGAAAATCATTCTTACATCAAATTGCTTTAATCCTTTATCTCCGAAGACTATTCGGTAATAAACTGAAATATACTAAACTGATTTTCAAAGATACTTTTCTTTGACTCCCATCTCATAAACTCACCACTACCATAATACGAGAAGTTATGTGTTAACTATTGACCATGACCTTGGGGAAATAGCTCTCCTCCTCGCATTGAACTAAGTGAACTGAAACGAATCATGCCATAGTCCATTTGCTTGTCAGCCATATTTTAGTATGACTTTTCAGTAAAAAATTTTTGATCTTATTCAGCATGTAGTAGATCATGTCCATTATATTCAGGAATTTCTTCCTTGACTTCCTTCTAAGGTGATGATTGGAAAACTCTCTGAATTTGCGTCACATCAAAGGGTAGTTTCTTTCTAATTCGCAAGCCATCAATGACCCAAAAAGTGCCCTGTCGATTTGAAGCAGTCATGGATAATAAAATCCAAAATTTATATAATCGCTTTGATAGATTTAATCAGCAAATAATATAACAAATAAGTCTAACTAATAAATAGATGAATGAATTTGGAAAGTTGATGAATTATTAAAGAGAGATAATTTTTGTGAAGTGATTCTAATATTTGATATTTTGGAGGGAATTGACTGAATTCATAATATTATCATATCATACATAGGATGGAGGAGGAAATATCAAATTTTGCTACTAGGCTAGCCTCTGAGTCCCTTTGCGACGAGATAGTCATCGAATAAAAACTGCACAGGTTTCTCTCCTTGCAGTAACCTCTTTTGATCGCAAAACTCAACAATGAGTTTTTCTCAGGCTAAAAGCGGCTTGTTAACTATCTGAAACATGCTTTGACCAACAATCCACGTGGCTCAGAGTATATTCGCAAGAAGATTTATAATTTCATTGCTAGTTACATTGAGACACATCACACATTTATTCTTGATCATGTTAAGTCCCTATTTTCTGATATTTTAACTCTTTTCTGGAAAGAGGAAAGTAAAATTAAGTAAATATCGATTAGACCCTTGAGGACCATCATTTAAATGTATGACGAGTAGTTCTTAGTGTCCTCAAATGTGAATCCTGTTAAATTACACAGTGATCTAATGTCGATGCTGTCTACACAAAAGACAACTCCAGGAGTAATAGGATAATGCTGGCATTGGTTGTCTGTAATTCAAAATAAATTCACAACACTAATCAGTTCATAGGACAAAAAGAAAGTGCAAGAGATTAGTTTTGTATCTTTGAAAGGCTATGTTAATCAAAACACTGGCTTTACTACGATCGCAGCTTTGCTTAGAGGCTTAGCTTGCAGTTTAAGGGAGAACTACCTAAATTAGGATAGTGTTGCAGAGCTATTTAAATATATTCAAGGATTGATAATTCCTCTAAAATCAACGTATAATGTGCCTATTGCTGCTTTAGAGCTACTCGAAGCTCGAAGATAAAATTTTCGCCCCTATATTATGGATAACGCTTATAATCTATTCGATAATGTCAAAGCTGGAGTTATTCATAAAAACAAAGATTATAGCACAAAGTGTCTGTAGGTGTTGATAATGCTTATTGAGGAGTTTGTAGTTGGAATAATGGCTGATCGAAATAATAAAAAGCGACTGTTTGACTATGTTATGGGGAAAGTTCTCAACGATTTACAGATGCATGCCAACAAGGAAAAAGGATTAGATGAAGACTATTCAAAAAGTCTAAATCTATTGAATATCATTAGAATGTTGGCTATCTTATCACCGCTCTATCTTCAATTTGAAGGCAAAAAGAACTATAAAGGTCTCTTCAGCTATTTAATAAAAAAATGCAGCAAAAGAATCTTAAAGGACTATAATTTCTCTTCTTTGCAGACTGCCAGCAATAAGGGAATGGAGATTAAATACCTTCTTTATTCACAAAAGGAGATGATTTGTTTTGTCAGCTCACTCTCACATCTTGTCTAGCAATTGTAAGAGGTCGACTACGATGAGGCCAATCAACTGGAACTCATATTTATCGAGACTATCAAATAATCCAGGTACTTTCTGCAAAAATACTAAAAAGATTTGTGGGAAGCGTCAGTTAAACTGATTATGAGTTTACATTTAAAAGGCCCTATCTTCTATAAGTGGATTAAAAAGGTTATTTCAGAATCATTGAGAGAGTGTTTAGATTCTAAGAAAATGCTTGTTGAGGACGATTAGGATTATATCAAGATGATTTCCAAGGCAGGACATCTTTGGAAATCCATCTTAGGACACACTTCCTGGCGAGCACAGGCACTAGAAGAGTTTTCTTAGCATCTTCTTTCGAATATTGAGTATTTGATTCTAAATCTTGATTGTGGTTATAGAGTAAGGACGGAGGGAGAAGACAAATAGTAGTTTCAGATCGACAATTCACAAGAGGAAGGCATTGTCCAAATATTTTTTATTGCAAACTAACGCATTTAAATCACCAATAAATAGGATTACCAATACCTCAGTTCTCTCTCGTTGTTGTTCAACGAAATATTGACTGAAATCGATCCCACTCTCTTCAACTTACGATTGCTGAGTTTTTATCCTGAACTATTAGAGCGTATTAAACTCTATCCTAAGTGCTTACCTTTATTGCGAACCCTTCGTGCTCTCAACGAATACATTCTTAGAACGAGCACCTTTAAGCTTTTTCTAAGCAACTAAAGTTAATTTCGAAGATAATTGTTGTACAAGATGAGAAACTTTTTCAATGAAACTATAGAAAATGTGTTTAAGTTTCAGGAGCAGTATTTTTACTAGCTATTGAAAGTGTTACTTAGTTTCAGCGAGGAAGTTTACTTGCTAGATAATCACCGCATAGTTAGGCACCATCTTCCGCTCCTCCTCATTCGAACATTAGAACTTGGGCAGGAAATTATATCGCTAGCTGATTGTGCAGTTAAATGCATGCAAAGGATGTTTACCACACAAAGGAATACGTCCTAGCAGTAGCTCATTTCTGTGGTTCCTGCCCTTTAAAAATTTATCAATATTGAGTCGAAAAGCTAAAGGGAATAATTTAAATCTCAAATGTTTCTTTCAGAATTGAGCGTGAGCAGGCAATCAGTTTCCGAAAATGTTTTGAGTTTTTTAGGTTCATTAGGTGGTCTGTGCCATCAGCTTGTTGATAATACCACGAAAGATCATATTTCATGGGACTATGACTGTCAACTGTGTCTCGAGCTAACACTTCTTAATTAAAAATATTAAATAAATCTTACACGCATGCTAAACAGAGTCTGCTGGCTATCGATCAATGGAACTGAGGAGAGTAAAATTGTTGCATGTGAACTTTTACACGCTTATATCACTTATGTTATCGAAGAAATCTATAGCAAAAAAATGGGAAAGGAAAATCTATCAGTTTTTCTTGATAAAATATTGCCAACAGTGCTGACAATTGCTGGAAATACTTCCCATCCCTCTCAGCAACTACTGCATACCTTGCTTATTCAGATCATTCATTTCTTTGCCAATACGAAAGAACCTAATTCCCCAGATATACAAATTATACTTAAGCATCTTTTATCTCTTTATAACAAGTCTGAGGATTTAGGCTATTTGGCCAGTAAGTGTCTTGCTGAGTTTATCCGATGGCATATCAAACAGCAGCCATCTAAGAGTGGAGATTTACCTGTTTTAAAGGCATTAATGGGTAATATCTGGTCGCTGGTGGGAAACAAACATGCTAAGGAAGGCATAATCAACTTTTTATACAAGTTGCTTCGTATTATCCATCGCTAAACTGAAATAATGCGTTATTTTGGATTAGAATTCGGATCTTTGCTCATCAGTTTAACACGTTGTCACCAACCGCTGTAGCCTGAATTTCGGCGCCTACTTGAAAAATACACTCTCTGTCTGAACAGGTATATGAAATATTTACTAATTGCAGAGGATGGACGTCGCTACAAAAAGTTGCCAACAATTCATTCTTTTTTAGATCATTTGTACAGAGTTGGATTTTTCTCAATTTATTGTCAGCAGAGATAGGCCTCCTTTTTTATTTGGTCTCGAGTCATCAAGGATAACTCCGAGGTTTTGGGATATAATTAACGCGCTTTTTTGAAAGAAAGATGCCGCAAAGAAACAAAGTATCTGTTTGGCAACAGCTCACCAATAAATTTTGAAGAGGCTTAGGAAAATACGTTGTAGAAATTAGTTTGGCGAGTGGTAGCCTTAGGATAGATATGGCTGAAGATGTTAGAATTTGGTATCTTTTCGGATGAGAATCTAGTGCAGTTCGCAGATTTAGAGTGTGTTTATCTGGTAAGTTTTGCAAATTTTATGACCTTTTTGGTCGATTATAAACATCAATAAAACGCTATTAGCAGTGAATCCTTTGAGGAGGGAGTAATAGCTAATTTTAATTGTTTTCTGCGTGTAATCAATGGTTTTTCTTCTCATCATGCTGAGACCATTGTGCTCAAGCTAATTTATAATATTGAGCAGCGCAATTTAACAGAATAAAAATTTAATAGTTTACTCTTTCAAATTATATTTGCTCCAGAAAAAATATTAGTCAACTTCAGCAGGGATTAGCGTAGGCAGGCCCAGCTTGAATAGTATATGACCTATTTCGTAAATTATGTATCACTACGTGCGAAAATGGCTCGGGATAATTCGGCCCCACTCCTAAAAATATTTCTCTTGATAGAGGAATAACTGGGATTGAGTGTAAGTAGGATCGTTGAGTATTTTTGTAGGGATCAAACTGCTGGAGAGCGTATAATTAAATCAATAGGAAGTTTTATCAAAATTGGTTATCGGTACGAACTGTAACACAATTTACATTATCCTTAAAACAACCAACTAAAATCCCTACTTTCTGGTTTGATGGAGCTTTTATATAATCGAACAATAAAGCCTTAGAGATAAATGATGGTAATTGTGTTCCTAACTACTTTTAAACACCCAATAATAGATAAATTTATCGCATACGAGATTGACAGCAATAGCACTATTTATCAGAGATATGAAAAGATAATATTGAACTATGTGGTATATAATTGGACTAGTATTGCGGAAACAATAGTTGAAATTGCATTACAGTCGATTGATAGTGTGAAACTGATCTTTATTCTCATGAAAAAGCTGCAAGATAAGGATCAAAAATATCTGATGGAGCTACTTTCGTCTAAAGGGATAAAATAAAATATATTGAGGGATCTAATCAGAATTAACTATCTGTTTCTTCAAAAATATAACTAATTCACAAGCAGCTATCAAACATACATCTAAAAGATAGCAGAAGCCGGTCTCAGCACTAATAATAGCATCGACATTAATGAAGAAGCACTTTATCTTAGTGGTCTCATTATAAAAAAACAACTAATAATAGCTGCAGATATATCTAAATTGTTAAAAGCTACCGTTAACTCTTTTGGAAATAAATACTGCCCCTATACCATTTCAAAATTGAAATCTCCTTAAGCTCAAGAGACTGCCATGAGATATTTTTATATTATCCGCAACTTTATAGTTATATCTGAGTAGTTTCAGTTTATTGACCAATTTTTTGTAATACTCAAGGACAAAGATCTAACTCAAAGGAATACTGATTTACTCAATTAATATATTGAAGATTGCACACGAACCTGTTTCACACTCGACGGGCTCAAACCAATTTAATGGGCCGAGCAATTATTAAAATATTATTGGGATTAGGAGCTCGATAAAGATGAATGGATTAATTTTCGGTTTCTTATCATTGAGAAAATACTCAAAAAAGCCATATCTATTATGAAGGTTGAGGCAGTCCAATAATTGTTTCAAAAGCATATCAATTCACTTTAAGTCGTCTTGAAAAGACCATTAGCAAATGACTCCATTAAGGGATTGCTTCTAGATTTTCAGATTAAAAAGACTGCTTTTTTAATCATATAACTGTTTTATGGCAATTTGCCTAGAAGAGAAAAGAAAGAGGGAGGAGCCAAAAACGAAAATGAAATACATAAGGTCTTGATCAAATACTGCGTCTAAGTTTCTAAAAAGTTTCTGGATGAATCATATAAAAAATTGATTCGTGAGCATGATGCCATGGAGGGGATGAAAAACAAGGCAATGAAGGCATATAAATAATATAACTGCTACGCTTTCAACTGCCTGATCATTTTGTTTATAGCCACGCAGTCGAATAAAGATCACTTCAAAAGTTTTATATTTGAACATAACAAGCAAGCACTTTGGGATAATCTCGTAGACACGGAGCAAGTTGAGTTTGGATTTTAAATATTGACTGATTTTAAAGTGATGAAACCCTATAACCCTTTGAGAAACAAGGTCAAGGAAATAAAGACTAAAATTGAGAGAACTTATTTCTAAAGTTCACTGTATGTGGTGGAAGAAGAAAATATTCCTTTAGCAAATCTTCCTAAAATTGAAGAATAAAGTGAAGATTAAAATTATTAACAGCCTTTACCAGTGAATAGCGCCAATAATGTTACTCAAAATGTTCTTATCGAAGAAGATATCATTAATAAACATCCTTGTATGGTTAATCTGTTAAGAGTTATTGATTTTCTTCATACCACCTTTCCAGAACCCGTTCCTGGGTGGATGAAACCCATAGATATGTATTTGATGGGTAACATCTCTCTTGCCGAGAGGATTCTACTGATTAAATTAATTCTTAATAGGCCGAATATTTTCACTCAAGCAGACCTATGGACTAAACATCTGCTTGCTTATTTGTCTGACAAACAAACTGGTGGTAAATTTATTCATTATTTCTATCGAGATGCCTTAAAACAATTTATCAATTTCCTCCCAAAAATGATATAAAAGCCTGATCCTTTGTCAGTTAATAAAGTTATTATGAAACTAACACGCTCTTTACCTTATGACAACATCAATGTCTATACTGACAATATTGATATGCTTTAGGCTTTGATTAGGCTTCCTAGAGTATTCATAGAAAGAGGAACTTTAGATCGAATGCTGAAATAGGACGATAAAGACGAAAAAAAGAATGAGTGGCGTATGTGTGCCATCATAGTTATCAAATTATGTATCTCCTATAAAATTCCTATTCTGACCAATGAATAATATTCAATTCACATTGATAGACCCACTAAATTTCAGTATTACTACGTGCATATAAAACAACAGCTCAAATATGTCTATGAAATGGCGCTTTAAAGTTCGAAAAAATATAGAATAGCGGCTGCTGGAATGTTGGGATAATACTTGGCTTTTATATTGAGCAGTGATATTTCTCTTGCTTAAAAGGAGGAGCATTTCCGAGGAGTATCTACGTTTTTAACTTCTCTTATTGAAAAGCAGACAAATCGTACAAACAAATAAAGGTTTACATTGGCTTTGTAAAAAATATCTTTAAGATTTCCTAACATTCTTGCCGATTAAAAAGTATTTTCCTGTTTAGAAGATGGGTTGGTTCACTTTAGTGGAGCATAGAGATAGCAATTGCTTATTGCGCTTAGATAGTATTGCAAAAATTAATTAAAATTTAACCAAACTGGTAAAATATCAAACTTCTTCATGGCCTTAAGAATTAACTGTTAAAAGATTATCGCAGACACAATTGATGTTCAATTGGCATTGTTTTAGTTGTTGAATATATGCACTGACAGTCGCCTGTTGAGAATCAAAGACATCATGTTTACATACTACTTGATAGCTGATAAGCTATCGGGATTAAATCAAGTGAATGAAAAGCTGAGCTTGGAGTATTATTAAATTTTAATTAAAATAAAAAAGTTTCTAATTGACCCTGAGACAGTTAATTTTGAGTTTGGACCCACATTTCAGGATATTATTGAATAAAAGTTGATAGAAGGTCTGAATAATAAATTTGCATCAGTAACTAAACTGATCTTTGATTACTTTGAGAAATAAGTAGAGAATATTCAATAAACAGAAAATATAATGAAATATCTCTCCATCTTTAAGAGGCTGTATAAAAAGAAACATGAGGAATTGTGGTTGATAAGCGTTGTTCCACTTTTATTAACAATTTGTAGGGGTTCTTCAGATTATGGACGTCTCTTTTCTCAAGCTAAATTAGAAACTAATATGATTTACTACGACTGGGATTTCAGAAATTTCAAAATTAATGATGCTTCTCTTCCATATACTCCCTTTACTATTTATGCTGATAAAAGGAAAGAACAAAGTTCACAAAGATCTGTTGTCGGAGGACCCAGCCAAATTGGTCATTTGCGGGGCCTTATTAGATAAACTCAAAATTCGTATTTGTCTCAGGAAGATCAAATTTTTTCTATGCTATAATCTCTCTCACAGCAATAGTCCTTCGGAAGTCAAATCTAAGGATCACTCCAATAAAACTCAGAAGTAGGTGAAAGCGAGGAAGACCAAAAATTCAGTAAGATAAACGATTTATTTAAAAATAAAAGAAGGAGAAACTAAGTAATGGAAGATTTTAAACAAACAAATTATAATAAAACTTCGCCTGCAGTCAGATTTATTGAAAATAAGATACGCTTTTCCAAAAAGAACAAGAATTAAGGGGAAAATGGTGAAAGAAAAAGATTTAAAAGAACTTAAATTAAACCAAATAAAAAGGGAGCCATTTTGAGGGCTTATAAACTTGGAGAACTTCCAAATATCGATATATCTGTGCAGCTTATTATATAGCCACTCATCTTTTTGACTTCCAAGGACTATGAACTTTCTTCTGAACTGTTTTTGCAAATAATTGGCAAAATTTGCACTCAAAGCTTAAAAAACTGCGACTTGATGAAAGATACTCTCTTTGGATTGATGAAAAACAGTGAAAAATATGAATTTAACTTTATCTCAACTTTGTCAAAAGGCCTAATTAAAATCTGCCAAAAGCATAACAAATTTATGGATATTTCATTGAAAACAGTTGCCTTAAAAAGCAATACTCTTGATTATGCTGTACTCTTCACTGAATAAAACATAATTCAGGGAATGATAGAAATTCAGATGAAGGAAGGATTCTAGGGTTTACGACAGAGGAAATAAATGTTATATCATCAATGGTTTGATTTGACTGACTATTATCAATTACTTAATGAGCATGATTTGATTTAAGCTGTAATAATTCGCATTTCTGAAGGAGAAGAAAGAGCAAAAATGATCAAAGCATTAACTGAAAAAAGATAAGGAGATCTCAATGAAGCTCGAAGACATATAGAATAGATTATGATGGGAGGCATTGATGCAAGACTTCATAATTTTTTTGAGAAAGAAAGAATCGATTGTTCAGTATTGCTGTCAGAATGGGAAGAGTTATGCACCGGCATATCAGAAAGGAAAATGACTAATTCAAAGCAAAACAGTTAATAAAATAGGATGTTTATTATAGCATTGACCAATTTATAACCTGAAAAAAGAATAGGCTATTTAGATAATCTATAATTATAAGAAAAGTATCAGTATTAAAAAGGAATACTTTTCCTTATGAAAGAAGGAGGCATGGATGGAGCCCGTTTTCATGCTCTCAACTCAAGAAAATTATTTAGAAAATAATGGCATCGAATATCCTCTTTTGCCTTCAACTCGAAGCACGATCTCCTTCAAACTCTTCAAAAAAATCATGAACTTATAGAATTTCTTTAGATTGATAGAAAATTGTAAGTAAGAGAGAAAGATTGCAAGGAGCTTTTTTAAAAATGGTCAAAGAGAAGGCCAGATTAAATTTTTGATTAGAATATGACTTGGATACAAATATTGTCAAGTCGATTAATGCTGGGCAAAATGCTGGCCAATCAATGGTCTCTATCTGTCGAACAAATGGCAAAATACAATACTGAGTGGCTCGTGCAGGTTGTTAATGGAATGCTCTGTAAAGGAGTCCTTGGATATGCTTAAAATATAATTAGAAGAGCCTTACAGCAGCACAAATTATCCCGTGAGTTTAATTGGGAATTCTATGAATCTATCTCTCGACTTAAACTTATGCAGATTATTAAAAAAAGTAGTCTAAAATTATAAGAATATTAAATAGTTCCTAAACTTATCCAACGAGAAATGAATCAATACAATAACAATACTGAACTAGCTAAACTAAGGTTAACTATGATCAAAAACGAATATTTAGAGGGCTATCTATAAGTGTCATTGTCGAAGAGAAAATAGATGGATTTCGGCATTTTCGTGGGGAGAATTGTTCATATTTTTGGGAATTATGATGAATTGAAAAAGACAGTAAAGAATAACGCTTCAATTTAGGCTAATGTGAAGAGATAGGTCCATTTTAGATACGCATTGTTCTTATAAAATTTACTATCAATGGTTCGTGGCAAATTCGAAATAAAGTAAGTGAAATAAGCCATAGAAAAGCAGGGAATCAACATAAAGCTAATCGCTACTAATTTTATTGAGCAACTGATATACAGCATTAAACTTCTTAATCTATCTAGAAGCTCCACTCTTAATTATGAATAAGGGCAACAGCTCTTCTCGATGATCTTAAAATTAATAAAGATTGTCCAATCTGAGCATAAGACCATCGGTAAATACTTTTAGGACGCTATCACAGATAAACACATTCCCAAATGGATATTTATTTATTTTATCCCGCAGATCATAAGAAATATTAACTCCTACGAAATATCTATTCATTTCAAGGAATTGTTCGAATATCTAGTTGCTAGTCATCCATAGTCATTAGTTTACCCGTTTAATTGTACCTACCCCCGCAAAAAAGATTGCATTACTGATTTAACTAAATGTCTCTACAGTGAATTGACTACTAAAATGAACAAATACTTTGAATTCATCAATAATCTATTCTTGCTGCAGCATCCAGAGATGAGACTCAAGGATATTTTCTCCAAATATCTTTATCACGGCGAAGCTGAAAACGCATTCTTATAGCTTCAATAATTCGTCAGTCATAATCAGTACATTGGGAAATACAACTTGCGATTTTATTAAAATTGGAAACAAAGACTTGATAATATCCTTGAACTCAAAAAAAGAGGGCAATTTAAATAACTTTAAAATGCCATGAAAACAGCTATTGTAAATCTAGATCCTGCGAAATGCAACATGATGAAATTTTTCGTGAAAGTGAGTGATGGAAGCACATGGTTTTAGTAATACAATTCTAGTGATTGGATGAGATTAGAAGTTCCAGGCACATCCTACACTCAGTTTGAATAGCCTCAAGCATGGAATAAAGTTTATATTGAGTCATTTGAATATAATCTGCTTACTTTGTCCTCAATCCGAAGGCCAAAAAGAATTACACTTTTAGGATCGAATTAAAAAGTGTATATGCTGCTTATCAAAGGAGGAGAAGATGTAAGATTAGACCAAAGAGTCGAGGAACTCTTTTAGCTCGTTAATAGAATCATGTCTCACAATCCTTAGACCAATAAAAAACAACTATAAATCAGTAGATTTTAAGTCGTACCCATGAAGCCAATGTTTGGAGTTTTTGAGTGGGTTGACAAATCAAAGACTCTAAGAAGTTTCCTTGAATCTTAACTAAAAGAACTGAAAGGTAAGCCATAAGCTAATTTTGTAAACGAAAATGAAGCTGTTGTTGAATTTGTTCAATATTTTCGCAAGCTTTGTCCAGGCGTTGAAGATAAGCATGTTTGGCACAAAACTCTAATGAGTCGTCCTGAATAGTAGGTTGTGCGCAATATAAGTAAATGTTAAAATAAAATTCCTTATGGTCTTTTGAGATTTGCGCTATAAAAGTTAGCTAAAAACTATGACTCTTTTCTGCATATTAAGAACAAATTTATCAGCAATTACTCTGCCATCTGTCTGATTACTTATATATTTGGTATAGGAGATCGACATCTTGATAATTTTTTAATTCAAACATCCACTGGAAATTTAGTCATGATCGATTTCGGATACTCTTTCGGAGCCAGCATAGAATTGCCTATTCCAGAGCTCATACCTTTTCGCTTGACTAAAATATTTAGGTAACTAGCAGCACCCATCGGAATTGAGGGTTCATTCAAAAAATGCATGCTTGCCTGCTTCGAAGCAATGCTTAAAAAGATTCAATTAATTGTTGATTACTGTGATGTGTTTGTTGATGATCCTTTAATGGAGTGGGTATGGGTAAGTCGTCGTCAATTAGGGCAGGCTTCCAAATAGCCACAGTACATATCTTCGAGTGGCCAAAGTTTTAGCGTGACGCAATAAGCCCCATAACGGAAGTTGTTTTCAAACAAAATCAAAATCGTTGAAAATAAACTGAGAGGCTATAATCCTCGATTAATTCTTGAACAATTGATTAATGATTCTCGACACAAGCAAGCAACTTATGTTGAGCACCTAAAGAAAGCCATTTGGGGAAAAGCCAAAATAAAAACTGATATCCTATCGAGTTAGGACTTGATTAACTAATTGCTGTCCCTTGCCACTGACAAAAACATCATAGGCCGTTCATATATTGGGCTAAATCTATTTGTCTGATTTTAATCTACCCTAATTCTTTTAATTTATTTCTTTTAACGAGTGTAACTATAATTATATTTTATTGAAGAGTTCAGATTCGATGATAATTCAAATATAATAGCTTAACTTCGATGAGTGAAATTAGAGAAGAACAAAAGAGACAAAAGAGGATGGAAGACTACAGGAATACTTACATCAAGCAAGGTGAGTTTCAATCCCTTGGTAACTACAAAAATATATGGAATGATTACCATCAGGGAGAACCACTTCTTACTATTGGACCCAATTGTATCTCAAATTATAATTAGATTTGACCTTCATAATTTGTTTTCTAATAGTAAACTTGATTAGTGCGCTCTTGCTCATTAAACTAAATCAGAAAGAAGAAACTAATCCGTTCTTTCTTGTGGAGATGGTCGCTATTTTCTTTTTGGACGTTTTTTGGCTCAGCACAGCTCTCATCAACCCTGGAATTGCAGTAATTATGCCTGAAGATGAGGGGGAGCTTTGTTAAGAGTGCCAGGCCTGTAGTGGAATATCAATTAGAAAAAAACCTGGACGTGTACACTGTAAAGAATGCAACGTGTGTATCGATTAACAGTAGCATCATTTGAGCATAGTTGGAGGCTGCATTGGTAAACATAACTGTATTGTTTTCAAGTTATTCCTTTTAGGCATTTTTCTGTGGGGCATGGCTTTTATAACAATAATTCCTATAATCCAAAACCTATGATTTCTTCACGAAATTGATTTCTCATAAATTTGAAGCAAATCTGAATAATAATGAGCAGTTAATACTATTTTTTCTTCTTGTATTGACTTTGCAATAAGATATTTTTAAAACTAATCACCTGCGAATACAACAATAATTAAACCAAGTTTGCAACTTGTATTCAAACTGTAAATTCCAAATCACAATTGTATATGCAAAAATGTTAAGAGCCAAACGGCTCAATATTTTTATGCTTATTTATGTATTTTATTATTTATGTAGGAAAATTATTTTGGAAGCCAGCCAAGGACCACTCAGTCGCTATTAGATTGTTGATTTCGCAGATTAAAACTAATATATATTTTATGTACACTTATCTTGAAACAGAATATCAGTGATCCCGATCTCATAACTCTCTGCGAGGGATGCGAAGAAAATATATCCAACATTACCAAAATCTTAACAGCAGGGTAGGAGTACTGCGTGGCTTGCTTTGCTAAATTATATACATTTTATTAGGATTATCGGGTTATGAATGCATTAGATTTTGTATTGTTTGAGGAAGGATGGACAGCTGAGGAGGAACTTATGATAGTCGAGGGTATCGATATTTATGGGTTTGATTGGGATAGGATTGCGATCTAAATGGATTACTTAAAATAGGCAAGGCAAATTGAATAACATTACACTCAGTATTATCTGTCAAGGGACAATTGTTTACCAACCATACTATTTGATCATATTGAAAGAGTCTTGGAAACAAAATAAGATAAAGATGAACTGTTTACAGAAATTAATAAATAAGAGTAAGAGAATAAGCTGCCTGATAATGGAATGAACCCTTGTACTTGCTCGTATAATTAACAGCGTCAGTTAAGAAGACGACGTGGACATAAGTTTAGAATTAAACACCATAAAAATCAAATCAATAGTTCAGCTATTATTGGTTTTACACCAAAAAGAGAATAGTTCTAATAATAATTTGACAATTAAGCATAGATTTTGCTGGCCGATATGTAATTTAAAGATTCTGACTCTCAGCATCTATACGAACTTAAAATGCAAGTTATTATGGATTACAACAAAAGAATTGCCTTGAGAAACTCGGTCAAATAATTTGTTATCAGTAGAAAGATAATTGATCTCAAGTATCAAACATAAACAAATCATTAGAAAAGCCAATTACAAAAAGAGATCCAGGGAATGATGAAGGTATTTTCACGATTTAGCTCCCCTCAGAATCACTAAAAAATAATCAATGGAATCTCTAAATCTCTTGAGTTATAAAAGCGTATCAATTTTTTAAAACAAATGCAAAGAAAGGGACTTACAACGTTTTAGCAAATTGACAACTAAGAATCAGCTGAAAATATAAAGGCAAGTGATTATTGGAATGTGTAAGGGTTAGCTGGCAAAGTAATCAATCATCAATTTAGGGTCGTACTCGTCGAAGCTTAAAATTATAAAATTAACTGGAAAGCAAAGCGATTCCAAAGTAGAACCTTTGTATGTTGAAAAGAGGAGAGCGATAATTATGTTAAAGATTGAAGTTAACAGAACTACATTACGTGATGATTAGAGAAACCATTGAGAGAAATCTTCTGATTAAAGGAAAGATAAAGTAATCATAGCTATTGGGAATGTTTACTCTTTCTCCTGAAATAGTGAAAGAAATTTATCGTTACTCCCTCAGCTCTCAGTAAATGAGATCAAAACTGGATAATAAATTTATCTTGCCCAAAAATCCTGAAATTAAACAATGATAACTCTTGTGATAATTGCTCGAGAATAAGTTAAAACTATGATTATGTATTATAGTTCAATACAAATAAATATCATTGAGCAGTTTTAAGTGACTTAAACATCAAAGAAATTGTATCTTTCTCTGCCTTTCTTTATTTGTAATTACGAATTAATTTAATGCACATGTTTTCATTTTTGAAATCAGGTCTTCTGTAGTTTCTTCGATAGAGAGTCAGATTATACATCATATTTGGTTTACAATGCGAGGCTTGAGCTGCAGAATATCTATACTCTAACTCATCGTCAATACTACTATTGATGATAGAAATGTTCTGAGTGACGCTATGATTTGGATTAAAGTAAGACTATGTCTATTTAAGATGATTCATTTCAGTCGTCATTCTCTTATCTGGAGATTTTACAGTTTTACCACCGACAGATAGAGGAATCCTAATTCCCTTGAAGCCCTTGCGGGAGTCATCTACTTTATTGTTATAAAAGGTTAAGCTTTCCTAAAACTTTTTCTCGATAATGGTTCTTCTCGTTATTTTTTTATTCAGCTGCAGATAAAGTTTCACATCACATGAAGTCCTTTTGGGCTGCATACAACAAAATAAGGAGTTATTAACTAAATAACTTGATCGGCCAATCCCTACCTCATTTTAAGTTGATTAGTATCTGCGATGAGCAATTTAATGCTGCATATCAATAGCATAATATAAACTTATAAATTTATTTTCGCTATCAATTTTATCATGAAAAATATGGATATTTTTTTCTGTAGTAATAAAATGATAAAATAATACTTAAGTATGAAAATAATTTCAAAATGAATTTTCATTTTATTTTTTCTTAAAAATAAAGTTGAATTTTTTTTCTTCCTTTACAAACATTTTTTATTATTTTTTATACTTTCTCATCTTTTCCTTTATTTTTAGGATTGTAAGAGTGTTCTGTCCATGGTTATGGATAAAAATGAAATAGATATTTAAAATTGCTATCTGAAACAAAATTCCATTAAAATATTCAATATATTCTGATAAAATTATGAAACTGTATAGGTCAATTCGGAATAAATAAAAAAACAGCAAAAATAGCACATAATTGGTATTTATTCTTAGCACTAACTTTCAATGCTCTTAAAAATGATCTTCATAATCAATTAAGCATTCCTTTCAATTATTTAAGTTTAATTTAGCGAAATAATATTGAAAACTTGATTATTTTGTTTAGAAAAATAGCACAACACATAAGGATTACTGAATGATTATCAGTCTTAGAATCTAAGGTGCTGCTTTGGAGCCATGTAACTCTGTACCAAAGTTAATTAATATCAGCGGAAAGGCACAAACATTTCTTGATAAAATTTATAATTGAATCCGCTGTTAAAATCTTGTAAAAGGTAAAATATTGTATGATGCCCAAATTAAACTTCCCAAAATACCCATTTAATGCTAACTTTAGTTTTTGATTCTTTATTTTTGATCTCTGAATATAAACATTTTCTAAAACTAATGATGCGAAGATATTCTTGCTTGATAGGTCTTGACTATGACAGAATATGAAACCTATTATACTCTATTGTTTTTAGTTACAATAAATAAGGAGAATCCGTTTATGATTATTAACGAATTATTTAAAGAACAACAAATAACTTTTGAGAAAAATAGGCAAAGAAATAGAAAAGGAAAAGTAATAAGACAGAAGGGCATAAACAATTTGGCAATAATTATTTTTACTATTAGAAAATCAGTTCAAAGTATTATATTTTTGTTTTATCTTCAGATCCTCAACACTCCAAAACATTCGTTTCTTGGTCCCAATCAATGAAGTCCTTCAGTGATTCATTGCATAGAGACCCAATAAGGAGGAGTCCTTTATCTGTTTTTAATTAATTTGCATCCTCGAGAAGAGTATTTGCAGCGCCGATGGACATCTATAGACTTGCATGTTTCTTGAGTTCCACTTTTTTTAGCTTCAAGAGGAAGCAATATCGCAAAGGCTGGCTGTCCTCATCATATTTAGTGCTATATTTGCGAGAAACTCTTAGAATTTAGGGTTTTTACATTTTTCTGATATTAATGTGATAAACTTTATAGTCAAGAAATTGTTCTGGAATTCATAAGGATGAGCAGTATCGAATTTATATTCATTAAACCAAGCAGAGTCGTTTTGTAGGCTTCTAATTAACTCTTTGCTTCGTATTCTGAATTTAAAACTATTGAGGTTTTGTGAATATTACCTTGAAAAAAGAGTTGATAAATTATTTTTAAAAATTGGACAGCCTAAACTATAATTTTTAACCTTATTAACACAATAATGGCGTGTCTCTCATTAAATATAAGCCTTAAAATCACAATAAATACCGATCTCAATTTAATTCGATGTTTAATTGTAATTAAAAATAAAAAATAAATTATTGAAGCCGATCCTGCTTATTAATACTCATTGGCAGCTTTATCTTTGTAAATTTATACTTTATTCTCTTATATTTATATTTATTCTTTTTGAGTTGAAATGGTTATGCTAATAATTTAGTGATAAGTCTCAATAGTATTTCATTTAATTCTGAAAACCGATGGGCAACTAATTAATTTCTATCACCCATGGAAATAACCATCAACTAATCAATAAAGACCGCTTACACTGGGAGAATATTAAGGACTAATGCATTCCCATTGGCAATGAAGGCTACTATGCTAATGCATTTTTTTACAAATCCCTAAATTTAGTTATCAAGAAAATGAGAACTCCAAAGCCTAGGCTGACTCTGCATTAAATTGTGATTCTTGACAAACTTGCCCCCATCTTTCCAAATTTATGTGAATATCAACTCATGGAAAATAATATCCTTAGTGGTCTCTCTATGAAGTATTTCAAAGGATAAAAATGGGATGACCTCCTTAGTCATAAAAATAATATATTTAGAGCAAGTCCTGTGGCTAGAATAAAACTAATAACCAAATTAGCATAGATAATCAAACAAATTCAGAAGATAAACATTTGTCATGGAGATATTCATGTGGCCAATATGATTATTCAAATCGATGAAAAAAGTAGTCTGATAGACCCACAGTTTTAAATATTCCTAATTGATTATGGCAATGGATTTGAGTTTCGAAGAGGATAACTTGTTAATGAAGGATTGAATGGATGGAGTTGCCTCATTCCTCCTGAAGCTGCTAAAAATGGGAAAAAGAATTACGAACCTAGTGGAGTAAATGCTTACCAATTAGGAAGAGTAGCACTTCACATTCTATTATTGTAAACGTATCAGGACTATCATGATATTTCATCATAGACTGATAAGGAATTGACAAAACTCAAAGCTAAAGAGGAGTATCCTAGATAGCTCATCACTCATATATAGTCTTTAATCGACATCAACATATAAGCAAGAAATAATGCATTGATGAATCTAAATCTTACAAAAGTGGAAGATCAAACACGTTAACTTTTGCTGGAAAATATCAAAAAATAAGAAATATCAAAATGATAAGTGCTTCAGAGTTTTGTGATCTGTATGAGCAATATGAATTTCTATAAGTTGTAAATAGATAGATGATAAGATATCCGCTATCGCATATTATAAGTTGTAAATAACATATTTTCTAAAGTCAATCATTCTTTTTCGATCATATGCATCGAGTGGAGGCAAGTCAGTACACTCAAAATTTCAGGGGCAAGTAAATTCGCAAATTTAATCTCAATTTCGAAATCAATCAGGTGATTAATCAGTTTTTAAGGTGATAGGATCGAAGCGGAAATATATAAATAACTATAATGATAGATTGATAATGACGCAGATGATATTGTCATTAACAAAGATAGAGGTAAAAACTTTAACAATATGATTATCAGGAACTATCTCTATTGATAAAAATGGTAAATCTTGACTAGTAATTAATTGGTTGTTTAATTGTAATAAATAATAGAGTAAATTTATTAAAACTGATGATCCCTCTATTATTATTATTACTAATTGGAAACCATTTGTAGCCCTATCTTCGGAATCTTAAATTTATTTTTTTATCTTCATCCGATCTTTATATTTATTTATTGATGGGTAATTGATAATTATTTATAAAATTATATTTCATTAGGGATATTGATGGCAACCTAATTAAGTATCAAGTTAGAGAAGCTAAAAGAGCAAACCTTATTAGAGATGAAGAACTATAAGCATGAACCAGTAAATAAACCTATCTTGCACTGGGACAAAATTAAGGATTAATGTGTCCTCATTACAGAAGAAGGCTTTTTTGCTAATACGTACCTTTACAAGCCTCTAAACTTGATGATTAAGAAAATGAAAATTATCTGACCGAAGTATATTAGACGTGAAATTTCCATTCTTGACAAACTTACCCCCATCTTTCCTTTATATTTATGCGAATACCAGCTCATGGAAAATAATGTTTTCAGTGGTCTCTCAATGAAGTATTTCAAAGGATCAAAGTGGGATGATCTCATCAGTGACGAAAAAAATATATTTAAAATAAGCCCCGTCGCTAGAATAAGGCTAATTAGCAAATGGATGTCCATTGTCAAACAAATTCAATAAATGAATATTTGCCATGGAGACCTTCATATGGCCAATGTGCTTATTCAAGTGGATAAAAAGAGCAGTCTAATAGACCCTCAGTTTTAAATATTTCTTATTGATTATGGCAGCGGATTTGAGTTTCAAAGGGGATAACTTGTAAGTTAAATATTGACTGGGTTTGAATGTTTTATTCCTCCTGAGGCTGCTAAAAACGGTAGACAAGATTATGAGCCCAGTGGAGTGAATGCTTACCAATTTGGAAGAGCAGCCCTCAACCTTCTATTGCTAGGAAGATATAAAAACTACCATTATATCTCGCCGTCTGCTGATGAGGAACTGACGCAACTCAGGGCTAGAGAGGAGTACCCGATCTAGCTCACCACTTACATATAGTCCTTAATCGATAGCGACGTAGAAGCAAGAACGAGGGCGCTGATGAATTTAAACCTTGCCAAAGTGGAAGAGCAAACGCGTTAGCTTTTGCTAGAATGCATCAAAAGATAGACATCGAAATGAGTCCTGTGATCGGCATAAACAATATGAATTGCATAAGTTATAAATAATATATTTTCTAAAACCGATGAGCTTTTTCCGATCATGCCTCGAGTCCAGCCAAGTCATCAACAGTACTTTCGACTAGAATGCTATTCTGACAGGGACTTTCACTAAAAATGATAAAGGTGGTCACCCAACTATATGATTGCCAAGACCATCTCTATTGATAAAAAAGGTAAATCTTGATAGTAATTAATTGACTGTTAATTTGTAATTAATAATAGAATAAATTTATGAAAACAAATGGTCACTCTATTATTACTAATTGACAGTCTGCAGGCTTATCTTAAAAATTTTAAATGTATTTCTTATCTTTAATTTTTTCTTTTTTTTCTTCTATATATCTATATATGAGTTACTGAACGAAATCGGTATGCTTATAATTTGTGATAATTATAGATTAAATTCTATTTTCTTAAAGAATAGTGATGCCAACCTAATTAAGTATCAAGTAGAAGTAGGCTAAAGCAAAAGAATATATCTCATTTCTTTCGCGGAATGATAAGCATGAACCAGTAAATAAACCTATCTTGCACTGGGAGAAAATTAAGGATTAATGCGTACTCATCACAGAAGAAGGTTTTTTTGCTAATGCATACCTTTACAAGCCTCTAAACTTGGCGATCAAAAAAATGAAAATTATCTGGCCTTCGCGTATTCGGCGTGAAATTTCCATTCTTGATAAACTTACTCCCATCTTTCCTTTATATTTATGCGAATACCAGCTCATGGAAAATAATGTTTTCAGTGGTCTCTCAATGAAGTATTTCAAAGGGTAAAAGTGGGATGATCTCATCAGTGACGAAAAAAATATATTTAAAATAAGCCCCGTCGCTAGAATAAGGTTAATTAGCAAATTGGGGTAAATTACCAAACAAATTCAACAGATGAACATTTGCCATGGAGACCTTCATATGGCCAATGTGCTTATTCAAGTAGATGAAAAGAGCAGTCTAATAGACCCTCAGTTTTAAGTATTCCTTGTTGATTATGGCAATGGATTTAAGTTTCAAAGGGGATAACTTGTTAGTGAGGGATTGACTGGGTTTGATTGTTTCATTCCTCCTTAAACTGTTAAAAACGGTAGAGAAAATTATGAGCCCAGGGGAGTGAATGCTTACCAATTTGGAAGAGCAGCCCTCAACCTTCTATTGCTAGGAAGATATAAAAACTACCATTATATCTCGCCGTCTGCTGATGAGGAACTGACGCAACTCAGGGCTAGAGAGGAGTACCCGATCTAGCTCACCACTTACATATAGTCCTTAATCGATAGCGACGTAGAAGCAAGAACGAGGGCGCTGATGAATTTAAACCTTGCCAAAGTGGAAGAGCAAACGCGTTAGCTTTTGCTAGAATGCATCAAAAGATAGACATCGAAATGAGTCCTGTGATCGGCATAAACAATATGAATTGCATAAGTTATAAATAATATATTTTCTAAAACCGATGAGCTTTTTCCGATCATGCCTCGAGTCCAGCCAAGTCATCAACAGTACTTTCGACTAGAATGCTATTCTATAAGGAGTAAGTGATGTTATTATTGTCAAGCAGAAAGATTTTAAATATAGAAGCACTCCATTTTTAGCCTGCTTCGGTCCTTATCTTCCCACTCACAAAAACAAAACAGTGGAAGTGATAGTTAACCAGATCCCTATTAAGGAAGTAGTCTTTACTCTTGACCGTAAAGGCTATATTCACCCTCAAAATATGAGTGACAAGTAGATTCGCAAATTACATCTTAATTTCGGAGTTAATCAGGTGATTTATCAATTGTAGGGCAATAAAATATAGGCGGAGATATATCTATATGCCGATAATGATAGATTGGTAGTGAGTGACGTCGATGGCACTGTCACTAAAAATGATATAGGTGGACACCTTAACAATATGATTTCCAGGGATTATCTCCATGACGGCTATCGAGATTTGGCAGTTAACATTGAGAAAAATGGATATAAAATGGTATGGATGACTATGAGGGCCCTGCCAATGTATCACTATTCTAAAAATTATCTGCGAAAAACTGTAGGTGTGGATGGACCAATTCTTATGGAACCTGAAGAATTTATTCGGGCCTTGACGAAAGAGGTCTGCAAAAAAACAGGCAATATCAAGGCTAATATGATGAATTTACTGAATGCTCTCTTTCCAATCAATCCATTTATAGGCGGTTTGGGCAACCGTTAAAATGATGCAGTGGCCTATCTTCATGGAGGAATAAGTTTGGATAAAATTTTCATAATAGACTCTAAATCTCGAGTTCAACAGATGAGTTCAGGACGGAGTCAAACATCCTACCTCTAAATGGTGGCAAACATCGAGTAATACTTCCCTGCTTATTCTGCTCCAAAGGTAGGATATATGTGATTCTTCAATATATACAAATAATATAAATGCAAAGTCTCAGTATTAATAATCAAAAGTAATCAAATCCTGAGAACTCAATGACTCAAAAATGTCAAGACAAAGTGCAACAATATTTGCTTGCTTATCCAGGGTCTTAGGAATTAAACATTCACCAATCAACTTATAATGATCGGGCTCTCCTAATTACTAGAGTTGTCAGCTTCATTTATCTCTTTGGGATCTATGTGTGGACGCTGTCCTAAATGACGAGTATATTCCAAAATGTGGAATATTTGACTCTAATTGGATACTTCACCACATGGCTTTACTTTTTACTGACTCTTTAGGACTATTTTCTAAACTCTAAACAATTCTTCGATCGTGTTATCTCTCGTAAGTAAATCATTTAATACACAGTATGCGTCACTATATTGAGATCATCAACGAAGTGGCAATATGTATTTAAGTACCAATCACCATTGTATTTTGGTCAGTGCTACTTAAAATTCTAGTTTAATCACCTACAGTTACTAGTAATATCTATATTATTAAGCCGAATAGATAATCCTAAATGCCAATCTTCATGGGGGACCTATGTTATGTCTGCTGATATAGTTTTTCTTGAGTCGGTATAGCTTTCACATCCAACACATCCCAGTTATTATTGTGCTCGATATTCTCTACTTTCTTTTAAATCTTGGTACTATTTATGTAATTAAGCTTACTCATTGAAAGTAAAACCCATATATCCACCTATTGATTGGATCAGTCTAACATCCTATTTAATATCTTTTGCCTCAGTATTCTTGACTCTCTTCATTCATTTCATATGCAGAGTAGTCTTTCGAAAATGGAAAATAAATCACAAAACAACTCAAGCCCAGATTGATGTGGGTCTTCTTGCAAACGAATTATCAAGCCATCAATAACTACCATCTTAGCCACAATATTTCCCTTACACAACTCGTAAAACAGACACGAATAATAAATTATGATTGAGTGGATTAATTGCTAATTTGTTATACTACTTGATTTATGAAAAAATATTTACTAGCTGAAGAAATGGACATTTATGGGAAAATAAAAATATGAAGATAAGTCAAAATCATATTTTTTTATGCTTTACATACTCCTCAATTAAATTTTGAAATAGATCCTCGATACCTTCGCCGGTTAGTGCTGAGGTTTCATGATAGAGGCAGTTGTTTCTCTCACTAGCTTTTAACTATCCTTACTCCTTCGATACTTGCCTTTATTCATCCAGATCTTTCTTATTTCCTATCAAGCCTGAATATCTACAAAATTACATAGCAACATACCCTCAGCTTTAACTTTCTCTTCTAACTCTCCAAACCAATAGTCGATGCCTTTAAAGCTATCATAATCAGTCAGGTCAAACACCAGCAAGGCGATTTCCGCATCACGGTAGTATAGTGGCATGATGGATCTGAACCTTTCATCTCCTGCTGTATCCCAAATGTTGAGTTGAATTTATTCGCCTGTTTTTGTCTTTATTCTTTTCTATTGATATGCTCCTGCTAATGTGGGCTCGTGAATCTTCTTGAAAATGCCCTCCTTATAGCGCATTGTTATGGATGTCTTTCCCACTGCTGCATTGCCACACAGCACTAACTTGACTGCTTTTTTGCTACTTTGCGATTTTTGTAGTACACGTGATCTGGGCGTAGTTTGAGAAGGTTTCGATGATTTTGAGAAAAAGCACATGATGAATTTTTTTGAGAATTAGTAAATTAGGATGTTTATAAATTCTTATTTAATTGAAATGTAAAACCTAATCAGCTTAAGCCAAAAAAAAATATAAACTTTTATTTCTTCTTCTCTTTCAATTCAATTGTTATTTACAGCCTATCAAAGTGCCAAAAGTATTTATAAGTAACAGTATCAACTTCTCTTTTTTTTACGGATGGGTCGAGATCCCCGTCTTGAACAGGAACTCTTACTTTTATTCTTTTTGTGTTTTCTAATATAGTCAAATAGCTACTTTGATTAAAATCGATGTTATCCATAGGGAATTAATTGTCTATCGACGTTACTGCCAAGCTAGGCGAAAGCTGGCGATGTAATGCTACTTAGTGAGAATAATTTTTCCTTAGGATCAACGGTGATCCTAGTCTGAGGGGGACCAACGGTAATAGGGACATTTTTATTCCAACCAACATAAATGTTACCATCGTACCATGTTCGCTCTAGGTAAAGAGTTTCCAGTTCATCTATTTGGGTTTAGAGTTGAGCAATATGTCCTTCAAGCTCACTTTGTTCGTTTAGTAGCGATTGAATACCTCCTGATTATTTTTTGTTTTGGTGGATCATTTAAATATTTGTTTAGAAGCTATACATTATCAGATATAATTTAAATAATTAAGCAAATTTCTTCAGTAAATTTATTGGATAATTATGATTCGGGTTTTATCAAGAATTCAATTACAAAATTATTTTAATAAGTTATAATATTAAGGTTTTTTTTTTCTAGAGAATAAACAGACAATGACGAAAATGCTTAAAATAAAAAATATCATAATGAATTATAGAAAATAATAATTGGTATGATAATTCTTGAGATTGGATAAAAGTACAAAGATATTATTCTCTTATGCATAATTATTAGTTATGCAAAAGCAACTTTTGGCAGCCTCATTGATCTCCCTAGCCATCCTGGCAGTGTATTACACCTCCACCGACGCCAAAGTCGACGCCTTCGATGAGTGGAAGGGACAGTACGGTGTGAACTGGGCTCCTGAGGAAGAAGCCTACAGG